>Ga0209010_1000071_pt1 | contig 39513 bp, 28 predicted proteins | sample BlaSpr_A8_OM1_O3_FD_187985 | JGI IMG/M metagenome (GOLD analysis project Ga0209010, IMG submission 187985) | Forest soil microbial communities from Thunder Bay, Ontario, Canada - Black Spruce, Ontario site 2_A8_OM1_O3 (SPAdes) (version 2) | ecosystem: Environmental > Terrestrial > Soil > Boreal...
CGCGAAAACATTCTCGAGTCCTACTACACTGCGCACGTGTGGCGAGGCATTTATCTCGCGCCGGGAGTGCAGTACATCGTCGACCCCGGATACAACCGCGACCGCGGCCCTGTAGTTGTCGCCAGCCTACGAGCGCACGTTGAATTCTGATTGTTACTTGCCTCCCTTCTTCGAAGAAAAAAAAACATAAAAAAGGGCCGCCTCGCGGCGGCCATTCAAATATGATTCGCTGAAACCGGCACTAGTCTCCAGTTCCGCAACTGCAAATGCCGGCGCCGCTGCCATCCAGTTTCACGGCAGTGCACTCGGCCTTCAGTCTGGAAACTTCGCCTGTGCTGAGAGTCGCATCCTGGGCAGCGGTTTCAGTCTCGGAAAAGGTTACGTTTTGAATATGAGTCGTCCATGCCCGCAGCGCCGGGATGGGATTCAGATTCGTTGGCAACGGGCAGGCTCCGACCGTCAGGGTGGTCGAGACGATCTTGATCACTCCGCCGTTCAAAGTGCTGCTGCTGCCCGTGAGCGGATTGCTGGTAAGGTCTGTATTTACCGAGAGCGTCCGCAGTCCGTCCGGTGAAAGGAAGCAACTGCAACACTCCGATAACTCCTGCGAGGCATCGAACACGAAAATGTTCGCACAGACATTACCCGGAGCCGTCCCCGGATTGTCCAGCCGCAGCGTGCCATCGGGCGCACCGCTGGTGTTGGCGTTGGAGAAATAGTCCACCTTGAGGGTATCTGCGGGGGGCGTAGTTTGTGCCGCCGCAGTCCCGGCACACAGTGCCAGGCTCAAAGCCATGACTACTAACGTTGTGGTTTGGCGCACGTGTCATCCTCCTAATCGTTTGGGGGAGGTGGATGTCGGCATGATGCCGCAAAACAACTCTCAAACTGCGCGGACCCGCCGACAAGTACCCATTTGCAGTAACCCGATTTCATTAAATGATCCCGGGCCACAGTCTTGAGCGAATCTGATTCATTAACAGGAACCACGTCAGTCATAGTGGGACAAAGACTTGGACAATCCTGATTCAGTAGCAGAGACTAATGCAGCACGAGCCCTCGGCAGCGGCTGGGGTTAGGCCTTTAGTGCCAAAGTGGGAAATATGCTGGACCGAACAGCTTTTCTAATAGTAGCTGAGCAATTGATGGCTGGGGCCGAAGTTGTGGTCGAGGGTCGCAGTTCCCGGGTCGCACGCACCGGCAGCCAGCGCTTCCGAACCGTGCGTTTCGTAGCTGCCGGCCGCGAATACCAGGCTATAGAACAGAATCCCGACAAGCCCAGCCGCTGGGGACAGTTGGCGCGGCAGGGAAAGCGCGTGGTGCAGTTCCGGGATTTGCTGACCAACAAATACGTTGCCGTCTCGGTAGATCAAGAAGTTCATGAATATGGTTCGCGGGTGTAAGGTTGTGCTGTCTCGCCGTCGCGCGTAAAACGCAAACTGAAAAGAATGACTAATAAGAAACTGTGTTCTGTCGTCGTCGTCGCCGCCTTGGCCGCTTTCGCCAGTTTCGCCTCGGCCTCCACCTATCGTTATACGCGCCTGGGAAATCCCGAAGACGTTCACACCCAAACCGACGCGGGCACTGCAATGATGGGCGGCGGCACGGACCTCGACGAAGCCTTCCGCTGGCTCTGCAACAAAGGCCGTGGCGGAGATTTTCTAGTTCTCCGCGCCACCGGAGACGATGACTACAACCCGTATGTGAAAGGCCTGTGCCAGGCGAATTCCGTGGCGACACTGATCGTTCCCGACAGAGAAGCCGCGCTGGATCCGAAAGTGGCGGAGATCATCGAGAAAGCCGAAGTCTTATTTATCGCTGGCGGCGACCAGGCAAATTACGTTCGAGGATGGAAAGGAACGCCGGTACAAGAAGCGATCAACGCGCATATCGCAGCCGGAAAACCCATCGGCGGAACCAGCGCCGGCTTGGCCGTCGAAGGCGAATTCGTCTACGCATGTTTGAAAGACAAGCCCGACGATAAAGATCTCGCGTCCACGGACGTGTTGCCGAATCCGTATTTCGATCGCGTAACGCTGGTGAAGGACTTTCTCAAGACTCCGCATCTCGACAATCTGCTGACCGATTCGCACTTTGCCAAGCGCGATCGCATGGGACGTTCGCTCGGCTTTCTGGCGCGCATCATGCAAGACGGATGGTCAAAGTCCCCGCGAGAAGTGGCGATTGATGAGAAGTCCGCAGTGCTGGTGGAAAGCGACGGAAAGGCCACCGTCATCGGCAGCGGCAAGGGAGCATATTTTCTGCATCCCACCGAAATGCCCAGGGTCTGCGAACCGGGCACACCGCTGACCTTTCGTAGCATTAGCGTCTACCACCTCGGTGAGGGCGGACACTTCGATTTAACGTTATGGACCGGCGCAGGCGGCGCAGCCTATTCGCTTTCAGTGGTGCAGGGCAAGATCGAAAGCACGCAGGCTGGCGGAGGAATTTACTGAGATTGTCGATCACAGGACAGAAGCCGCGCCACGCTCACTTGGCAAAGAAATAATCGAACGACTTCACCGCCTTGAATTCATCGTCCTTGACATCGAAGACCGTATAGAGCTTGGTGACATTGAGAACATCCTGAACTTTCTGCGTCAGGTTCAGCAGCTTCAATTCTCCTCCGCTGTTGCGGACGGCGGTGAAACTCGCCACCAGCTCACCGACTCCCGAACTGTCGATATAGTCCACTCCCGCCAGGTTGAGAATGATTTTCTTCTTGCCCTTGCCCACAAGTTCGCGCACCGCGCTTCGAAGAGTCTCGGTCTCAGCGCCGAGAACAATGCGGCCGTTAATGTCGAGGATGGTAACGTGATCCACTTCCCGGTTTGTGATTCTCATGTGCGGACCCGCGTGTCCTGATGGCGGGAATGTTAGTGGGCGCAGCCGGACAAGTCAATGGGCGGAAGATAGGGGTGCAGTTTGAGTTCAAACGTCAAATCTCATTTGAGGCGTCATCCTGAACGAAGCCGTTTTTCAGGCGGAGTGAAGGATCCCGCGTGTAGTGCTACTGGCTTCTCCACTTAAATTACACTACCACCTAAGCCAGATGGGATTTTAAAAGGAGCAGCAGCTCAATGAACCTACGCGGTAGGGCAGTCGCGAATTTCCTGAATCGGTGAAGTGACAATGGGAGTGGGATATAGCGGATGGTGAAATTCCAGGTGCATGCCGCGGCCCACAAACTGAAGCTTCAGCATGGACCCTCCCCAGGTGGAACCGGCAATCGCCACCTGCACCGGGTGCGGGCAAAATTCGGGGTGACCGGAGATCAGCGCGTCGTTGCCGCCCAGCAGCACGGCCTTGTAGCAATGATGCAGGGTTTGAATTTCGAGGACGGTATCGGGAGGTAGATCTTTCAGGAAAACTCCACCCTCAATCTCAGAGCGAACGATGACGCGGTTGACTTCGTCGCTCAGATTCGGGTGCGGAGAAAACATGTTCGCGTCCAGGAGTTACAAAAGCTGCCGGCCCAACCGGGTTTTACCTTAGAGGCGGCTTCGCCTCAGGGAGTTTACCGCAGTTTCCGAACCCTGGTCAGGATATCAGGCAGGCCAACCGTAAGTCGAGGCACGAAAGTTGTAGGAGATGAAACCGACCATTGCGCGAGTTACACAGCCCAGCTTCAATGCCCCCCGGCTACGCTGACCACTGTACCCTTTGGTCCGACAAACAGCGCGCCCCCACCCGCAAAAGCGCTGACCGCGTTAAATTTCAGCTCGGCCTTTTTTCCCGGACTAACCCGAGTCGGGATTCCCGGCACGCGCAAATCGAAAATAAAGCTGGGATTCACGGCAAAGACGGCATCTTCATAATCCCGGCCAGCCTTGGCATCGTAAGCCACCGCGGAAAAGTACGCCTGCGGATGAATAGTCGAAACGGTCCACGTTCTGCCGCCGTCATGCGTGAATGCGAGGTTGGGACCATCCTGATCGGGATGCTTGTAGTCGCCGCCGGCAATCGCGCCGTGCAAAGCATCGCGAAAGACGATCGAGAAAATTCCAGCCGAGTCCGGGCCATGTGCAATGGGCGTCTGCGTGACCAGCCAAGTCTGTCCCCGATCCGCAGAGTGGAAAACTCGCGCCGCCGAACCTCCCGTAGCGAACCAAATGTTGGCATCACGCGCGGCAACCATCCTCACCCGAATCGCAGAAGAGGAGGTTTTAGGATTTTTGAAAGGATCGTGCCGTGCAGCAGTTCCGTTTTCGCGCGTGCCCTCCGGCGGCAGAAGGGCAATACACGAGTTGCTGGCCGCGAACGCGCCTTCGCCCGTGATCGCTGCCGGAAGATTCGCTGGCGGAATCGGGCGCCAAGTCTGGCCATCGTCAGTAATCAGCAACTCGAACTTCAACGTACCCGTCTCATCCGCGATCGGATCGCCCAGAATGATTCCGTGCGTGGAATCCCAGAACGCCATCGAGTCAAAAAATCCCTTGGGATTGCTGTTGGTGAATTGCAGGGACCAGTGCTGGCCGGCATCGGTAGTGTGATAAATGCGCGATTGCTCTCCCGGCCCAGCGGACATCAAAAAAGCTTCGTCCGCGGAGAACGCAACCACAGCGCGAAAATCGAGAGCCTCGGCACTTGGAACGATCGCGGCCGTCCAATGAGCGCCCGCATCCGTGGTGCGGAGATATGTGCCGTGCGTGCCCGAAGCCCACCCAATGCGTTCGGAAACCACGTTGACGCCGCGGAGATCCTCATGCGTATTGGAGAGTTGTGCCTTAGGTGTGGATTGAGCGAATGCCACTGTGGCGAACACGAGCACGACGAGTGCTTGGCGCATAAGGAATTGTCGCAGAAACACCTGGTGTCGGACGTGTCCGTATGTTCAAGAAATAATTAAAGGCTCGGCCGGGATCCTTTCGCGCCCTTCGCGGACCCCCTTCGCGACCTTGGTGGTTAAAAGCTTTTTGCCCAACCTGCCAGCGCACGAACGCTCTGCGCCCTCTTCACTTTTCGACGAAGTCGGCAAATGCCGCGCTCTTGCCGTAGTAGATGCGCAAAGTGCATCTCGTTCCCACATGCGCAAAGGCCACTTCAAGCGCACCGGCCGGCTGCGGAACCTGGGCGGTCTCCATGGGCGCGCGGGCCAGATCCGATTTTTCATCGTAAGCCACACCCGTCGTCACATTCTTGTTGACGGCCAAAGTCCAGTGATCGTGCCCCGGAATCGGATAGACGGTGTAGGCGCCAATCGGAATCAGCGAGCTGCCCAGATTCAGTTGCGCTTCCGTAAACAGCGTCATCGGCGTGCCACCAGGACTCCAGGGCTTGCCATTCACAATCTTCTCTTTATTCGCCGGTACTGGATCGTAGCGAATGTAAACCTGCCGGCCATCCTCAAGATTGCACGTCGTCGTAGAAGACCCAGCGCCCGCAGGCTGCTGCGCAAACAACATCGGGGCGAACAATAACAGCACCAACAGAGATCGCAACACCCGACCAAAGACCAGAGCATTAGACATGGCGCAATTCCTCCGCGCACGAGTGTAGCGCCGGAAACGGCAGAAACGAAGGGAATTTGCAGGGCAAAATTTGGATGCCGAGCAATCGCACCGTCGATGGGTTTCGAGACGACCGCCAGAATCAGCAGTAGTGGCCGGGGCAGAGCCCGCCAAACCCGAGATTTGGAAACGGGCGCTGACGGCTGGCCACTGATCACTGGTCACTGTTGTCCACTGCTTTTGCCGGTCGTCGCTGGCCTTCGGTGACGTTTCTCTGGGCCTAGACCGTTGCTAGCTTTAGTGCGGACGCGGCAACCGGCGTCCAGGGGAGCTAGATTAATGGTAAAAGCAGCTAAGTTGAAGATTCTATACGGCGAAGGGGACGCGGAGGTGTTGTCGACACAAGCCGCCTCCATCACCAAAGCCGGGCATTCGGTGCAGCAGGCCGTGGGGCGCAAAGCCGTGGAAGAGGCGCTTCGCAAGAGCAGCTTCGACCTCCTCGTTCTGGGACCAACCCTCACCCGCAACGACCGCCATCACCTGCCCTACATGGCAAAGAAGGCCAACGCGGAAACCAGCGTCCTGGTCATGCACGCCGATGGCAGCCGCCATCCCTACGTGGATGCATGCACGGACACCGGCGCAAATCTCGAGACAGTTCTGGCGCGAATCCAAGGTATGACGATCGCCGGAACGGTGACCGAATCGGCGGCCGCTGCCGGACGCTAAGGCAGGTTCCCGTTTACAGACTGAATGAAGCGCGGAGGCGGCTCGCACAAGGGCCGCTTTTCGCGGCCCTTAAGTCTGAAAACTGAAAATCGGTCGCAGGAACCATGAGCAGTAAGAGCCACACGAGTTAACAAGTGGGATTCACTGCTCTGCTACGAAGCTAACGATTCTCAGACTTGGTTATTTGTCGACGCCAAGTGGTATTTCGACGCAACCCGCGACGCCAGTCTTGTCCGCACCAAAGCAGTAATAGGTGGTCCACACACTTCATCAGCAGTCGCTTAGGCGACCGCAATCACGTATGCGATGATTCAGCACGGCAAGAAGTGGTCGAGAATTGTCGTTTCTGGAAGAATTGAATTGAAGAGTTGACGAATTAAGGAATCGTGCGCCGCGCCGTCCCACCACTCGCCGCCGGCTTGTAATCCTTGGGATACACCACCACACACCGCCGCGGACCCTCGCCATCGCTCTCGGTGAGAAGATCCGCTTCCTCCCGCAAAGCCAGATGTACAATCCGCCGCTCTCGCGATGACATGGGAGCGAAATGGTAAGGCGTGCCGGTTCGTCGGACATTCTCAGCCGCAACTGTCGCCGCCATACGCAGCTCTTGCAACCGAATAGACCGCTGATTCTGGCAATCGAACGAAATCTTTTCGTGCTCGCCCGAGGGCAAATGCAGAATTTCCTGCGCCAGAAATTCCAGCGACCGCAGCAGCTCGCCTCCGCGATCCAATAACAGCGTCGAATCGGGGCCCGCGAATTCGATCAGAATCTCCGGCTTCTCCCAATCCCGCTGCTCGGCGAGAGGCGGGTCGACGGTGATTCGATACTTCAGGCGCAATCCTCCATCGGTGACCACGGACTGAAGGAATTCGTTAATTTTTTGGGCGGCGGCGAGTTTATCGGGAATGGGCATGGTGAACTAGCTATGAACATACGCCGTGGGCGTGGGCCGATGCATATTTTCGGAGTCGATCTCTTTCCCCGAAGCAAGAACCGGAACGCTCTACAGCAGCCTGTGATTTTAACACGCAAGGATAGAAGCCCGGCGTGCTGAAGAGCCGAAGCCTGAAGCCCGAAGCCGACTTACAAATTTACCGGAATCTTCACCACTCTTTGCTGAATCGCCCACATCACCAGCTCGGCCTTGTTATGAATTCCGAGTTTCCGCATGAGATTAAACTTGTGGGCATCCACCGTTTTAGCGCTGACTCCCAGCACGCCTGCGGCCGAGCGCACCGTCTGGCCCTCGGCCAGCAGTTTCAGCACTTCTCGCTCCCGGCTGGTCAGTCCACGCTTCTTCGACGGAACGGCATCCGCGGGAAACCACTCGCGATCTCTGATCTCCGGCACCACATGTACACGCCGCGTAGTATCGGTCAGCTCCTTCACCAGGGCAACCAATTCTTCCGCGGAAGTATGCAACGGCACGCGACTGCTGTCGTTTTGCGCCGCAGCCTCCGACGATGCGTCGAACTCTTCTGTGTGTCCCAGGAAAAGGACCCGAGTTCTGGGAGACTCTCTCAAAATCAGTCGTTCCGCATCATCAGCCGGCATCTCCATCGTCGCGGCGTCGGACAGCACAATGTCCGGCTGTAACTCGAATACCTGTTGGAGCGCCTCAGCCGTATTTCCCGCTTCCGCTACGACTTCCAATTCCGCTTCGTCTTCCAGGAGACGCCGCAATCCCTGACGCACCAGCACGTGGTTATGCACCAGAATGCAACGAATCTTCCCGCTGATTCTGTCCTTCGTCTTGCCGTGGGCAAAAAAACCTTCCCCATGGATCTGTGGGTGGGGGCTCACAGTTCCCTCCTTAAGATATGAAAAAAATCGGCCAGAAATTTTCAAAGCGATGCGGCGCTGGTACGAACAGGCAACCTGATACTTACAGGTAACTACGACCGAAAGCTCGATGGAACAGGGGTTTTGACTTGTCCAATTGTAGCGCGGACTGCCCGGCTCTGCGCGTAAAACTAATATAAAAGTTCTTATTCACGGAAGGGGCCGCGCACGACCTAGCGGAAATGGCGACCCATCTCCACGCCCCGGTGACGCAGTTCAAGATCGACAAAAGAGGCGCTGCCTCGCTGGCGGCAGGCAAGAGCCGCGCGGCTCGCGCTGGCCGGTAAACAAGCGTCCTTTGCCTGTAGTCATGTTCTCCTCTGTTCTCTCTAAAGTCTTAGCCGCTCTTGCCGAAGTCTCCCGTAGCTCTTGAATACGAGTGAACCGCAATCCCGCCCCCATCCGGAGACTCGCGATGCCTATGTTCGTTCGCACCTTAGCTGCTAAAGCGGTCCTGATCCTCATTGCTTTTTTGTCGACATTCGCCGCCGTGCCCGCATTGGCGCAACAAGTCGCGACCACTCAGGATCAGATCAACCAGCAACTGTTGGAGCGCATTCAAGAGCTGGAAAAAGAGGTGCAGCAGCTCAAAGGACAGTCCTCCGTCCCAGCTGTCGCTCCTGCGCCGGCGCCAGCTCCCGCGCCGGTTGCCGACACTCCCGAAGTAAACGAGGTAGCGCCTCGGCTGCACCTCGATGTTTTCGGTGACGTAGGCGTGCAGGGCTATAACCACGTGCCCAGCACCTTTGAGTTCGGCTCCCTTGACCTGTTCATGAACGCGCGTCTCTCCGACAAGTTTTCCGCGCTGGGCGAGGTGCTGTTCATTGCGCAAAGCGACAACACGGTGGGCCTGGATATCGAGCGGTTATGGCTACAATATCGCCCGAGCAACTATTTCATCGCCTCGATCGGCCGTTACCACACCTGGGTGGGCTACTACAACTCGCACTACAACAAAGCCGAATATCTGGAAACCACCACCGATCGCCCCTTCGTCTACGCCTTCGACGATCAGGGCGGCGTTCTGCCCATGCAGGAAATTGGCGTCAGCATAACCGGGCGGATTCCCTCGGGAAGGCTGGGTCTGAACTACGTTCTGGAGTTGGGCAATGGCCGCGCCTGGGGGGGAACCGCCGAGCCCGTGCAGAATTACCAGGATGCGAATAACAGCAAGTCGATCAACGGCGGCCTGTTCATGCGCCCCGACCAACTCCGCGGCCTCCAGATGGGGTTTTCTCTCCGTTACGACAACTTGACCGTGCCCGGCCCGCCGGTCGCCGAAACTATCGCCACTTCTCACGTAGTTTTCGACAACGGCAAATACGAAATCCTCAACGAAGGCGTCCTGGTGCGCCATGTCGAACCTACCGGCCCTGTATTCACCACCAGCGCTTTCTACACGCAGTGGTCGCGCGCCTTCGGCAGGTACCGCCCCTATTTCCGTTACGAGTATTTCAACGCCCCCAGCGACGACCCGGTGTACATGTACGCCAGCGCCAACGAATACGCGCCGCTGGCTGTCACGGGATTTATCGGAAGACTCAACGGTGCGTCGCTCGGAATTCGCTACGACGCCACAGAAAACGTGGCGCTGAAGTTTCAATATGACCGATTCTCGATGCGCGATCTGGCCACGGAGAACGGGCTGACCGCGCAGGTCGCATTCACGTTCTAGTGCGAAAAGGACGACGCCGGTTGAGGCAGTAGCGGAAGTTTTTTAAAGTAACTGCTCCAGCCGCCGATAAAAAGCTTGATAGGTGGCCACTGTTCGCGAAATCCAAACCTATCGGGTATCGAAGCGCCGATGCGAAGCGCCGGTTCTGTCAACCAGTCCACACGATGCCGATATCGGGGATCATATACGACGCGCGGGACAACGCGGGCGGCATTAGGCCCTCTACTGACCTGACCCTGCCGAAAGAGAGGCGAGCGTAAAAATGCCAAGAGCGATAAAACACCGCGTGCCGGAATGGATCGCGATTGGAATCATTGCCGCGATTCCGATTTCCGCTTGGGCGGGTTCGATCAAGATCATCGCCAATCCGAGTGTGAAGGCCGACAGTATCTCGGCCAACGAAATCAAGAGCATCTTTCTGGAAGAGAAGAATTCGCTCAGCGACGGTTCGCGCGTCGAGCCGGTTATCGAGAAAGGAGGGCCCGCCCACGAAGCCTTTCTGAAGGATTATCTCGATAAAAGCGACTCTGCGCTACAGACGTACTATCGCAGCCTGGTCTTTACCGGAAAAGGTTCCATGCCGAAATCGGTTGGCTCCGACGCCGAAATGGCGGCCTTCGTGGCCAAGACCAAAGGCGCCATTGGCTATGTCAGTGAAGGCGCCGCGGCGGAAGGCGCCAAAACGCTGGCGGTGAAGTAGCACCCGGCAAGGCTCGCACCAACTGAGCCTGCCAGAGAGTTGCCTGTTGGCATGGCGAGAACGAAACGCCTTGAGACTTATGTGCCGTTCGGGCAAAGCCTTATCCAGGCAGCCAACAAAACCGCACTCAGGAGTATTGGGAAATGGGAAATTTTAGCATTCGAAGCAAAATTCGTCTTGCCATCGGAATTCTGGGAGCTGGTTACGTGGCGCTGCTCCTGCTGGTCATCTCGACCGGCTCGCAGACTCAAAAGCGCATGGCCGTCGCTTCCGGCTCCTTGTTTCCCGCGGCCCTCAATAGCCAGGAAGCGGAAGCCGGTTTCTCGAAAGTCATCCAGCATTATTCCGATGCCGTCCTGATGCAGGACAAAGGCGCCCTCTCTCAGGCCGACGAGTCGGCGAGAGCTGTCGATGCGTCCCTTCAGTCCGCGCAAGAACACACCGCCTTCAATCCGGCGCGGCAGCAAGACGTAAGCACTCTGCTGAAAACTTTCCAGGACATCAACAACCGCTCCCGCTCCACCTATTCCTCCGTGTTGAATACCAAGGGCGCGATGTCGCAACAACTCCAGGAGTCTCTGGGCGCGCTGGCACAGGACAACAAGCAACTGGAAAGTTCACTGCACGATCTGCGTACCAATCTGTCGGCCGATTTTCAATCCCAACTCGACGCCGTCACCGCCTCCTCGCAGCGCCAGCGAACCATGGGACTCATTCTCTTTCTGATTACCGCCGCCTGCGCCATTTTTCTCACCATCATGGTCGAGCGTCAGGTCTCCGGTCCTCTTCAGGAACTCTCCCAGCGCCTGAAAGATATCGCCCAGGGCGAGGGCGATCTCACTCGGCGTCTGAATATCAGGAACAGAGATGAACTGGGCGAGGTTAGTTCCTGGTTCAACGTCTTCATGGACAAGTTGCAGGACGTCATGCGCCAAGTCGCCCACAGCACGCAGCAGGTCGCGGGAGCCAGCGAAGCGCTGAACGGCACCAGCCGCCAGATCACGGCCAACTCCGCCGAAACTTCCGCACAGGTCGGCGTCGTTACTCATGGAACGCAGCAGGTCAGCCAGAACCTGCAAAGCGTCTCTACCGGCGCAGCCGAGATGACGACCACGATTCAGGACATCGCCACCAACGCCCATCAGGCGGCCAAAGTCGCTGGTGAAGCCGTAAACACTGCCCAGGCCGCCAACGCCACCATCACCAAGCTGGGCCAGTCCAGCGCCGAAATCGGCGAAGTCATCAAGGTCATCACTTCCATCGCCCAGCAAACCAATCTGCTGGCGCTCAACGCCACCATCGAAGCCGCCCGCGCCGGCGAGGCGGGCAAGGGCTTTGCCGTAGTCGCAAACGAAGTCAAGGAACTGGCCAAGCAAACCGCCAAGGCCACCGAAGACATCAGCCGCAAGATCAACGCTATTCAGACTGACACCAAGGGCGCGGTCGAAGCCATCGGCACTATTTCCGGCGTGATCAGCCAGATCAACGATATTTCCGGAACCATAGCCACCGCCGTCGAAGAGCAAAGCGCGACTACCAATGAAATGACGCGCAACGTTGCCGACGCCGCGCAGGGCGCAGCGGAGATATCCAACAACATCGAGGGCATGTCCAAAGCCGCGCGCAGCACTTCTTCGAGTGCGGAAGAATCGCAGAAAGCGGCCAACGAACTGGCCGAGATGGCCACCCAGCTACGCGGGCTGATGGGGCAGTTCAAGATCGATGAAGGCCAGGAGCGCGTGCGATCCAGTTCTTCCAGCCCGGCGCCTCGCAGTTATGCCGCCCAAGCCGGCGCCTGAGTTCGATTGGGAAGCATGAGTTCCGTGATCTTCAGGCCAACGAATCCCGGACTCGGAGGCCTAAAAAAAGCCGGCCCAAAGGAGCCCACAAGGATTGCCCCTACTCAAGAAAAAGCGTGTGCTCATCGTCGATGACGCGGTCGTGGTCCGCAAGACGCTCTCGGACGCCATCGCCGCCGACTCCGCTCTCGAAGTCGCGGGCACGGCCAGCAACGGCCGTCTCGCCCTGGCCAAGCTTCCCTCGCTGAAACCCGACATCATCCTCCTCGATATTGAAATGCCGGAGATGGACGGCCTCGAAACCGTTCGCCAGTTACGCAAGATCGATAAGCACATCCCCATCGTCATGTTCAGCACGCTCACCGAACACGGAGCCTCGGCCACTTTGGAAGCGATTTCCCTCGGCGCGACCGATTACGTCACCAAGCCCAGCAATACTGATATGGAAGGAACGTTCCAGAAGGTCTCGCAGGAATTGCTTCCTCGCATTCACGCCCTGTGCCACATTCCCGCAGCCTCGCCCGCGCCGGCTTCCGCGCTTCCCCCTGCTCTCCCCGTTGTCCGCCGGGATCAAGCCAGGCCGCGCCTGGCAGTGCCTCCGCAAATTATCGCGATCGGCGTCTCCACCGGAGGTCCCGATGCCCTCGCCCGCCTCATTCCCTCGCTGCCCGCGGATCTTCCCGTCCCCGTAGTGATTGCTCAGCACATGCCGGCCGTGTTTACCACCATGCTGGCGGCACGGCTCACGGCAAAGTCGGCTATTCCCGTCCGCGAGTGCAAGTCCGGGGAGCCCCTCAGTCCCGGGTCTATTTTTCTTGCGCCGGGGGATTATCACATGGTCCTCAGCGCCGAAGATGGAACCATTCGCCTCTACACGCATCAGGGCCCGAAGGAAAATTTTTGCCGTCCATCAGTGGACGTGTTGTTTCGTTCCGTCGCCCACGTGTTCGGAGCGCGGGCACTGGCCGTGATCCTGACAGGCATGGGACAAGACGGGTTAAAAGGATGTGAGCTTCTTCAGAGTTCCGGTGCGCGAATTGTCGTTCAGGATGAAGCTACGAGTGTAGTTTGGGGAATGCCAGGTTTTGTGGCCCGCGCCGGTCTGGCCGATAAAGTGTTGCCGCTCGATCAAATCGGCCTTGAAATTGTCCGCGCGACGGGCGACAAGCTGCTGAAGAAAGAGCCCGCGAAAGCCGCCAACGCTACCGTTTGAGCAGGCTTGCGAAATAGCGGCTGTCGTAAAATGCGCTCGTCTTCCGCACGTATTCCAAAATCTTCAGCATCCTCACGCGGCCCTCGCGGTTCAATTCCTTGAACTGAACTCCCATGCCGATACCGGGTTCAATTCTCGCCACGACGCCCTCGGCCGTCATGCTGCCGTCGTCAGTCGAAAAACCAAGCTTCACAATCGTCCCCGGCTTGAGAATCGCGCTGGTCTCGATGTAGCAGCCGCCGATGCTCAAATCGGTGAGGTTGCCAAACACTGGCACGTCGTCTTCCGGAGAAAACTCAATCGTCACCCTGCACTTCAATCGCGGATGCAGCCGCCGGTTCTTGTAGGAAAGCTGCTTCTGCTTTTCCATGTACATGCGCCGGTCGGCTTCCGCCAGCAACTGCTCGGCGTCCGCGCCATCCTGCGGATAAATCGCCTGACCGATGCTCAACGACAAAATCTGCTCGCCGCAAACATCGAATCCCGCCTGCTGCGCCAAAGTACGCAACTGCTCCGCTTTTTTCCCAGCAACCGCCGGAGGCAGTCCCGGCGCCACGACCACAAATTCGTCGCCGCCCATGCGCGCCACGTAATCGTATTCGCGGCACGTTTCCTTCAAGGCCTGGGCAAACAACCGCAATACGCGATTGCCTTCCAGATGTCCGAAGCGGTCGTTGATCTGCTTAAATCCATCCAGATCCGAGACCATAACGGTCAGCGTGGTATTGTCGCGCTTGCAGCGCGCCAGTTCGCGATCCAGTTGCAGGAACAGCGACCGCGCATTCGGCAGTCCGGTCAAATAATCCGTAACCGCGGAATTTTCCGCCTGCGCAAATTTCAGCGCATTCTCAATCGAGAGCGCCATTTTGCTGCTGACCGCCAGCACGATGCGCAGGTGGTCGGACGTAAACGCATCGCGGTCGCCGCGGTAGAGCGCCAGCACTCCAATCACTCCCGCCACGCCCTCCAGCGGCACTGCCAGCGCCGAACGCAGAGTGCTGAACTTCGTCGGATCGTTCAAATATCCCGGCTCGACCGAAGGATTTCCATTGATGATGGGCTTCTTGTTCTGCGCGACCCATCCCGAGAGTCCTTGCCCATACGGAATTCGCAGCGAAGAAAAAAGCCTGTAATTGTCGCCGCTCACATATTCCGGAACCAACTCGTCATCGCGCTGAATGTAAATCGCGATGGAATCGTAGGGCACCATCGGCTTCAGCTTCACCGAAAACACCGAAAGCGTTTCGCCCAGGCTGAGCGACGCTCCCAGATCCTGGCTCAACTCGAACAGTGACTGTGCTTCCTGCCGCGCCGCCGCAATCGAAGATAAGAATGTCGCTTCACGAATCTTCGAATCGTCAACCTTCGCGTTTTCAAAGCCCGCATCCGGCGCATCGCCGCGCTCAATCTTCACTTCCGTGGATAGCGGCGCGCTGCCACTATTACCGGACTTAGCCAGGGCCAATTTCTCAAAATGGTGGTGACGCCTCTGTATAATTTCCACCACTTTCGGATCGAACGCCTTCCCCGCCTCAGCGACCAGTTTCTGTATCACCTCAGGCATGGGGAGCGCCCGCCGGTACTGCCGGTCGGACGCTAGCGCGTCCAGATAATCCACTGCCGAAAGAATCCGCGCCCCGACAGGAATCTCCGCGCCCTTCAATCCGATCGGGTACCCCGTACCGTCCCACTTCTCGTGATGTGCACGCACAATCGGAACCACCGGATACGGAAAACGAACCCGCTCCAAAATTTCCGCGCCCACCAGCGTGTGAATCTTCATCTTCTCGAATTCTTCCGGCGTCAGCCGACCCGGCTTCGAGATAATGTGCTCCGGCACCGCCAGCTTTCCGATGTCGTGCAGCAGAGAAGCTGCGTGCAGCGCCTCCAAATCCGGCCCTTCCAGCCCCATATCCTTCGCCACTTCCAGCGCATAAACACTGACTCGCCGCAGGTGATCGTGGGTCGTCTGGTCCTTCGCTTCAATGGCCAGCGCCAGAGCTTCAATCGTCCGCAGGTGCAGGCTCGCCATCTCCTCCACGTGCCGTTTTTCATCCTCCAGTTTGCCGAGGTAAAGCCGATAAGACCGGTAAATTAAATACACCGCCGGCACCAGGAGCAGCGATGTCTCCCAATTGAACTTGTGATTCAGCCACGAAATGGCCCCCGCGATCCCCGCTCCCACCAGGTAATACGGAAATGACCAGAAATAACAGTCGACCAGAATCTTGCCCAGCGGCCGCCCTTCCGTCAGCGAAATGACCGTGGCAATCGTCCCGGCGTTGGCGATGAAATACGCCGTTGCCGCCACCACCAGCAGGATCGGGGGACTGCCCACTAGCCTGTTCGGCAACGCCGCATTGAAAACCGCATACGCCAGCGCCGTCGAAATCGCCCCCGCGCATACGTTAAAGGTGATCTGAATGGGCTTGAGTCGATCCGGATAAAAACCTTGCGCGATCATCGCCACCGCGCCCAATGTCAGGGTTTCGGAAAAGCTCAGCTCAAGCACGCCGATCAGGATGAACAGGAAATTCACCGACAGCGTGCCCGTGATGCCGGGCAAATTGACCTTCAGTTTCGTCGCCAGAATGGCGATACCGAGGTAGCAAATAAACTCGGCGATGTTCCGGCTGCTCTGGTGAATGCCGCCATACACAAGGATTGCTGTGCCCACCGCGATGATGCCGCCGATCAGCGCCTGGGCAAGAAGCGGCATGCCTCTCCATGATCCGGAGTGGCTGGGCAGACCCCTAGACATACTTACGGCAGTGGTCATGCGAAGGCGCCGTGTGGGGACGGCGCACTCTTAGAAGTAACAGCTAAAACTATTAGAAACAATGCTTTAAACGAACCCACGCAACACTTCGGTAACCCGGAGGGCACACTATTGGTAAGAATTTAGAAATAAATCCTTGACCGGGATTGGCTTTCGCTCCAGGCAATTTCCAGATATGGCGGGGGATGAACTGAAACCTCTGTGAACCTCGTGAAATCCCTGTGCCCCTCCGTGTTGAAGGTTTTGGTTTATCCTTTGCGGTCGACACAAAAATCCACAGCCCATATGTGACATCTGACCTTGTGTCTCGGTCTGGCGTCCCTTCATAATTGTCCCAGCACAAACAGTGCGCATTCGGCTGAAGAAGAGAGACCGAGGCAAAAAATAGCCTCTAAGTCCTTTATTCAACGGGTTTTAGGTTATAGCTCTTTGACAATTTCGCCAGGAAAGCAGTTAACTCCTTCAGAATCTGTAGTTTGCTGGTAAGTCCTTGCGGTTCAAGAATTTACGACAGTATCACTAAGGGCCATACTGATTCTAAAGGGCTTGCGCGATGTAGGTTTTCGTAAGTCCTTTGATCCTTATAATTTGCATGTAAGTTATTTGGATTCAATAATCTAGCCATACTGCAAAATTTTATCTCATTGATTCCAAGGATTTTAGCTGCTTTTGTTGGGGGGTGGGCCTAGTATCTCAACAAGTTTCTTCCGCGCAGCCCACAATCCCAAACCCGGATTTCCAATGAAGAAGACCTCTTCGCCGTCGATCCGGTTGAAGCCATGAGCGAGTTTCTCCGGATTGTATCGATCGAGCATGGTTTTCAAATCGCCATACTCATAGCCCGCGCCTTCCACTTCCGCCCGCGTCAGGTGTCCCGGACACCAGCGAATGGTGAAGCGTCCTTCGGAAGATCCATGAATGAGATGCGCCGCCGCGCTGAGATCGCCCGCCAGATCGGCATTCGCGCTCACCGCCGCCAGCGTCGCCGGTGTTCCGCGATACCCATACTTGCGGATCAGCGCATTGATGGTCGTATCTTCGCCGAACTCCTTTACCCCCGGCGCAAGCACGATCAACTCGGCGCCATCGGCCAGCGCCATGCGCGTGCGATACACAGCCTTGTTGCCCAGCCACGTGCTGTGAAACTCATGCGGATCGAGATAAACCACCGCCTTGCGAATCGGCGTGTCCAGCATTTCAAAGTTGACTTGCAAACTCAACGCGGCGGCGTGCTCGAAGCATTCGATATCGTCGCCGATGAAAAGTCCGCGCACCGCCAACCCCCCATCCGCCGCGCGCCCCACGACGGTCAGCGCATAAACGATGGGCAGGTGCCGCAAGAAGCGATCGGCAGCGTAATTCAAAACGCACCGCACAGGATTCTCCGCCCGTCCCATGATGCGTTCCATTCCATACACCGCGCCCAGATAATGGCTGCGATTGATGCTCTCGCGGCCCCCTGTGCCGATCAAAATGTTCTTGTTGTAATTGGCCATGCCAATCACTTCATGCGGCACCACCTGCCCAATCGACAAAATCAAGTCGAAGCCGCCGCGAGTAATCAACCGGTTGACCTGCGCCGGCCACACATAGTTCAGCTTCCCTTCCGATTGCTGATGGATGAACTCCGCCGGAACCTCACCCAGAGTCTCAACATCGGTTCGCCAATTGTGAACGCGGAAGAGTTCCTGCGGGATCGTTCCGAACATGCGCGCGATCTGTTCGCGTTGCATCGGAGCGTGGGTACCGAGCGCAGGGAGGATCGCCTGAAGCCTTTCACCATAGAACTCCCACGCATAGCGGGTGAGATTTCCGGCACGGGAGTGAATGCGGCTCAGGTCAGGCGGCACAGCCAGCACGCGATTTCGCGCTCCGAGCTTCGCCAAACTCTCCACCAACAAATCTTTCAGTTGCGGAGACAGATCGCGATCAACTCCACCGATAGCGCAATACAAGCTCATGCCGATAAATCCTTAAAGCCGATATGCCTTCTTCACCAGGCCGTAAGCCAGGTCATGCGCGACTTCCAGAGCCTCGTCTTCATCCAATTGATGCTGTGCGACGAGCTTCGCCAGAAAGGAGCAATCGACTCTCCGCGCAACATCATGCCGCGCCGGAATCGAAAGAAAAGCCCGCGTGTCGTCGTTGAATCCGACGGTGTTGTAAAACCCCGCAGTCTCGGTCACGCGCTCGCGGAAGCGCATCATCCCTTCCGGACTGTCATGGAACCACCACGGCGGCCCCAGACGCAGGCACGGATAATGCCCCGCCAACGGCGCCAGTTCCCGGCTGTAGGTCGATTCGTCGAGGGTGAAGAGAATGATCGTTAGCCCGCGCTCGTTGCCAAACAGATCGAGCAACGGACGAAGCGCGTCCACGTAATTCGTGGGCGTGGGAATGTCAGCGCCCATGTCGCGGCCGTATTTTTCGTAGAGCGAGCGATTGTGATTACGTGCGCTACCCGGATGAATCTGCATGACCAGCCCATCATCCAGGCTCATGCGCGCCATCTCAGTCAGCATCTGCGCGCGGAAAGATTCTTCCACGTCTGCATCTGCGTCGCCTGCGAGCACGAGTCGAAAAAGCTCCTCACATTCGCCCGCGGAAAAATTAGCGGTTTGCGCCGTGGGATGACCATGGTCCGTCGCCGTGCAGCCAAGTTCGCGAAAGCGTGCCCGCGTCGTGCGGAGTGCTTTCAAATAGCCGGTCCAGGTCGCCGTATCGTCTCCGGTTTGCTCGCCGAGGTTTGCAACATTTTCCGCGAATCCCGCGAACTCAGGATCCACGACGGGATCGGGCCGGAACGTCGGCAGAATCCGCCCCTTCCAATTCGAATCGCGAATCGCCTTATGATCGGCCAGCGAATCCAGAGGCGAATCGGTCGTCGCGAGCACTTCCAGGTTGAATCGTTCGTACAACGCACGCGGCAGAAACTCCGGCGTGCGCAATTTTTCCGAGATGGCGTCGAAGTACAAATCCGCGGTTGTTTCCGAGAGCCGCTGCTCCATTCCAAACAGTTCTTGAAAGGCGAAGTCCAGGCACAGGCGCGTTGGCGTTCCGCGAAACAGGTAGTAATGGCTGGCGAAAATGCGCCAGACTTTCCGTGCGTCTTTCAGTTCCGCCTGCCCGATCTCGAGATCGTGAAGAGAGCCGCCCTGGCTGAAGAGCATGCGATAGATGTAATGATCGGGCTGTACAAAAAGTTTGGCGGGATCGGGGAACGGTTCGTTCTTCGCGAACCACGCAGCCTGCGTGTGCCCGTGCGGACTCACGATGGGCAGACTGCGCACGCTGTCGTAAAGTTTCCTGGCAATTTTTCTTGTGCTGGATGCGGCAGGAAACAGTCGGTCCGGATGGATCAGCATGGTTCGAATTCTACTGTAGCCGTGCAGTCGCGACGCAATCTGAAACCGCAGACCTGACCGACTAACGACAGGCTAGATCGCGCGGGTCGATTTTCGCATGACCAGATGAGTGGGAATGGTGAGATCGGAACGGGGATCGCTCTGCTTATGAATCAGAGCATCCAGCGCCGCGAATGCCATGACCGCAAGCTGCGTGCGCGACAGGATCACGGTGGTGAGCGGCGGCTGGGTTAAGTGAGCGAAGGAGATGTCGTCGAAGCCGATCAGCGACAAGTCCTCCGGTACTTTCAGGCCTACGTCGTGGATCGCGCCCAGTGCACCGATTGCGGTGAGATCATTCGAAGCTATCACCGCGGTGGGAGGGTGGGGCAGCTTCAACAAACTCCGCATGGCCATGGCGCCGCCTTCGATCCGGTGATTGCCTTTTTCAACCAGCGCGGGATCGAAGATTCCGCGCGATTTTAATCCGGAGACGAACGCGTCGTGGCGAATGCGGGCGGATTCGAGATTCATCGGACCGGTGATGAAAGCGATGCGCCGGTGATTGAGCGAGGCCAGATGCTGCACCGCTTCGCGAATGCCCTGCGCATAATCGACGCGAATGTTCGCGCTGTAGGGGCCGGGTTTTCCGGTATCCATGAACACGGTGGGAATGTTTCTGTTGGTGAGTTCGACCATCAGCGCCGGATCGCCTTCCGACGTCATGATGGCAACCCCTTCGACTTTGCGCTCGAGCATGCGGCGGATGCATCCCGCCATGCGTTTCGGGTTGTAGTCGGTGTTGCCGATGATGACTTCTTTGCCGCGCTGCACGGCCTGGTCTTCAAAACTCTTTACCAAGTCGGGGAAAAAAGGGTTGGTGATGTCGGAGATAATCAGGCCGAGAATGCGGCTTCGTCCGGAAACCAGCGTGCGCGCGTGCGTGTTTGGAAAAAAATTCAGCTCTTCAATTGCTTTGCGGACTTTTGCGGCGGTGGCGGGCTTTACTTTCTCGGAGTCATTAATGGTGCGGGAGACAGTCGCAGTCGAGACCTTTGCTCTTTTTGCGACCTCTTTTATGTTCATGCGAACCTGCGGATTCGTCCGGGAGAGGAAGCGCCATTGTACAACGATTTTACGAAGAGGACAGCGAGGTCTATGCTGAAAGCATAAGCGGGGAGCGAACGCGCGGGTCAATGTAAGCGTTTACAGATTTGCTGTCATCGTAGATAATTCCCGGCGCAAGGAACTTCCAAGGGAGAGATATGGATCGACGTGACTTTATTAAGACGACAAGCACATTGATCGCGGGCGCGACACTGGCTCCATCCGCGTTGGCCATGGCTGCGGACGCGATGAAGGACAACCTCGGCCGCATGGTTTTGCCGATGAACCGGAACTGGCTTTATAGCCCTACTGTAGCGAACGGGGTGCACGAGAAGAGCTTCGACGATTCCGGATATGAAAAGATCATCATTCCGCACACCAACGTTCGGCTGCCCTGGCACAGTTTCGACGAGAAGAGTTATGAATTCGTCTCCAGCTACCGGCGCCATTTCAAGCTGCCAGCGGAAGCGCGCGGGAAACATGTATTTGTTGACTTTGAAGGAGCCATGACCGCATCGACCGTGTGGATCAACGGTGTGCGACTGGGCGAGTACAAGGGCGGTTACACCCCGTTTTCATTTGAACTGACTCAGCATCTCGACTTTGACGGGGAGAATGTTCTGGCGGTGGATCTGGACTCAAGCGAACGGCCGGACATCCCGCCATTCGGATACGAGATCGATTATTTGACCTTCGGAGGAATTTATCGTGAGGTCTCGTTGCGTATCGTGCCAGCCAGTTTTATCGACAACGTATTCGCCAAACCGAAAGATGTGTTGAGCGATCATCCCAGCCTGGATGTTGATTGTCACCTGCAACATCTGGAGGCGTCGCGAGAGCCGTTGCGGCTGGAAGTTGTGCTACGGGACGGAGATCGCGTGGTGCAAAAGGGTTCGCTCAATGTTCCAGCCGCGGCAGCGGTTAGCGAAGACAATCTTCATATTGTTTCCTTGGGGAATCTCGGTGCCATCAAGTTGTGGGATATTGCGCATCCGAATTTGTACAAGGTCGAGGTGACGATGTGGCGCGGAAAGCAGCAGATGGATAGCGTCTCTCGCGTCATCGGCTTCCGCGAAGCGCAATTTACCGATCACGGATTCGAACTCAACGGAAAAATAATCAAGCTACGCGGATTGGACCGACACCAGACGTTTCCGTTTATGGGGCAGGCGATGCCGGGGCGGCCGCAACGCCGGGACGCGCACATTCTTCGGCACAACCTCAAGTGCAATATTGTGCGAACGTCGCACTATCCACAGTCGCGGCACTTTCTGGATGCCTGCGATGAAATTGGATTGCTGGTGCTGGAGGAAATTCCGGGTTGGCAGCACATCGGCGACCTAGCTTGGCAGGATATCTCCGTTGACAACGTGCGACGCATGATCAAACGCGACTGGAATCATCCGTCAATCATTCTGTGGGGAGTGCGGATCAACGAATCGAAAGACAATCACGATTTTTACACGCGGACCAATGCGCTCGCGCACAAGCTCGATCCGACGCGGCAGACGGGAGGGATTCGCTACTTTCAGGAGTCGGAGTTTCTGGAAGACGTATTTACTATGAACGATTTCGGTTGGCCGCTGAAGCCGCCGAATCATCCGCGGTATTTGAATACGGAGTTTGTTGGGCATACGTATCCGACAAAAACGATTGATCAAGTCGAGCGGCTCACCGAGCACGTGATTCGTCATGCGCGAGTGCACGACCAGTTGGCGTCGGATGCGCAATATGCGGGGGGGATTGCGTGGTGCGCTTTCGATTACAACACGCACGGAAATTTTGGCTCGGGAGACCGCATTTGCTATCACGGCGTAACCGATATTTTTCGCGAGCCCAAGCCGGCTGCGGGATTTTACAAGTCGCAATGCGATCCGGAGGAAGAGGTAGTGCTTGAGCCTGCGTTTCACTGGGCCCGGGGCGACGCTTCCATCGGCTTCTCACATGCCGTGGTCTGCTCGAACTGCGATCACATCAAGTTTTTCATGGGGAACGAAATGGTCGCGGAGGCAGACCCCGACCGCAAACAATTTGCGCACCTTCGTTACGCTCCATTCGTGATCGATTTGCCGGATCCCTGGCATAAGTGGGGCGATCTGCGGCTGGAGGGCTACATTCAGGGCAAGCTGGCGATTACCAAGAATTATTCGGGGAAAGGTATCGATCAGAAGTTTGCGCTGCTGCCCGATGACAGGAGTTTGATTGGAGACGGAGCGGACACGACGCGCGTGGTGCTGCGCGTGACGGATGAATACGGGGCGATCCGTCCATTTGCGAATGATGCGGTGAAGCTGGAGTTGGAAGGGCCTGCGGAGCTTATTGGAGACAATCCATTTGCGCTGATTGGAGGGACAGGGGCGGTGTGGATTCGGGCGAAGGAGCAAGCTGGGACGGTGCGGCTGACGGCGACGCATCCGGTGTTGGGGAAGCAGGGGATTGAGATTGCGGTTGCAGAGGCGGAGCGAGAGATAGTTTAGCTAGCTTGGCTGCTTGGTGCGGGATCGCGTTAGATCCTTCGCTCCGCCTGAAGAACGGCTGCGCTCAGGATGACAATTCGATTATTTTTGGGAAATGTCGAACTTGGAGACTTCTGATGAAACGAGGGCACGGACTGCGCCGGTCGAGATGCCTCCATCGACTAGCAAGGTTTGGCCGGTGATGTAGCGGCTCGATTCTGCCGCGAGGAAGACAACGGCTGCGTCGAGATCGTTGGGCTGGCCGGGACGTTTGAGCGGAATGCGATCCGATAGATATTCGACCCACTCCTTATTTTCGTAGAGAACTTTGTTTTGTTCCGTGCGAAACCAGCCGGGAGCTAAACAATTCACGGTGATTCCGTATTTGCCCCAGTCGTCAGCGAGACTCATGGTGAGTTGGCGAATGCCGCCGCGACTGGCTCCGTAGGGGCCGAGACCCGCGTAACCGGCGACGCTGGTGACCGAGCCGATGTTGATGATGCGGCCATAGCCGCGGGGAATCATGCGTCGCGCAACGGCTTGGGCCACGAAAAAACTTCCGCGAAGATTCGTATCGAGGATTAAATTCCAGTCGTCCCAGGTGACGTCGAGCGCGGGCTTGCGCACATTGCAGCCGGCGTTGTTGACGAGAATGTCGAGATGGCCGAATGCTTGTTCCGCTTCTTCTGCCATGCGCTCGATGCTGTCGTGATCGCGAACGTCGAGTTCGAGAGAGAGCGCGTGGCGGCCGAGAGAAGAGATTTCTTTTTCGAAGGGGAGCAGACGATCGCGATTACGGCTGGTGAGAACGAGATCGGCCCCGGACTTGGCCAGCGCGCGCGCCATGTATTGACCGAGGCCGCGGCTGGTTCCCGTGACGATCGCGACTTTGCCGCTGAGATCGAAGAGATCATTACGCTGGAGATCGCTGCTCACGAAATTTTCCCCGGTGACAGAACAACTTTCATTAGGTTTGGCTCTCGCGCGTAGAGACGCTCGAACCAGCGCGGACCGTCTTCGAGTGGAGCAATCGCGCTGATCAGCGGTTTCACTCGAATCGTGCCACTGCTCATGAGTTCGATGGCGCGAGAATATTCTCCTGCGGAAGCGCACGAGCCTTGCAGGCGAATCTGGCGGGTGACAACTTTCTGTAAGGGCAGAGTGACTTCGGGAGTTACGTTGCCGACCAGAACTACCATGCCGCCTTTGCGCACGCTGTCGATGGCGGTGGTGACAGTTGCGTTGATGCCGACGGCTTCAATCACTACGTCCATGCCGTTTCCGTTAGTTGCCTCCATCACTTGCGGGATAAAGCTGGGGCCAGCAAGCAGGCTGGTTGCTACCGCGAACTCGTCTGCCAACTTCAAACGCGTTTGATCTACGTCGGTGACATAGATGTGCGAGCAGCCGGCGGCGTGAAGCGCCTGCACGATTAAGAGTCCGATCATGCCAGCGCCCACTACTAAAGCGTTGTCCTGGGGACGGACGGGAACCAACGATACTGCGTGGAGCGCGACTGAGACCGCTTCAAGCATCGCGGCTTCTTCGAAGGGAAGAATTTCCGGGAGGCGATACGCGATGCGCGCGGGGACTACGACGAACTCGGCAAAGGCTCCGGCGCGGCGGTAGTCGCCGCAGGAAACGCCTACGACTTGGCGGTTGTCGCAGAGGTTGACGTCTCCGCGAAGGCAGTTGTTGCAGGAGCCGCAATAGACCGTCGAGTCGAAGGTGACGCGGTCACCTTCGGAGAAATTCTTTACGTTCTTGCCAAGCGCGGCCACTGTGCCTGCGGCTTCATGACCCATGACGATAGGCGGAATGCGGCGGCCGGAAGAGCCATCGTAGCCATGCACATCGCTGCCGCAGATTCCGCAGGCGGCGACGCGGATAAGAACTTCGTCGGGGCCGGGAGTGGGCGCGGGCAGGTCGGCGATTTCAAGCGAGCGATATTTGGTGAGCAACAAAGCTTTCATATCAGGCTGCGATTCTATTTTGTTTTCGGCTTGACAGCATCGACGATTCCGCTGCCTTCGCGGATGGTTAGAATTTGATTTGCTTTTACCTGTGTGAACTTTTCGATCTTCTGCGTGGTCGGCCATTTCACTTCGATCAGGTCCACAGTTTGCGATTTTCCCAGGCCGAAGTGCAGGCGGAGATCGCTTTGCGACATTACGCTTGCGCCGCTGTGGACTTCATCGATCTGCGAGTGGCTGCCGGTGACCACGCGGACGCGGGCGCCGATGGCGGTGCGATTGCATTTGGTGCCGGTTAGCTTGAGCTTGATCCAATTCTGCGCATTGCCGCCGTCGTTGCGAAGAAGTGATGGCAGGTCGTTGAGGTTGAGGATCAGCGCGTCGATGTCGCCGTCGTTATCGAAGTCGCCGAATGCCGCGCCGCGACTGGAGTAGCGCTCGGTGATGCCGGGACCCATTTCCGAGGAGACATCTTTGAAGCGTCCCTGGCCGGTGTTTTTATATACGAGACGCGGGTTCTTGAAATCCTGGCCGATGCCGTGGCCTTCGATTTCGGGATAGACGTGGCCGTTGACTTGAATGATGTCGGACCAGCCGTCATTGTCGTAATCGACGAAGCCGCAACCCCAGGCGACGTAGCGGTTGTTGATGCCGACGCCGGAGGCGAAGGTGGCGTCGGTGAAAGTGCCGTCGCCGTTATTGCGATAGAGATTGCAGGTGTCGTCGGCGAAATTGGTTTTGAAAATGTCGAGCCAGCCGTCGCAATCGTAATCGGCGACGGCGATGCCCATGCCTGCCTGCTCATGGCCGTTGTCGCTGTAGGCACAGCCCGCGACTACGGCGATGTCGGTGAAGGTGCCGTCGTGATTGTTGTGAAATAGGATGCTGGGTTCGGAGTCGACGGCGACGTAGATATCGGGCCAGCCGTCGTTGTCGAAATCGTATGAGGCGGCGGTGATCGAGTAGCGCGGGCCGGGCTTGAGGATGCCGGATTTTTCCGAGACATCGGTGAAGGTGCCATCGCCGTTATTGCGATAGAGAACGTTGGTTTCGCCGGTGAGGCCGCGCGGGCCGCACATGACAGGGATGCCTTTCCACTGGCAAAGGGGATCGTGGCCGGGCGGAGGAATTGTTGCGGGATCCAGCTTGATGTAGTTGCAGACGAACAGATCGAGATGGCCGTCGCGATTGTAATCGAGCCAGGTGCAGCCCGCGCCCCAGCGGACTTGCTCGTCGTAGACGCCGGCTTTGCGCGTGACGTCGGTGAAGGTGCCGTCGCCGTTGTTGTGGAAGAGAATGTTGTGTCCCCAGAAGCAGCAGAAAAGATCGTCCCAGCCATCGTTGTCGTAGTCGCCGACGCAGACGCCGGTTTGCCAGCCGGTGCGGGCGAGGCCGGATTTTTCGGTAACGTCGGTAAAGGTTCCGTCGCGATTGTTTTTGTAGAGGTGAGAGGTGGGAGCCTGGCCGGGCGGCCAGTTCGCATCGAGGCGCGTGCCATTGGTTAAGTAAACGTCGAGCCAGCCGTCGTTATCGTAATCGAAGAAAGCGAGGCCGCTGCCCTTGGCTTCAATGATGGAGCGCTTGTGATCGACTGCGCCCCAGACGTTGGGAGCGTTGAGGCCGGCTTCGCGAGCGACATCGACGAACGTGACAGAAGACGCTCCTGGTGAGGCCGCGACTTTCGCGTCAAGCTTGAGAAAGTTTTTCCAGCGCCACAGCGGAGTGGTGAGGGCATCCAGCAGAGTGCTGCCGAGGACGACCAGCGAGGAGCCGAGAAAATGGCGGCGAGGAAAATTCATTGTCTATCGGCTCGGCACTTTGGGAAACGGATGGGGAACAATTCCGGAACCTTCTTTCACGGCGATGATCTGATCGACAGGGACGTTGGTGAGGCGCTCGATTTGGCCGCTGGGCCAGGTGATTTCCAGCGATTCGATTTTCGTGCGCTTACCCAGGCCGAAGAAAATTCGCGGATCGTTGGCCGACATGTAACTCATTCCGCCCTTCGCTTGCTCAACGTGAACGAATCCTTCGGAAGTTAGTTTCAATGAAGCGCCGATGCCGTCGCGGTTGGATTTCGTTCCGATCAGCAGAACTTCCAGAAAATGATTCGCGTTGCCTCCGTCGTTGCGCAGCAGTTCGGGATAATCGCCGCGAATGTTGATGGCGATGTCGAGATCGCCGTCGTTGTCGAAGTCGGCAGTGGCCAGGCCGCGGCCCACGATAGGCTTAATGAAATCCGGACCAAGAGAATCGGATACTTTCGCGAATTGGCCCTTGCCTAGATTGCGAAACATTAGCAGCGGCTCTTTATATGTTACTTCGCTGTGGTAGAGATTCACGTTGTCGAGCATAGCGCCGTTCAGTTGAAGAATATCGTCCCAACCGTCGTTATCGTAGTCCATGAACTTCATCGAGACACCGCTCAGCGTGATGGCTTTGTTGCCGATGCCGGAGCGAAACGTATCGTCATCGAAAGTTCCATCTTTGTGATTCAGGTAGAGGCGATTCAGTTCGAAATCAAGGTGGGTGATGTAAATGTCCTGCCAGCCGTCGCCGTCCACGTCGGCGGCGTCGACGCCCATGCCAGCTTCATAGCGGCCGTCTTCGCCAGCCGCCACACCGGAAACGAAAGAGACATCTTTGAACGTTCCGTCGTGATTATTAAGAAAAAGAAAATTCGGCCATGAATCATTCGCGATCGCGATGTCGGTCCAGCCGTCGTTGTTGAAGTCGGCGAGGACCACGCCCATACCCTTCGCTTCAGGCTTTCCTACGCCTGATGCGTCGCTGACGTCGGTGAAGGTTCCGTCGTGGTTGTTGTGGTAGAGCTTGATGCGCTGTCCTTTGTAGTTGCCAGGATGACAGTAGGATCGATAACCGGGACGGCGTTCGCCGCAATAGATGTTGTTCTTCGGCGACCACTCGATGTAGTTCGTCACTACCAGATCGAGCCAGCCGTCTTTATCGTAGTCGAACCATCCGGCACTGGTGGACCATCCGCCTTCGTCGGCGACTCCCGCTTTCGCGGTGACATCGGTGAAAGTTCCATTGCCGTTGTTGTGGTAGAGAATCGCGCTACCATAGCCGGTCACGTAGAGGTCAGGATAGCCGTCATTGTCGAAGTCTCCGACAGCCACACCTTGGCCATAGTGTCCACTGCCGCCGACTCCGGCTTTGTCAGTGACATCGGTGAAGGTTCCATCGCCGTTGTTGTGATACAGAGCGGAGCGCAATGGATGCGGCGGTTTGTAAATGTCAGTGGCCGCGGATTGGACGAAATACAAATCCATCAGGCCGTCTTGATCGTAGTCGATCCATCCCACGCCAGTGCCCATGGTTTCCAGATAATATTTTTCGTCGGTGGCAGTGGCATCCTGCATGAAAGTGATCCCGGATTTTTCGCGAACATCGGTGAAGCGGACGGGAATGGCGGCGTCTTGCGCTTTGGGAGCTTGTCCGGCTGATGCCGTGAGATGGATGGCGAAGAGGACGATCGCGCTGACGAAAAATACGGCGCAGCGATGGCGCAGACTGAAAGTTGCTTCCGTGTTCGAATCTCTCAACATCGCAGATCAGGATTAGGGACCACGTTAATTCCCATCCTAGTGTAAACGCTATCATCTGCTGCCGGGATCGTAGAGCCGACCAAGTCAAAATCTTTAAACACAGGGGGCACAGAGGACCACAGGGTAAATCGGCGCGAGTTTACAGCGTTCGGTCGGCCAGCGACAGCGCCAGTTGGAGCAACTGTTGTCGAGCTTCCATCGGCATTGGAGCATTTGCTGACGGACTTGTTGCGGGAGCTTTCGATAGGGCTTCTTCTATACGATTCACATCTAGCCCGCCGGCGTTGCTGCCTTTGAAACGATTGAGCACTTCGCGGGCTTTATCGATCTGTCCCGTCTCGTAATAGAAAACGCCAAGAGTTGAATAACTTCCGGCCCATTCCGGGAGCAGTTCGACGGAGCGCTCGAACTGTTGGGCTGCTTGCTCGGTTTTTCCTTGCAGGACGGACACAAGGCCGAGGCCCCACAGGATTTTTCCGGAGCTGGGAGTTCGAGCGAGACCCTTCCGGAGAATTGACTCTGCCGCGTTTGGATCGCCCTGACGAAGTTCGATGAGCGCGAGCGAAAGATAGTACTGATCATTGTCGGGATTACGGGCGATTGCGCTGCGGAAAATTTCTTCCGCCCGCGCAGCGTCACCCATATGCGCGTAGGTGTCTCCCAGCAGTGACAGGAGCGCGTCATCCTGCTGGCCCGCCGCCGAAATGGTTTGCGCCGTCTCTAGAGCCTGGGAGTAAAGTCCCTTGTGGAAATACGCATCGGCCAAGTCGAACTTCACGTCGTCGGAATCAGGATTGGCTTTCAGTGCCGCCTGGAAGTGCGGAATCGCGTCGCTGTACAAATGGAAGCGCGCTAGCAAAACGCCAATCCCAGTCTGAGTTCGATAATCACTTGCGCTTAACTGGTCGAGTTGGGCGATAGCGTTGCGCGCTTCATCGAGTTTGTCGAGCTTCAGATACGCCTCGGCGAGGAGATAGAGATCCTGCGGCTGGTCTGGATGCTTTTTGATTTGTTCGGTCAGTTCGGTGAGATCGAGTTCCGTACGGGCCGCGGGAGCGAGTTCGGAGCGGTTGTTGAGATAGTCGAATAGATGTTGGTAGGGATACGGGCCGGTGGGGGCATCTTTCGCAAGGGTCTGGAAGACGCTGAGGTCCCGCTGCGCGGCTTCGGTCTGATGGAGATTCCGTTCCACCATCGCGAGTTTGTAGTATCCCGTTGAAGGATTGTGGCTGGTCTTCACGTAGCGCCGAAGCAGCGGGGCAGCCTCGGCGAATTTCTTTTGTGCGATACGCAGGTTTGCCAACTCCAACAAGGCCTCAGGGAAATCGGGATTCGAGCTTAGCGTTTGCTGAAACAATTTTTCCGCGGCGGCTTCGTTTCCCTGTCGTTCTTCGATGTAGCCGATATTGAACAAACAAGTAGCGTTGCGTCGATCCTGCTTAAGTCCTTCCTGGAAATACTTCCGTGCTTCGTCGAAGTTGCCCAGGCGCCGATAGCAGAGCCCCAGAAAGGCGTAAGAGCGGGCCGAGGGATCGAGCGCGATGAGCTTCTTGAATTCTTCGATAGCGCGATCCGGGCGTCCGGCCATGAAGTAGCTCTCGCCCAGGGCCGCTTGCAGATCGGCTCGCTGCGGAGCGAGTTTCAAGCCGGATTCGAGCAGTGGAATCGCATCTTCGAAATAATTCTGGGACATGCTGACTTTGGCCAACAGGAAGATGACATCGGTATTTTCCGGAGCCAGCTTGTGGGCGCGGGAGAGCAAATCCAAGGCGTCCACGGCTTTAGATTGATCGGCATCGATCTGGGCCAGGAGATATAGAGTCTCGGCGGAATCGGGTTTCAGTCGGAGTGCGCGGTTCAACTCAAGTTCGGCCTTGGCCGGATCGTGACCGCGAAGATAAGCCTGGCCGAGGTTGTAGAGAATTTCAAAGGTCTCCGGTTGCAGAGCGTTGGCTTTTTCCAACTCTAATTCGGCTTCGCGATACTGTTTGGCGGATGCGAGGAAAATGCCGAGAGTAAAGTGCAGGCGTACGTCGTCTTTGTTTTGGACAGATAGCGTTCTTGCCAAAGCGAGAGCGGAAGCCGCTTGTCCGGACTGGAGATAACAGCGGACCAGATTGAATCGGCTCTCGATAGTCGCTGGGCGAACTTTTTGGAAGTGAGAAATCGCCTCTACCGGAGAGCCTTTGGCCATTAGTAGTAGACCGAGATTGTAGTTGCCATCGCGATCGCCGGGATCCAATCGCAAGGTTGTTCGGAATTCTTTTTCAGCGAGGGCGGGCTTATTTTCGGCGACGTAGAGGTTGCCGAGATTGTTGTGTGACTTGGTGGATGTGGGACTTAGTTTCAGGGCATGCTGAAACGCGTCCAAAGCGTTGGCGTAGTCTTTTTCGCCGCTGTAGGCGATGCCCAGCAGGTTGTAGCCGGCGACGCTCGTGGGATCCAGAGCGAGTTGCTGCTGAATTTTCTGTTTGGCCTCTTCGATTGAGCCCTGACGGAGCAGCGTTTCGGCTTCGGCGAAGGGAGACGGGGCAACTTGGGTGAAAGCCTGGGGCGAGGTTCGGGATTGCGCTGCCGCGAGGACGCAGGTAAACCTCAGGGCCATGAATATCAGGACCACGATTGGAATCGGGCTCCAGAGTTTTCGCCGCTTTAGGTTCTCTGCGGGGCAGGTCGTTAGATTGGGGTCCGTCATCCTGTTATCTGGATTACACCAAATCCTGAGGGATCCGGACATAGAACGCCAATGTAGCACTTTCGCCGCGTCGCGAAGGCCATCTTCTCCGGTGATATGGGCTTTGGCGAGAATTCTTTTGCATTTTCCGCACGTTCGCAGCATGCGCCGGGATCGAACAGCCTACCCGAGTCGGGCCTGAATTTTGAACTCGGCAGGTACATTAGTAGAAAACCACTAGTTTTTTATTGACAACGGATTTGGACCTGTTCTATGTTAGCCCGCATTGAATGTATACGTTTACATTCATCCCCACACACATTTGGGCGGCTGTCTGTGCAAACTTTGAGGAGGAAGGGCCATGAAGCCTTTTTCGTTGCGGATCGTTCCTGCGTTCTTAGCTGTGGCAGCCGTTACTTTGCTGTTGAATGCAGCATTGCTGCAGGCCCAGGTCGATACTGGTTCCATCACCGGAACCGTGACGGACCCTTCCGGTGCCGTGGTCAGTGGCGCAAAAGTCACGATAACCAATGAAGGTACCGGCGCCAGCCTTTCCACCTCGGCTGGAGCGGACGGTATTTATAACTTTAGCCCGGTGAGAATTGGCAGCTATAAGCTGGAGGCTTCTGCGCCCGGCTTTAAGACGATGGTCCAGACGAATGTAGTGGTGGATGTGAGCGCCAGGGTTGAGGAGAATTTCAAGCTCCAGACCGGAGCGGTGACCGAAACAGTGGAAGTCACAAGCGTCGCTCCAGTGCTCCAGGCTGAAGACGCATCGGTAGGCCAGGTGGTCGATCAGCGCAGCGTGAACAATTTACCTCTAAACGGCCGCAATTTTACCTTCCTTGCGCAGCTTGCCGCTGGCGTGAATACGCCCGAGGCAGATACGCGCGGTAATGCTGCATCGGGAGCGTTTACGGCCAACGGCAACCGGCCCGCGCAGAACAATTACATGCTCGACGGAATTGACAATAATTCCGACACGGTCGATTTCCTCAACGGCACCAATTTCGTGGTTCTTCCTCCCGTCGATGCGATTCAGGAATTCAAGGTTCAAACTTCGGACTTTAGCGCGGAATATGGCCGCTCGGGCGCGGCTGTTCTGAACGCCACAATCAAGTCAGGCACGAATCAGTTTCACGGCGCGGCGTGGGAGTTTTTCCGTAACGACAAACTGGACGCTCCAGACTATTTTGAAGATGCAGGCGGTGTACCCAAAGGCGAGCTTCGCCAGAACCAGTTCGGCGCCACCATCGGCGGTCCGGTCATCAAGAACAAGGTCTTCTTCTTTGGCGACTATGAAGGGCTGCGTAGGATTCAAGGGACAATTCTAACGGGATCGGTGCCTACCGCGGCCGAGCGCAACAGCGGTTACACCGATCTTTCAGACCTGCTCGGTCAGGGCGGAACTTTAACGGATGCTCTATGTGTCTCCAATTGCGGCACGGCCCAAGCTGTGGGTCGATCAATGCCGGCCGGGACTATTCTCGATCCTGCTACGACACGCCCGATCACCGCAGGCCACATTGATCCTGTCTCGGGCTTGCCTGCAATCATTACGGGTTACACCCGCGATCCCTTTGGCACCTGTCCGGCCAGTACCACAGCCTTCACTGCCGCCGGTTGCGGACTAAACCATATCCTCCCAGGCCGCTTGGACGCGAACGCCATCTCGCTGCTGAATCTCTATCCCAATCCGACAACCAGTTCGCTGTTTTCCAACTTTGCCAATTCCCCAAAACTGAATGAACATAGCAATGCCTTTGACACCCGGCTGGATCTGAACCTGAACGAGAAAAACCAGTTGTTCTACCGCTTCAGCTACAAGGATGACCCGGAGTTCATTCCCGGTATTTTCGGAGGCGTAGCCGATGGGGGCGCTTTCCAGCAGGGGCCGCAAACGGCGATTGCGCAGCAGAGCGCTTTGGCCTACACCCATGTTTTTTCTCCGAGCTTGGTTAACGTCGCCCGCGTCGGCTTCAATTACCTGAATACTACGCGCACTGGAGATGAAGCCTCGAACCTGGGTCTGCCTGCCCAATTCGGTATTCAAGGCATTCCTCAAGTCGCGAAAAACGGTGGCCTTCCCGCTTTTGGAATCAACGGACTGTCAACCTTGGGCAGCAACTCCTTCCTGCCCTCCGATGAGGTCAGTTCCACGTTCCAGCTGACGGACGACCTTACCAAGATTTACAGCAAGCACACGTTCAAGATGGGGTTTGAGTGGCAGCACGTCAAGTTCTCCACACTGCAACCGTCGTGGTCTCACGGAGAATTCGATTACAACGGCAATTTCACGGAAATACCAAGCGGTTTATCCAGTAGCGACGAGGGCCAGACCGGACGGGCGGCATTTCTGTTGACGCCCATCGCGTCGACAGTCGCCGGCGGCGTGCCTTATGACGTGGGCGGATCCACGAACATCTATGCCTCCAATATCTTCCTTACGGACAACGGGAAGAATTATTACGGTACCTACTTCAACGACGACTGGAAAGTCACTCCCAAGCTAACTGTGAATCTTGGCTTGCGCTGGGATTTCTTCGGGCTCGTGTACGAGCACCACGGAGCCCAAGCCAACTTCGTTCCCGGCGGCGCACCTACTGGCGGTCCCATGTTCATCCTTCCGGGAGGAACGAACCCGGCTCAACTTTCTAGCAGCTTTACCAATTTGCTCGCTGCCGACGGTATCGCCCTCGATATCACGAATAAGTATGGCAAAGGTTTGGGCAATTCGCAGAAGGCGAATTTCGCGCCTCGTCTTGGTTTCGCCTACCAAGTGAGCCCCAAGCTGGTGGCTCGAGGCGGATTCGGGATGTTCTACAACGGTTTTGAGAACCGTGGATATTCACCGAATCTGGGCGAAAACTATCCCTTCCAATACAATTTTGAATTCACGCCGCCAGATGACGGTACCCCGCACACGTTCCCCGGTTGCTCCACTGCCGGACCAGGTGGCACCGCTACCTTTGAGACCGGGTTCTCGTGTACTCCACTTAGTCCGACTGCGGTCCAGGCCAATGGTCTGACGCTGCGCGGAATTCAGTTTGACTACCAGACCCCCTACACCATGAGTGGGAACTTTACCGTGCAATATCAGCTAACGCCCACTTTGACCGTGCAGGCAGCATACGTGACTTCGCTGGCACGTCACTTAGAGGTTTTTCCCAACTCCAACAACCCAACCGCCATTTTGCCTACTGGCACGCAGCTCACAAATACGGCCGGTACAGGTGGAACGGCAGGTTCAGGCGCCTGGCCCGCAGCCCAAGGCGGCATTCCATTCCCGGATTTCAGCAGTAGCGGCAGTTATGCCACCACTAACGGCAACAGCTTCTACCATGGGCTGCAAACAAAGGTGGAAGAGCGGTTTGCCAGCGGCCTGAACTTTCTGGCCACATACACATGGTCCCAGACGCGAACTGACGCAGGGGACTTGCTGAATGGAGGAAGTAGCGCTGGCTTTCGTGCTCCCGATGTCCCTGGGCTTGGAATTCACTATGACTATGGCTTGGCTGATTTTGACATCCGGAATGTATTTCACTTAAGTGGCGGCTACGAACTTCCCTTCGGCAAAGGCAAGCGATTCCTGGCCGATAATGGCATGGCAAGCAAGTTATTCGGGGGATGGAGCATCAATGCGAACGCCACGCTTGAGGGCGGCCAACCGGTTACCCTCACCTGTCCCTCGCCTACCTGGGCCGCCACAAATAACAGCAACAATTGCTTCGATTACGTTATCCCAGGGCAGTCCGTGGGCAGAGGGCTGCACATCGACTCCAACGGGAAACTGAGTTTTTACAAAAACCCAGGGGCATTGACTCAGCCCGCCCCGTGTACGACCTTGCCCTGCCCTTTGTCCACGCTCGGAGGCGCCCCGGATCAGGTCGCGGGACCAACCTTCAAACGCTTGGATTTCTCAACCTTTAGGAATGTTAAGTTGAACGAACGTTTCAGTCTCCAGTTCCGGGCGGAGTTCTTTAACATTCTCAACCATCCGAATTTCAACGCTCCGAATTTCGGAGGCAATGGCGTGGTTGCGATTTCCGGTTCGGGTAACTTCACCAGTTCCACATTTGGCGAGATTGGATCCACGCGCGATGCTCCTTACGATCCGCGGCAGATTCAGTTTGCGCTGAAGTTGTATTACTAAGTTCGAGTCGAATTCAATGAAGGACGCCTTTGGAGGCGTCCTTCACGTTTAACGAATCTTTTCGGTAGTATCGCACTCCGCCGGCTCCCGGCTGGGTGGTACCATGCGAACACTGTGAGCCCGAACCACCGGTCGATTTATGTCTTTGGCACGATCCTGGTTCTCCTTGGATTCTCGTCCTGGCGACCCGCCGCGGTCTTCGCGCAAGGCAACGAACAGAACCAGGAGCTGGACCGCGCGTTCCAGGCAGCGGTCACGCAATATAACGCCGGCAAGTTCGCCGAAGCCGCGTCCGCACTGGAGGGGTTGGTGCGCCAGGCGCCGGAGAGCGTTGATGTTCACGAACTGCTCGGGCTCGTTTACTCCGCTGAATCCCAGGATGCCAAAGCAAATCCGCATCTGGAAAAGGCGGTGCAATTGAAGCCGGATTCTGCGCCTGCTCGAACCAATCTCGCGGCGAACCTGGTGCGTCTGGGCAAGCTGGAGCCCGCCGAAGAACAGTTCAAGAAAGCGGCGGAGCTGGAGCCGCAGAACTTCGATACCAACCATAATCTGGGCGAGTTCTATGTCCGCATCGGCAGGCTGCGGCAGGCGATCGAGTTTCTTGCGCGCGCCCAGCGAATCGATCCCTCTTCCTACGACAACGGCTACGATCTGTCGCTGGCGGACATTATGACCGGCCAATTGGCTGACGGGCGCAAACAGATCCACGATCTTCTGAAAATGAAGGACACTGCGGAGCTGCACAACCTGCTCGGGGAACTGGAAGAAAAAGACGGCCAATTCGTAGCCGCGGAAAATGAGTTCGAGGCCGCCACCCACGAAGATCCCAGCGAGAGCAATCTCTTCGACTGGGGAAGCGAACTGCTCATGCACCGCACGCTTGGCCCCGCGGTTGATGTCTTCCAGAAAGCCACAGAGCGTTATCCGAAATCGCCGCGGCTGATGATCGGGTTGGGCATGGCGCTTTATTCGCGTGGCAATTATGACGATGCGGTCGAGGTCCTGCTGAGAGGCGCGGATTTAGACCCTACCGACGCGCGCTGCTATCTGTTTTTATCGCGGGCTTACGACAGCTCTCCCGGCCAGGCCGAAGACGTGATTCAGCGATTTCGCCGCTATGCCGAGCTACAGCCGGGCAATGGGAAGGCACTCTACTACTATGCCATGAGTTTGTGGAAGGGTAAGCGAGCCGAAGATCCGGATCTTGATCTCAATCAGATTGGATCGTTGCTGAAAAAGTCGGTGAACCTCGATCCGAAACTGGCCGAGGCTCACTTGCAGTTGGCGAATCTCTATTCGGCACAGAACAAATACACGGACGCCATCCCCGAATATTTGCGGGCCCGGGAATTGAATCCAGACCTTGCGGACGCGTACTATCGGCTCGGGCAGGCCTATGTGCGAACCGGCCAGAAAGATCGCGCACAGGAAGAATTTCAAGTGTATCAGCGCTTGCGGGAAAAGCATTTGGCCGATCTCGACAGGCAGAGAGCGGAAATTCGGCAATTTGTTTTGTCGGAGAAAGACGGACCGGCTGCAAAGCAGTAATTTGTTGGGGCGATTGTAGCGAGCCAAGAGTCAGAACGAAGCACGCAGGGAGAGCGATGCATCGAAGCGACAAACCTGCGACCGGAGATGATGCGAGCCCGAAGCTCGTCTGGAGCCGCCGGGAATTTTTGCGCAACGCGGCGGGCTTGGCTATGGGCGGCGCGCTAGCCGGTTCGAGGGTGGTCGCTCGCAGTGGAATAGCTTCCGGCAAACGAAAAATAGTTGTTATCACCTTTGGGGGCGGAGCGCGGGATCAGGAAACCTTTGCACCGGAAGGTCAAGTCAACATTCCTCACCTGATGAGCGAGCTCATCCCGCAATCTACATTTTTTACGCAAGTCGTGAATCGCGGAATCCTCGGCCACTATGTCGCCACTGCGAGTCTGGCTACCGGAGTCTACGAAACCATCAACAACTTTGCGGCACTGCCCCCGGAACATCCCACCGTCTTCGAATACTTTCGCAAAGATCTGAAACGCCCACCATCGGACGCGTGGGTTGTGGCCCCCAGCAACGGTTTCAATCGTATCGGCGAAAGCTGCCATCGGTCCTACGGTTCGGGCCTGGGCGCGCGAGTGATTCTGCCCAAGCATCTTCTCAGCGCTGCGCTTTCCAGCGGCCATAGCGATTACCAGCATCTTTTGCGCGACAATTACGAAACGCCGTTTTACGCGCCGGAACTCGGAGGCGGGGAAGTCGAATTGCAGCAACTGGAAAACATCCTGAAGCTCTCGGTCGATGATTTTAAGACGCACGCGCGAACGCTGTCGAGTCCCGACGAACTCTCAGTCTACGTGGTGCGCCAGTTGATGCGTCAGGAAGCCCCCAGTCTTCTTTGGATTACGATGCACGATATCGACGTGGCTCACGCCGGGGCTTACTCGCTCTATATTGACGGCATCCGGCGCACTGACCGGCTGTGCGCGGAGGTTTGGAAAGTCATCCAGAGCGAACCCGAGTACGCAGGGAAGACAACACTTTTTATCCTTCCTGATTTCGGGCGCGACTCAGACGAGGATTCGGGTGGCAACGGATTTCAGCATCATCGCACCGGCGACGCACCTTCACGCACCACATGGATGATGGCCCTGGGCGCAGGGGTGCGGGAGGGCGTGTTTTTTGATCGCCCGATGGAATCCACCGACCTGGTGCCGACGATCGGCGCCATGTTGAATTTTTCTCCCTCGCTCGCGCAAGGCAAAGCGATTCCGGAGTTGGTCTAGGTTCCCATGCTTCCTCGCGAACTCAATACCGAGGGATTCAACGGGTATCCTCCCGAGGCGCGGAAGCTTGTTACCGGCTACGTTTCGACCCTGCAAGCTCTGCCCCTGGCTTTTGTGCCGAACCTGCTGCGAGAAGCGATCGATTACGGCTTCAAGTTTCCGGAGGAGCGCAAGGCATTAGAAAAGGAGCTCGCGAATTTGCGATCTCTTTCGGCGGAGCAGCGAAAAGACTGGTTCCAGGGATTCGCGCAGATCGCTCTTTCTTCTGATCTCGAACAAATGGATTGGGTCAACTCTCCAGCTCAATTCGTCGAGCGGTTATCAGCGCACTTGTGGGCGACCCATCAGCTCGACGCGTTTCGCAAGGCAGCAACCGAATATGCTGATCGCTTGCACGCCGCTGCGCCGCCCGATCCGCCGCCAGTTCCGAGACTAGGAATCGCCGTCATCGGCCAGGGAGTCTCGGCGTACGGCAAGCCTGTCTTTAGCAAGCTGCGGCCTCACGGATCTTATTTCAGCAACATCAGGCCCGAAGGCGGCCTTAAGATGCTGCTCGAAGCGGCTGCTGATCGAGCGAAGAAGACTCCGATTAATTATGGCCATTGGTACGTCGATGGCGCGGAAGAAGAGGCCCACTCTCCGGCGCTCACTTGCATTTCCTATCGTGCTCTGGAGCCGGTGCGCGCGGAGCTGCTGCGGAAAATGAGGGCGGAAATCGAGAAACCGGGCATGGGACCCGAGGCGTTGCGAACTCTGTTGGCGCAAATGAGTCCGGTCGAACTTGGCTTGGGAAAATCGGTTGACACAGTGCTGGATCGCTTTCAGGTAAAGATTCTGACGGAGGGTTCGGGCACGCAGATCTTCAGCACGACGTTTGCCCAGTGGACCGCGCGCGAAGCGCTGCGCCGGGCGCAACCCTGCACTTTGCTGGTCCGCTTCGCTCCCCGGCAACGGCAGAAGCCGATGAACGAGTTGCTCTCGGACAAGCAGGATGCGGCGGAACTAGATCCACTCGGTTCCTTGGTCGATGCGGAGTTCGGCGCTTACTACAACTGGATTAATCAGCAACGGCTGCCAGGATCTGAACAGTCTTCATTCCTGGCGTGGTTCGAGAATCACGGAAACGCCGTCGCCATCGGACCGGCCATGCCTCAGGGAACGGAGTCCAACAAGGCGACGGACCTCCGGGAATTGATTTCGTGGATGACTTGATTATCTCTTCCAGCTATTCTCAGCTACGGGTGTATCCTGGCGGCCCATCCACCTCCCG
>Ga0209010_1000075_pt1 | contig 37984 bp, 33 predicted proteins | sample BlaSpr_A8_OM1_O3_FD_187985 | JGI IMG/M metagenome (GOLD analysis project Ga0209010, IMG submission 187985) | Forest soil microbial communities from Thunder Bay, Ontario, Canada - Black Spruce, Ontario site 2_A8_OM1_O3 (SPAdes) (version 2) | ecosystem: Environmental > Terrestrial > Soil > Boreal...
TGCTACGCGCCAACAATGGCGAAGAGAACTCGGGCGCAATCGCACCAAGAGTCTGGAGGTCCCGTCATGGCTGTGGAGGAGTGTGGTTCAGCTCGTCGCCAGTCACGAACTAGCGTACCTCGAACATTGCCGACAGTATGCGATGGGAACGCAGCCCGTGACTCGGTCCTAATCTACTGGTTCTTGTTTAGAAGGATATTCAAGTGTCACCCGATAAGGGTGCTTATGGGACGCGCCGAACTCGGCGTAAGGCGCTGACAAAAGTCAACTCGCTGAGGTCGAACCCCCGCTTTGTGATCGCCTTGCATTCGCCTTGTGCCCTCCGTGAACCAGACCGCATCTACCTTCGAAGAAACGCCGGGACGGTGACTCCCTTTACTACCCATGCGCGAAAGAAAATTCTGAACCGGGCGAGTTTTGTCCTGAAGAACGCCGGAACGTATTGCAGCGATCAGAAAATTTCACCCTCTTGGCGCCGTCGTTTAAGGTAGCTTTGCAGTAGCCAGATTCCGCGAGAGCCTCGGCCCCTTACGCGTTTGTAGCGAGAACGAGCCGGAATCTCCAGCCATTTTGCTGCGCGAGGGTGGATGAGTATACAGGTCGGTCTCAATCACAGTACAAAGTACCGCTACGAGAAACCGGTTTCTATCGGTCCGCAGGTTGTGCGGTTGCGCCCGGCCCCGCATTGCAGAACGCCGATCCTTAGCTATTCGCTTAGCATCGCACCCTCCTCGCACCTTCTCAACTGGCAGTTCGATCTGTACAACAATTACCTGGCGCGTCTTCTTTTCCCGGACAAAACTGACGAGTTTGTGGCGGAAGTAAATCTTGTCGCGGATTTGTCTCCGTTCAATCCGTTCGATTTCTTTCTGGAGCCGGGAGCCGAAGATTTCCCGTTCGAGTACCCTCGGGAGCTTGCTGCGGATATCGAACCTTATCTTTTGCTCGATCCGGCCGGCCCTCTGCTCCGGGCTTTTCTGGGTAAACTTCCCCGCGAAAAGCGAGGAACGATCGGATTTCTTGTTGATCTAAATCGGAGGGTGAGGGACGAAATAGATTACGAGACTCGGCTGGATCCGGGCGTGCAGACGTGCGAGCAGACACTCGAAAAGCGCAAAGGATCGTGCCGCGACTCGTCATGGCTGCTGGTGCAGATTCTCCGGCATTTGGGAATCGCGGCACGCTTTGTCTCTGGATACCTGATTCAGTTGTCGCCGGACGAGAGATCGCCGGAGGATCGATCAACGGAAGGTAACAGGGCTCCGGCAACCGATTCTGCGGCTTTTCATGCCTGGGCAGAAGCGTTCTTACCGGGCGCGGGTTGGATCGGCATGGATCCGACCTCGGGCTTGTTCGCCAGCGAAGGTCACATCCCGCTGGTTTGCACCCCGAACGTTTCCACCGCGGCGCCCATCGATGGAACAGTCGAACCGGCCAAGGTGGATTTCGATTACTCCATGTCCATTCGCCGGTTGCATGACGATGCGCCGCGGACGTCCAAGCCGTTCACCGATCAGGCTTGGAAGGAAGTTGAAAAAGTGGCGCATCGCGTTGACTCGGACCTGGAAGCGCAGGATGTGCGCCTGACCATGGGAGGCGAGCCGACGTTCGTTGGCATCGACGAACCCGAGAGCCCGCAATGGAACATCGATGCTCTGGGGCCGATCAAGCGAACGCGCGCGTTAGCTCTTATCCGGCGCCTTCGGGAAAGGATGGCCCCGGGCGCAGTGCTGCATTACGGACAAGGCAAGTGGTACCCTGGCGAACCTTTGCCGCGCTGGGCTATGAGCTGCTCCTGGCGCGCCGACGGCGTTGCTATCTGGGAAAATGTCGAACTCATCGCTCGGGAGAACAGCGAGCAGAAGTTTGACACGACAGATGCGTCGAAATTCATGGAAGCCCTCACGCGCCGTCTTCAGGTGAGCATCGAAAACATACTGCCAGCCTTCAACAGCGAAGCTGGGACCGAGCCCGCCGGGTACATTTTGCCCATTCGCCGCCGTCAACCGGAGGGCCGGTTAATCTGGTCGAGTCAATTATGGTTCCCTCGCCCGCAACGTTTGCTGCTCTCGCCGGGCGATTCCCCCATCGGATACCGTATATCGACCGAGTCAATGCCATGGGTAGCGCCCGACGAGATCGCATATGAGCATGAGGCCGCGCCGTTCGCAGATCGAATCAAACTTCCGTCACGCACAACGCGGCGGATGGATCTCTTCCAGAAAAATCCCGCAGCCGATCCGCTGCCCGCTTTATCGAGCACGGCTGAAACCGCGCCGGAGCTGATCCGGCCGGCGCTTTGCGTGCAGGCTCGTGAAGCCCGCCTGCATGTGTTCTTGCCATATGCATCCAAGCTCGCGGACTATCTCGACCTGCTCGCCGCCGTCGAAGATACGGGCCAGTATCTGAACCAGCCAGTATGGCTGGAGGGCTATCCTCCACCTTCCGATCCGCGGTTGCGATCCTTCAGTCTCACTCCCGATCCAGGCGTCCTGGAAGTGAACCTGCTGCCCGCAGGCAGTTGGGACGAACTCGTACAAATCCATGCAGTACTCTTCGAGGAAGCCCGCCATAATCGGTTGACGGCAGAAAAATTCGCCTATGACGGGAGCCATATGGCCACTGGAGGCGGCAGCCATATCGTGATGGGCGGAGCGACTGTGTTGGACAGCCCGTTCCTGCGCCGCTCGGATCTTTTGCGCAGCATGTTGACGTTCTGGCAAAATCATCCATCGCTTTCCTACCTGTTCTCCGGCATGTATGTGGGCCCGACCAGCCAGTCTCCGCGCGTAGACGAGGCGCGCACGGATGCCCTGTACGAACTGGAGGTCGCTTTTAGTCACTTGCCTGTGGGCGGATGCCCGCCCAACATTGTGGATGGGTTGTTTCGCGACCTGTTGGTCGATGTCACGGGAAACTCGCATCGCGCCGAGTTCTGCATCGATAAGCTTTATCCGCCCGAGGGCCGCGGGTTGCGCCTGGGTTTGCTCGAACTGCGCGCTTTTGAAATGAGTCCACATGTCAGAATGAGCCTGATCGAAATGCTGCTCATCCGCGCTTTGATATCCATCTTCTGGAAACGTCCGTTCGATGGCAGCCTCGTCCGTTGGGGCAGCGCGCTGCATGACCGTTTCATGTTGCCGCATTTTGTCATGCGCGACTTTTCCGATGTGCTCACTTACTTGCGCGAATCTGACTACAATTTCGAAGAGAAATGGTTTGCCGCGCAATTTGAGTTTCGCTTTCCAAAAATCGGATCGATTGCCGCGGAAGGGGTCGAACTCGAATTGCGTCAGGCGCTGGAGCCCTGGAATGTGCTCGCGGAAGAAACTTCCTCCGGCCGAACGGCTCGCGCTGTGGATTCATCCTTCGAGCGAATACAGGTGAAGCTGTCTGGGTTCAACACGGAAACTCGTTACGTGGTTACATGCAATGATCGGCGGGTGCCACTCCGTCCCACGAGCGAGCATTCTAACGGTGAATCGGGAGAGTTTGTCGCTGGCATAAGGTTTCGCGCCCGCCAACTCTCGGCGCTGCTACATCCATCCATTCCCGTGCATGCGCCTTTGATCTTCGAAATTATTGATCGCTGGAAAGAACGTTCGATCGGCCGATGCGCCTATTATGTAGGATCACCCGACGGTCGGGGCTACCCAGCCCGCCCGGTGAGTGCAACCGAGGCAGCCGACCGACGCAGGCAGCGCTTCAAAGAATTTGATCCTGCGCCCGGGCCGATCGCGGCTCCCGAGGAAAGACCCAATCCGATCTTTCCTATGACTCTGGACCTGCGAATGTTGCCGCTGGAAAAGAAGATCTCAGTGAAACCGGGGCTCGTCCGATGACTGTGGATTTACACCAAACTCCACTCCGCTACGGCAACGCCTATGACGAGTTATCGGCTGATGGTGTAACTCCCCGGCCGCATTGGGCCAAACTGATGGAATCGCTGCAATCGGTCGGTCCGGAGGAACTGGGACGGCGCTGGGCCCGTGCCGAGCGTCGCATCCGCGAGAATGGGATTACGTACAACGTTTACGGTGATCCACTCGGGGCTAGCCGCGCCTGGCAGATCGATATCATTCCGCTATTGATTCCGGCGGACGAGTGGCGCCTCATCGAAGCGGGCATCATTCAGCGCGCACGGTTGCTCAGTCTGCTGATCGAGGATCTTTACGGTTCCCAAAAGCTGGTGGCGCAGGGGCAATTTCCCGCCGCGCTGCTCTACGGCAATCCCGCATTCTTGCGCCCGCTCGTCGGCGTGCCGGTTCCCGCGCACAGTTATCTGCATATGCTGGCCGTGGATCTTGCCCGTTCGCCCGACGGCCAGTGGTGGGTGCTGGCTGATCGCACGCAAGCGCCTTCCGGCAGCGGGTATGCGCTGGAAAATCGCACTATCGTCTCCGATATTCTGCCCGATCTTTTTCGCAGCTCGAATGTATTGCGCCTCGCTCCATTTTTCCGCGCGCAACGAGAAGTGCTCACCAACCTTGCCCAGTGCGACAATCCCCGAATCGTTTTGTTGACTCCCGGTCCGCTCAACGAGACTTATTTTGAACACTCCTACATCTCCCGCTATCTGGGGTTCACTCTAGTCCAAGGAGCGGACCTTACGGTGCGCAACCGCCGCGTGCATCTCAAGACGGTCGATGGACTAGAGAAGGTCGATGTGATTTTGCGCCGCGTGGACGATAGTTTTTGCGATCCTCTCGAACTTCGGGGGGATTCGCTTCTGGGCGTTTCCGGCCTCGTCGACGCCATCGTCGCGGGAAATGTAAAGGTGGCAAATGCGCTGGGAAGCGGTCTGATTGAAACGGCAGCGATCATGCCTTTTTTACCCGGCCTCTGCAAACAATTGCTGGGCGAGAAGCTCAAAGTTCCCTCTGTCGCGACTTGGTGGTGCGGGCAAACGTCCGCCCTTGATTGGGTGCTCGACCATCTCGACTCGGTGGTGGTGAAACCGGCATTCCCCTCGCGTGGCATGGAACCCGTGTTTGGCGCCGAACTCCCGCACGCCGAGAAGGGCAGCTTTGCCCGGGAATTGCGGGCGCGTCCGCACGAATATGTTGCGCAGGAGCAAGTCGCTTTGTCGACCGCGCCGGTGTGGGATAAGGGAAACCTCAACTCGCGCAGCGTGGTTCTGCGCACATACGTGCTCAATACCGGCAGCGGGTGGGTTGCCATTCCCGGGGGACTGGTACGCGTCGCCGAATCCGAGGGATCGGTCGTCTCCATGCAGCGGGGAGGCCACAGCAAAGACGCATGGGTTCTGTGGGACAGCCCGGTCGACACATTCAGTATGCTGCGCCCGCGGAACGAGCCGGTGGAGTTGCGCCGAGTCTCGCGTGTTGTCCCCAGCAGTGTCGCCGACAATGCCTTCTGGTTGGGCCGCTACGTCGAGCGAGCTGAAAACGTTGCCCGCATATTACGCGCCATGATTCCTCGCGTACGGCGCGCAGAGGAAGCCGAGCTTGTCTGCCTTATCCGCCTGCACAGGTGCCTGGAGTCGCGGCACAGCAAGTTGCCAAAGGCGAAACAGAAGCGTCCGACCTCCGTTGAACTGGAACAGGAGCTAACCTCGCTCTTGACCGACGCCAAGCGGCCCGACAGTCTGGTCTGCACTCTGGTGGAGGCCTCGCGTATTGGCGGCAACATTCGTGAACGCTTGTCATCCGATATGATGTACCTGCTCGGCCAGCTCCGAGACTCAACCCAGATCGGACAGGGCACACGATTTCTGGAATTTCCTGCAATGCTGACCGATTGTTTGGAACTGCTTTCTGCTTTTTCCGGAATGGAGCGGGAAAACATTAATCGCGGACTGGGCTGGTTGTTCATGACCATTGGTCGGCGTCTAGAGCGCGCGATTTATCTGACCCGGCAACTGCGAGAGATCACCCCGCCTTTGACGGAGCAGGACTGGTCGCTTTTAGAATGCGTGCTCGAGGTTGCGGATAGCTCAATGACCTACCGCGCTCGCTATTACACAACTCTCCAGCCTCTGGCCGTAATGGACGTGCTCCTGGCGGATGAGACGAATCCCCGCTCCCTGGATTTTCAATTAAGCCATCTTGCCGATCTCTATCAAAAGCTTCCCCGGCACCTTCCGGTCGACTTAAAGGCGATGCGGGCTGCGCTGGCATTGTTACGCAGTTTCGATTTGCGGAAGTTAAAGTACCCACTGCCAGGCGCCGCAGCGAACTCCGATGGCCTTTCGCGGCTTGCGAAGTTTCTCCGGGAGCTGGAAGGGTTGCTGCCTTCCTGGTCGAATAACTTATCCAGCAGATACTTCAGTCACGCCCGGACCTTGCCCATCACCATAGGGCAATAATCTTGGTTACATAATCCTGGCTAAATGAACTACGAATAATGATCTATAGAATCGTTCATCGGACCACATACAAATACAAATATCCGGTTACTGTCGGAAACCACGTGGCGTGCCTGAAACCGCGGACCATGCCGCATCAGCACCCGGCGAAAAGTGAGTTGCACATCCAGCCGCGCCCGGCGACCCGCACCGATCGCGTGGACTTCTTCGGCAATCTTCTCTGCTTTTTCACCATTCAGGAACCGCACCGGGAGTTGGTGGTGGAAGCGCGGAGCGAGGTGAGAGTGCAAGAGAATCCGGCGCTTTCAGCTAAAGCGCAATTTCCTTGGGAAGAAGCAGCAAAACTAGTTCCCCACGATTGCAGCGCCGCAGGTCTTGATGCCTACCAGTTTGGATTTGAGTCGCCGCGCATCCGCGCACGGCCGGAGTTTGCCGACTATGCGCGGCAGTCGTTTACCCCCGGGCGGCCAATGCGGGAGGCGCTTCTGGATCTGACCGCGCGCATCCACAAAGACTTCCGCTTCGATTCGAAGGTGACCAATGTCCGGACGACGCCGGAAGAGGTCTTCAAGAAACGGCGAGGCGTGTGCCAGGATTTCGCGCACTTGCAAATTGCCTGCCTGCGCTCTCTGAATCTCGCGGCTCGTTATGTCAGCGGATATCTTCGAACCTATCCGCCTCCGGGAAAGCCGCGGTTGGTGGGAGCTGACGCTTCCCACGCCTGGGTGTCTGCCTATTGTCCTGAAATCGGATGGCTCGATCTCGATCCTACAAACAACCTTGTTCCCTCGAACGGCCATGTGACGCTAGCGTGGGGTCGAGATTACGGCGATGTAAGTCCGTTGCGCGGTTTGATCCTTGGCGGCGGATCTCACACGCTCAAAGTCGGCGTCGATATGGAGCCGCTCGATTCCTAGTTGTCAGCTGGCCTGCGGCACACTTTCCGGGATCTCATCGGTCCAAACTTTAAAACTCTCAAGTATATTTGGGCCGAAGGTGGTCGCGATGGCAACATCAGTCGCGTCGCGGCCGCGCGCAATGAGCACTCGTCCAATCCTGGGCACGTTATTCCGAGGATCGAACGTGTGCCAGGCGCCACCCAGGTAGACTTCAAACCATGCGGCAAAATCCGGCACGCCGTAAGGTGGCGGTGTTCCCATATCGCCAAGGTATCCGGTACAGTATCGCGCCGGAATATTCATGCAACGGCAGAGCGCGACAGCCAGGTGCGTGTAATCTCGGCACACGCCCACACCCTCGTTGAAAGCCTCCCAGGCTGTGCGAGTGGGGCGGGCTTTCTGATAATCGAAGGCGATATGGTTGTGGACAAAATCGCAGATCGCCTGCACGCGCGCCCATCCCGGCGCCGACTGACCGAATCGTGACCAAGCTACGTCGGACAGCAGATCCGTCTCACAATACCGGCTGCCCAATAGAAAGACCAGAGTCTCTTCCGGCAAGTCCTGCAAAGCGTGCTGCTGAGCGCCCGGAGTCGAAACGTCGGGTTTGGCCGAATCTCGAACCACGGCATTGCTTTTCAGGCAAATCCTTCCGCTTGGCGCAACAATCCGGGTGCACCAGTTTCCGAAGCCGTCGCGATACGCCCTGATTGGCGTTTCCGGATCGGTGGTCAGGCAATCGGGAGTGACGAGATCCGAGGCGCGTGAGTAATGGACGTTGACCATTAGGATCATCGGCGTTTCTTGTGGACAATAAAAAACTAATTCGTAACCGACCTGAATCAACATCCGGGGATTCCTTCCGCCAATGAGAGCGGGACTTTAATTTTCGCATGTCGCACTGATCAAGTTTAAACCGAAATCTAGGGAATCACACGTCGATGTAAAGAGTACCTTCCTCGAATTTGTGCTCCACCCAATCCACCACTTTTCCCTGGACGCCAGGATATTGTTTGTCGTGCTTGCCGTATACGAGTGGCTGGGGATCAGGTGTTTTGCTCTTCTCAACTCGTCGTTTCTTCATTTCCTGGCCTCAATTCTTTTGCATGCGGGATCACGGCCGTCGCAGCGCTAGAAAATTCGGCACGGGTGCAGGTCCAATCGAAGATGCTTTTGGTGCCCTGCACCACTGACCTTCAATCGCGGCGATCCGGACCCTATCCTCGTCTGTAACCGAGATCGAAGAGCACTTCCGAGTGACGTCCGCAGGGTGACTCGGCGCGCCGGATTGTGCAATACGTTTCAGGCGTCATACCGCGCTACTTTTCATTGCTTCTGACGGCACCGCCCTTTCAGTGGGCCAGCCACATCTGCGTGTGACCCGGTGAGATGGCCCTCCGATGCCAATGTGCAGCCGTGGCGTGCTCGTTCATTACTCTAGCCGCCTGGGTGCGGCAACTCCCGTTCTGGTTGTTGAAGTCCCGCGTGGTGACGGAGTATCTGCAAAGCGGACACTTGAACTTGCTAAAGCCCTTCATCATCGTAATGGTGTAATGTCTCATAGCTTAAAATGTAGTCGCTTATCTCGGTGTGTCTTCGAACTAAAGTCATCCTCGCATCTGTACGTTCGCAATCAAACGCCTGCCAGTTGCATCTAAATAGTCACCTATGATGAAAGGGCTTTACGAAAACAAAAGGCGCCCAGTTTTGCGATAGGTTGTGATTGTTTGGCCGATGTGTTCACAATTGACCAGTTCTTGAATGCCCTAAGGACTATTGTGGGTGTGATGGTTCAAGAAGACGGTATTATATGGCTGCTCCAAGCACAGTACCAATCGCGAACACGACTTTGGCCGACGATAAATCGCTAGCTATTACCAGGGAGAGCGTGGCTGCAATTCTCGAACGCTGTAAGGCCCCTTTGATTGCAGATTGGTTGACACGGTCAATGAACACACCTCAACTCAACCACCTTCATCTTGACGACGAAGGACGCACCGGGCACCTTCCGCGGTTGATTGACGACATCGTCGCGCGTCTGGGAAGAGCGAAACTATCCGGGAACAACAGTGATGCCATTGGCTCCATAGCCGCCCTCGATCACGGTACGCTGCGGCAGAAGCAAGGCTATTCTTCCGCAATGCTGATCCATGAATCACGAATCCTTCAGGTTGCTATATTCGGGACATTGCAAAAGAATGTCAGCGTGCTGGACTTCAGCTTGCTGTTACCGGACGTCATGACTATCGCTGACGAAGTCGATAACCAGCTGAGCCAAACAATGGAAAGCTTCGTGAAGGAGTCGGCCAAATCGCCGGCGTATCTTCTGAAATCGAAGGAATGAGCCTAGCCGAACAGATGCATTCCATAAGAACAGTGGCGGGAATCGAATTTTGGGGCTCCAACTGCCAGCCTATGACCGCGACCACGAGTTGCAATCCCCTGCAATCTAATATTGACTATATCTCCTACGACTGTTCACTTTTGACCACACGCCAGAGATACACCTGTGTCACAGTGTAGTTAGTTCGTGAAGAGAGGTGGTGCTGTATGACTCCGACCGAACGCGATATTTCGCACAAAATCCTCCTTGTGGATGACGACGATGCGGTTCGCGATATGATGACCGTATCGCTGGAGCGCAAAGGTTTCGAAGTGGTGGCTGCCGCCAGCGTCAGAGAGGCTCTCAGGCTAATCACAGCCGAGACCTTCGATATCCTCATCACTGATCTCCACATGCCAAACCCCAGTGACGGCTTTGCAGTGATTACCTCGATGCGTCACACTCAGCCAAACGCACTTACGCTGCTGCTCAGCGGCTACCCCGACGTGAAGAGCGCCATGGATACGATTCTTCTGCAAGCGGACGAAATCATCTTGAAACCATTCGAGATGGCGAAGCTGGCCGATCTCGTCCATGATAGGATGCTCAGTCGCAAGCGTGTGCTTCCTACCCCAAAGGAGAGAGTTGCAGTAATATTACTGCGTTGCACTAATCTTATAATCCGAGACTGGTTGACTGAGGTCGGGAAAACCAAAGCACTTAACGTCGTTTCTCTCAGCGAACCGGAGCGTACTGGATATCTTCCCAAGCTGATCGACGACCTGATTGTTCGCCTGAGAGCGTCCGGCACAGCAATAAATAACGATTCCATCTGTTCCCCTGCCGCCGTCGCTCATGGCAAGATGCGAAAGTCGCAGGGTTATACGCCTGCCATGCTGGTGCAGGACTCGCGCATACTGCAAGTGACCCTCTTCGGGACGTTGCAAAAAAATTTCAGTGCTTTGGATTTCAGCCTGTTGTTACCGGATGTCATGACTATCGCGGATGAAGTGGATTCGCAGTTGACCCAGGCAATGCAGGGCTATGCGGATGTCGCGGGGACCACAGCAGCGGCTTAGGCACGACTAGCGTTGGGCTCCGCACACTGCCGTGGCGGCACCGCGTGGGTGATCCATTATTGGTGAAACGCTTTGAGTCGTTTCCCTGTCCTGGGCAAGCCGGAACTTCGCGCCCCCCGAACACTTCATACTACGTTCAGCTCAGAGATGTCAGTTTCTTCCGGAGCCAGAGAATGACGCACCAACACTATTGCTCGACATGTCGTCAGGTGGTCCTACCCATTTGACGGCATGCAGTTGCCCAGTCCATGTGTCAACTTCGTATCGGTAGTGCAATGCCAAATTCTGACCCGAAGTCGTGATAGGGTTCGATCCTAGATCGTGTTCTGTTAAGCCAGCGCCAAACTGTGGCTTCGCAATATTTGGAATCTGACGAGACATTCCACGCAACTGTGCCACAAATCCCGCGGCTTCCCTCAGTGACCGCAGCACAGAAGAATTATCGGTGAGACCACTAGTGATGCCAGCAGCCTTTGACTCATCCTCTTGATCTTGAACAATTCCGAGGCCTGTAAATCCCGCCGAATGGGTCATAAACAGGCTCTGGGAATAGTCAAACGGTTTGTCCACTGTTTGGTCCATAGCGACGTGCACCAATTCGTGAGCTAACAACCCATCAAGAACTGACGAGCTTGCCATTTCCAGTAGCCCTCTACTGATTAATATTGTGTTCTGAATGTGAAACATATCGAGGGGAGTTGTCAGAAGGACGCGACATGTAACTGTCGGAAGATGTAGTCCGGCCAATTCGGAATGAGACATTGTCTCAATAGTTTCATTCAGCAACTGTTCCACACTGCCGGCCGGAGCTAAGAGTCCGTCCGCTTCCAGTCCGTCGAGTTCGACATCAGTAGTCGGGTTATTCTGAGATGCAGTCATAAGCGCCCTTTGAAAAGAACCTATGTGGGAATAATCCCAGACTAGAATGCGCGCCCTGATATGCTGATCGGTGTCGCCATCCCTCCCTATGGCTTTCCAGGGAATGTTGTCGTCCATAATTATGGATGAAGGGACCCACAGCCCTTCCGCGATTTGTTTGCGCCAACAATCAAAGTGCAGGTAGAAAGTTGCAAAACCTCCCAGCGGACTTAGTCTTTGCACAAACTTGGGATGTTTTCCTTGAAATATACCTTGCACCCTAACAATCTTCAAATTCTGTTTCTCTACCCAAATCGTTCCTTCAAACCGCCGAGGCGCTGGGTGTTTCACAGGGGTCACGGCAAATGTTAAGCAGTCTATCGTTCCGAGCTTGGCATCCGCGATGTACGACAGGCGATAGGTATCAGAATCGAAGTCCCAAGGGTCTACAAACATTACGTAGATGAAGCCCGCCGCGTACAGCGTTGTTTTGCTTCCATTGTCAGTCAAAATGTCCCGGCTGCCCGGTTCTCCGAAGAGAGGCATCCACGCCTTGTCCTGCCGCGACAAAAAGCGTAAAAAGCTAATCTTGTTCAGAAAATAGGAATCATCAAGAGGAATCTGGGCGCTGGTGTCTGGCCACAGGCTTTGAATGTACGTTTCTGCGACCGGAGAATACATTCTCAATTGTTCCATCGCCTGATGCTCTCCGTCAAAAATTCGCCGCGATACCTCCGTTCCGCTCATCCCATTAATGAGGTCATCTGGAATTTGCGCTTCTGCAAGCGGATTACAAGCGAAGAGAGCTACTAACAAGGCGATTGTAAGAACGGGTTTCATAGGCTATCCATGTTCGTCATCGATGTGCGACCTCTGTGCGCTAGAACTTAAGGGACAACCGTTAGGTTATTAACAGCCGCGGCTGTGTGAGCGACAGCAGAGACTGTAAGCATGACTTTCCAGGTGTTGCGTCGAGGGGCAATCTTTTTGGCATGATAGCTCCATCCGATAAATAACAGTTCCAAGGGCACGCCTGTGCCATATAGTCGAGCATTGCTCGGACGCTTGCCGAATAGCGGGTCTAGCTCGGTGGCTAGCGGGTGTGCTGCTAATTCTCGCGAGGTCGTCACCATGTCCACAAAAGCGGCACTTGCGCTAAGAAAGCTGAATAAGACAAACTTGCGATCTAACGTGTGCCATGGTTTTGTGTTAAGTTCCATGGAGAATGTAGGAGCCACGAAGGTCGTCTCGTAGCCTTCGTGCATTTCACGGCTAGATGAAGACATTAAGTCTTCCACAGTTTTGGTATTGGCGATGTAGCGCCTCGTGAATGCACCCCTAGGCGGGCTTATGTCGGCGCACTCCAGAGGAGACTGCTCGGTTGAACAGATGGTTGACTGCTCGGGTGGTTCCGGTATTTGTCCAGCGACTGCAATGGGTAAGAACAAAATGCTGGCAAGGACTGCGATTCTCATAACGGGATTCCTGTCATTGCGACTCCAAACAGCCAGTTCATGCTGCGTCCGCCGAGTGCGATCTGGTAGCACAAGGATAGAGTTCGTAAACTTTTAAGTCTGTGACGAAGTACGTGCCCAGTGACACGTGAACTACGAAAATGTTTTCAAGCATTGCGATCTTCTTCATAACAACCCCAGTTCATCGCTCCAATTGCAGAGGCTGTCAATTAGGATGGCCATTCCACTCCCATCCGCATTGACAGTGGACGTTATCGCACAACCGAAGCTTCGTCATCAGCGCCTTGCATACCGCGCACGATCTCATCCACATAATTCCTCCATCGATTAGTGAGTTGCGATATTCAACAGCTATCTACCTTGAAGGGCATATCCGGTTTCGCCAGGCTTCCGGCCTTCGAGCTTAAGCACCTTCATGCCGGCTTTGATATCCTCGAAATTAACCAGCGTGACAGCACCTAGATAGGCGCCCACGGCCTCTCTTTGCATGCCAATCGACGGAAGAGCCATCGGTTCGGCCTGAGCTTCTCCGCGAAGTACCTGAGTAGTCCAATACCGCTTGTACTCACTTTCTGTCATGCCTAGAAGTTTCAACAGCGCCTCTCGCTCGCGGGTCCCGGGACCCCGTACGAAAATTTTGATAGGAAGGCCAGCGGACCAGTAATGCTTCTCTCCCGCAAAGATCGTGCGCAGTTCTGCATTGCTAAGCGTGGTCACCGGATTGCGGTCGTTGACCACAACCGCTACGTCTCCGGCCTGGGCTGCGGCAGCCCGGAGGCAGACCAGGCTCGCAAGGCAGATTAGAAGCGGCATGAGTAGCGTTCTTGTTCGCATAGGTCGATACCTGGTTTAGAAAGTGAAGGCCAATTGCAAGTGAAGTCCGTTCAGGTCGGGTTCGTCGCGGCGGACGGTGTGATCCAACTGGGCCTTAAAGGCAATGTAGTCATTCACGTCGTAGCGAGCGCCAACCGAGGGCCCGAAACGCAGGCCGACATCGTCGTAGATCCAATTATTCGGGCTCGCGTTCACATATTGAAAGCGAACAAACGGACGAATGTGGCCCAACTGCTTGGAAAGCTGGGAATAGAACGCCGGAGTGTTGAAGACCGTATTGCTGAAATGCAAAGCGGCGTCGCGAATGAGAAAGCCTTCGTTGAGGAACTCGATGCCGTGCGCCACATAAACAACGTAGCCGTTGTCAATCGTCTCCCCATACCTCGCAGAGGATCCCGGACTACCCGGAGGCTGAGGAACCGGAGCGCCGGAAGACGCGTACAGCGCGAGATTGCTAATCTTGTCATGGTAATAGGAAGCTCCGACCTGCAATCCGCGAAGCGCGTCGGGGCGCACAAAAAATCCGACGTTTACATGGTTGCCATTATTCTCATCGGTCACTTGACCATCGCCACTGATGTCAGGCCGAATTGTGTCAGACGATCCGTATTCCGCAACGTAGTTCAGCCCCAGCTTCCCCGAAGGAATGGTGCCGGTCAGGGAAACGCCGATCGCCTGCGTCGGAAGTAAGCCGCCGTTGCTGGCGAACTCCATTACCAGCGGCCGATCCGCTGTGGTTTGCAGCCACGCGGCGCTGCGAAATGCCCAGTTGTAATAGCCGATGTTGGTCTGGTAACGGCCAAAGGACATCTTCAAGTGCTCGCTGTAGTCGTACTTGAGTAACAGCCGCCGCAGATCAACCTTGTAGGTCTGCGCGTCGCCATCTTCGAAAACAATCTCGGAAAGTACGCTGGCTTTCTCGGTAAGTTGTGAAGTAAGAAACAGGCCAAAGTCGCCGGTGTAGAAGTTTCCCGCTGAACCGGGAACGAACCCATAGGTTCCCAGCTCTGGCACCCGCTGGTTCAGGGCTTTGTAATCGACTTCTCCGAACCCTCGCCATTGAATTCCGTGCGTTTCGTGGATTTCCTCTGCGACGGCAGAAGCTGCCGCAGACCGTTCCGCAGGTTCTACTGAGGGTGTCGGCAGATTCGGTGCCTTCGGGATGGAGGCATCCGCGGGTCTTTGTTGTGACTCTAGAACCCGCACTCTCTCCTGAAGATCCTTCACCTGCTGAACCAGTTGGCCAATGGTCTCTGGATCAGTCGGAGTAGCCTCTTGCGGATAGCACAGGCTGCTGAGCAAAAACAGGACCGCGGCTGCCCATGACATATGACGCATGATCGGTTCCTCCGTTTACGTGTGACAGATGAATCGCCGGACACTGGATGGGGGAGAGTTTTGAAAAAGCGAAGCCCGGTACAGAATTGAGTAGCACTCGACGGTCCGAAAAGTTCCCGGTCGAAGGAGATACAACAAATTCATGGAAGGCTGCTGCAATTGCTTGGGTTATCGGATCGGGCTGTAGGTGTCGAACGGCGTTTCGGCAGTATTTTTGCGTTGGAAACTGTTGTGCTTTCAGACACCATTCAGTCAATTGAGCAGAATGCCGAAATTCATCGGAAGCGTCGTTGGAAATCCCCAGCAGGCAGTGTTCACAGTTGTCTACAATTCGTCCGGCAGATGGATCTCGGTTGACGCATAAATGTATGGCGAGCAAGTAATTTGATGCTCGCGGCGATGGATGTAGCTCTTCTGCGTGGTCGTCACATTGTGGTTGTCACATTACTGTCGCCTAGGTCTTTCGGGTCGTCGTCCAAACGGTTTCTCAACAATCATGGCCAGACCCATGCCGCAGGAGAGCGGCGAGGGTCCGGCCAAGTGATTCGTCCTTCTTTCGCTATTGGACCACGAGAGTCAACGGCATCGTGTGACTCATGGAACCGGAGCTCGCTGTTACGAGCAAGCTGTAGGTCCCCGGAGCCGTGCTCCCTTCCACTGGCGGCACTGTCTTTGTGGTCGTTGAGGCTCCGCCGCAGGCGGTAGCGAACAAAGCAAGTCCGATGACCAGCGTCAGCAGCGCATAATGCCAGGCAATCTTCCGCCGTTTGCTGCCCATCGATAGCGCTCCGAACATCAGGAACCCCGGTACTTGGAACATCAAAGCTGCCAGGGTCGGAGGAATGTGTCCCCTGCGCAACATGGATGCCGAGGCGACCGCCGCCGTTGTGGAGACCGACACCGTGACTGTGACCGAACTGCTCCCGGCCGCGATGGCTGCCGGCGAGAAGCTGCATGTGGCCAGTGCCGGCGCCCCTGTGCACATCAGATTAACCTGGTTGGCAAATGGTCCGCCGGACGAGGCAAACGTCAGTGGATAGGTTGCCGTCGATCCCGGCTTCACCGTAGCAGTTCCGCCACCCGTGCTGGTCAGGCCGAAGTCACTGCCGTTGCCAGATAACGTAACCAGTCCCGGCCCTCCCAGCGAGTTGTCGGAAACGATCAGAGACCCAGTTCGGCTTCCTCCAGCCGCTGGAGTGAACTTAACATTGATCGCGCAACTTGCGGAGGGAGCCAAGTTCGCGGGACAGTTGTTGGTCTGTGAGAAGTCCCCGGCCGCGCTTACGCCCGAGACCACCATGTTGGCGTTGCCAGTATTGGTCAACGTCACGGCTTGCGCTGCGCTGGAGGTTCCAACCGCTTGCTCGGCAAAAGTTAGCGCGGTCGCCGACAAGGTATTTGCCGGAGCGCCTGCGGTTCCGCTCAGAATAAGCGTCTGCGGGCTGTTGGGTGCCGAGTCCGTAACCACAATCGTTCCGGTGCGGCTGCCAACAGAGGTGGGAGTGTACGTGACCACCACGGTGCAAGTGCCCGTGCTGGCTGCCAAGATTGCGCAGTTGTTGGTCTGGGCGAAGTCGCCCGTCGCCTGAATGCTGGTAACGGTCAGTTGTCCGTTTCCCGTGTTGGTGAACGCGATGGATTGAGGCGCGCTCGTGCTGCCCACAGACTGTGAAGCGAAGATCAGGCTTGTGGGATTGAAGCTCGCGGCGGAGGCAATGCCGGTACCGCCCAGAGTCACGACATGCGGATTGCCTTGAGCGTTATCGCTAATGGTGAGTGTTCCGACACGGCTTCCTGACGTCGTCGGTTTGAAACTCACGCTAATCGAGCACGACTGGCTGACCGGAATCGAAGAGCACTGATTGGTTTGAGCAAAATCTCCAGACGTTATGACTCCAGAAATTGTCATGGCGTTTTCGCCCGTGTTCGTGAGCAAAACGGTCTGTGCCGAACTGGTTGCACCCACTGACTGATTGCTGAAGGTCAAGCTCGGGGGAGCGATGGTCGCGGTTGTGATATATCCGCTGCCCGTCAAGGTAATCGATTCTGGACTGTCCGGCGCGTTGTCGGTCAGGGTTAATGCGCCATTTCGCGCGCCACCCGCAGTCGGAGTGAAAGTGATCTGGAAGGTGCAAACTGAACCCACTCCCAGCGCGGATGGGCAATCGTTTGTCTGGGCGTAATCGCCAGTCAACGCGATATTGTTGAGATTGAGCGTCGCGTTGCCATTGTTGGTCAACGTCACGCTCTGTTGTGGGCTGGACTGCCCGATCTGCAGACTGGGGAAGGTGAGGCTGGTGCTGGACAAAGCGACGATTGCAGTCGATCCATCGCCCACCAGGTTGATGAAGTGCGGCGATCCTGCCCCATCATCCTGAATCAAGATGGACCCGAAACGCGGTCCGGGGGCCGTCGGCGTAAAGGCTAGCGTGAAAGTGCAGGTGCCGGCGGCGGGCACGCTGGTACCGCAGGTGTCATTCTCGGAGAAATCGCCGCTGATGGTGATGGAGGAGATGGTAAGCGCCGCACTCCCCATATTCCGCAAAAGCGAAGTGTTGGGCTGGCTCACCGAGCCAACCGCACGAATTGAAAACTGCACCAGCGAGGGACTGATCGCCACGGCCGGAGCGTCCGCCGTTCCAATCTTGGCAACGAAAGCGTCCGAGTTCCCGCCCAGCGTGTTCTGCAACGCCGCGGCGCTTACCGGGAAATCGCTCGAATCGGTGTAACCGGCAATATACATACTTCCAGAAGCGTCAACCGCAATTCCACCCGGGTAGTCGTTGCCGTAACCGCCCAGGTAAGTGCCGAAAAGTTGAATGCTGCCCGTGGGATCGATTTCGGTGAGCAACATGTCACCCTGGTTGGTAAAACCTTCGATCGGATTTACCGTGATCATGCCGCTGCCGTACACCGAGCTCAGCACGTAGGCATTGTTTTGGGCGTCCAGAGCGATCGACTGCGGAGTAGCGTTGTTGCTCACGGGAAGGAATGTCGAGTATACGAGCCCGGTTCCGGTGGGATTGAACTTGGTAACAAAACCGTAATCGCAGCTCCATCCGTACGTCCCTGGATCGCAAAGATTCGGAGTGGTGACAGGAAATGTTCCGTCACTGTATCCGGTGCCGGTTATGTACGCCGATCCGGTGCTGTCCACGGCGATGCCAGCCGCCGAAGATGGATATCCATATCCGCTAGTCGATCCGAAATAAGTTGAATAGAGCAGCGATCCGGAACTACTGATCTCGCTGACGAACGCAATTTGCTGGTTGCTGGGTTCATTCTGTGTGGGCATGAATGCACCCATGGTGGTGGGGAAGTCGTAGGTATTCGTCCAACCGGCAACGTACGCGTTGCCGCTGAGATCTACCGCAATGCCCTGGATCAAGGTGTCCGGCTGTCCCCAGCAGGGGTAGCCGCAATTTTGAATCACGTTTACGCTTCCTCCGAGATAGCTCGAAGAGACCAAAGCCGATCCATCTGCCGTAAGGTGAGTCACAAACCCGTATTGCCCGTAAGAGCCGCCGCCGTTAGGGGCGACCGTGGTCTGAAACGCGTTCATTAGAGGAAAGTCGGTGGAATACGTATAGCCCGCGACGTACATTTCGTTGGAGCTGTTCAAAGCAATCGCGTAAGGCTGCGTTTGGCTGCTGCCGCCGAGGTACGTCGAATACAGCAGTGACGATCCATCCGCTGATACTTTCGAGATGAACCCGTCCCAACAGCCGTTCATGGAACTCTGAAAGGCGTTTGCCAGAGGAAAGTCACTGGAGCAGGTGTAACCTGTAACGTAGGCATTATTGTTGCTGTCCAGCGTCATGGCCGTAGCGTAGTCCTCGCTGCTGCCTCCGATGAAATCGGCATACAGCAGGCTTGATCCGCTGACATCCAGCTTGGCAATAAAGGCATTCGTTCCACTGGGAGTTGTTCCCTGCGAGGCCAGGGGGAAATTCGTGGATTGGGTCCACCCGGCAACATAGGCGCTCCCCTCGCTATCAACCGCGATTCCAACCGCCTGATCATCCGCCAATCCGCCGAGATACGTGGAATACAGAAGAACTGGATCGATGACGAGCGGCCTGGTCGGGTCGTAACCCGCCAGAGAAAATCCGACCCTCGTCGAACTCTTGAGCGAAAAGCCGCCGGTGACCGGCAGCTTCATATTGTTGAACGTCTGGTAAAGCACCGGACTCTTGACGTGAAGCGCACCCTGTTTCGTCTGCAGCACAAGGTCGCCGGTGGAGTCCACGCTGACGTTGTCTGCGCCTTTCACATCGAACTGAATCTGCTTTGGATTGGCTCCGGCAGCAATTTCAAAGTCATATTCCATCTGCGAAGGATTTCCGTAATACACAAGATCGATTCCGGGATACACGTCTTTGTAGTGAACTTTGCCATACGTAGCGACGTTGGTATGCCACTTCGAGCGATCACGCCCAATAAAGTAATTCGCCTTTCCCGCCAGGAGGTTTTCGCCGATGGCCAACGGATTGGGATTCGCGCCCACCAGGTTCAACTGAATCACGGCACCACTTTGGGCCTGATTCGTCTTGGCATACGGCTGCGTTGAGTTCGCAACTAGCTGAGAGTGCGCTGAAAATACCATTCCACTGGTCGTCAGAAAAACCACATATCCGGAGCCGCGCGAAAGAAACTTCACTTGCGGATCTGTCTGTCCCACGTTGCCCTCGAACGTCGTGGGCAACTTGCCGTAGTTCGCGGTCGCTGATTGTGATTTGCCAGTTGTAGGGAGGTTTGCCTGCTGAGCTGCGCAGACCGAGAATGTTACAAGGAGTGTTGCGGCGCACAGAATTCCGCTCGTCTTCGTTTTCATGCGAACAGTTCTATCCTGAAGAATTGATTTCCGGTGTGGAATGTCTGCTGACTTTGGCTGAGACACCCGGATGTGTCCTGCCCAGCAAACCTCACTCACCGCGCGTTGGGGGAAGCGCAGCGACTACAAGTGTGACCGTGCACGCCCAGCACCAGTTGCGATTGGTTGCCAAGTACTTGATAGGGAAGGTCCGGTCGGATTAGAAAGTAAAACCACGTTCTTATTTCCGGACAGTTGTCCGTCTCCCACACAATCCCAGGCGTGCGAATCGATCATTGCGCTCGGCGGCCAGTTGTTGGCGAATGCGAAGGTCGAAACGAAATTACAGCCCTGGGGCGAAATGAAAACTGCGAACGTCGTTCATCTTCCCAACTTAGTCGAAAGACGGAGGCGAGGGGCTGTGGGGTCGAACGGCGTTTCGCCGGCTTTGCTGGGTTGGAAACCGTTGTACTCTCAGACACCATTCAGTCGATTGAGCAGAATGGCGGAATTCACCAGCCGCGGGAATCCTCTTACTGTACGGAAACGAAAGAATGGTGGACCGCCTGGACGCACAGTGCAATGCGGTTCTTGACACCGGCTTTGCGCATAAGCTTTGCCACATGTGCCTTGACTGTTCGTTCTTCGATTCCCAGGGGATTTGCGATTTCCTTGTTGGACCGGCCTTCAAGCAACATTTCCAGGACCTGCTTCTCACGAGACGTGAAGTTGGAACTGCGACCCTGACAGTTACGGCTAAGCAGTCCTCCCGAACGCTCGATGAACATCGACATGACGCGGCGCGGAATCCAAACGGAACCCTGATGCACTGAGAAGATTGCTTGCACCAGATCATGTGCCGGAGCAGCCTCGTCAACGTAACCCTTGGCTCCGGAGGTGATGACCCTCAGAATGGTTTCGTCGTCCGCGGCGGTTCCGGTCACGAGAACTCTCAAGTCCGGTCGGACGACTCTCAACCTGGCGACAGCCTCAAGACACTTCATTCCAGAGTTGCGAACTATCACAACATCCAGACCTTGAATGTTTGCGATGTCGGAGACGGAGGCGGTGGTCAAACGAAAACCGGAGACCACACCCAAGATAGAACGCAAGCCTACTAATCGGATGGGGTCGTCCTCAATCACCGCTACGCAAATGATCGGCTGCGTGCTGGGTTTGGCCTTCATCGATGCACCTCCACATTGTTTTGATAGTTTGGTCGTCTTTCATATCGATCAGCTGACAGCTTTTGAGCGGCAATTTACTGAGCAAAGCGTCGGTTTGAACGTCGCTTATGCGGGTTGAGCCGCCGTCGTCTCCCAGGATTCAATCGGTATTGCCGGAGACCAGTTCATCCATGACTAAACTGCTCGAACCGTCGTAGCGATACCGGTATTGCACGCCCGCTAGTTTGCCACGAGATCCTCCATCGGGATCTCGACATCGTCCAACTTCGCGAGCTCGTCTGCCAGCCAATTGACGAGCAGGTTGAAGTCATCTTCCGAAAGCGAAGAGAAGCATATCCCGATCCGGCCTGTCCCATCGGCATTAGCGATCGAATTGACGACTTTCCCCGTCACATGGATCAGGTGGCTGGTGGCGGGAAGGGAAAAGTTCAGCGAGACTGTGGAATGAATTTCCAGTTGCTTGTCGCACTGCAGAGCCAGACCGCCGATACTGATGTCCCTGATTCTGGCTTCGACGCACCCAAATTCCGCAACCTTCGCTACGACTCGGATGTCAAGCGTGCAACGAGCGGCACGACGCCGTTGTTGAAGCATTGTTCCGTATGCGGCTCGCATACAGCGTGTGGCATCGTCAAGGCTGGTGGGCTTGTGAATTGTGAAATTGGCGCCAGCCAGAAGTGCGGCCTGCATTTCAGAACTGCCACTAACCATGGCCACAATTGTAGAGTTGTTGTTAGGGGACGACTTACGAGCTGCCCTGACGACGCGACTCGGGGTATTGGCAGCCTTCCAATCCACAATCACAACGTCCAGCCTTCTGTGAGTCACCGCATCGAGAGCCGGACCCATTTCAGCGAAGACCTCAGTTTCGATGGCAAAGCTATCCAGAGTCTGATTCATAACGGCAAGAACCTGCGTGTCTCTGCTGAATAGAAGCCCGTCGAGTCGTACATTTTCCCTCATAGGAATTGACCTGCCAGATCTGCTGCATGTCGACAGCCAAAGGTCGCCGGTCGTCCACTATTCTGGCGGGTGTTCAGTTGCGAGCATTCGGGCCCGATTCTGGTCGATGATTGCCATCGGAAGGTTCCGTCGCAAGTGTCTGCTGAGCAGGCAGTATTCAAGGTTGTCTACAACTCGGCCGGTGGAGGGATCTCGGTCAACGCGTAAGTATATGCGAGTCAGGCATCTGATTAGCGGTGATTGGCAAACCAAATGCAAAGCTGTAGATTGCCTTCCCTCGCGTCGGCCAGTCAAAGCGGCGAAATAATCCCTTAGACGGGTAGACGAAACTAAGAATAGCGAGCGAATGATCTACTGTGTTACCGGTAATTCCCCCACGCAAGAGATGACATTCATTTAACGCGTAGAGAAAGCCCAATGACCCCAGACATGAAATTCGAAGCGCTCCTCGTCTCGCAGGATCTGCAAATCCTGCAGAGGACGTTGGAGACGATGGAAGATCTTTCGATTGACGTTGAGATCTGCATGTCAGCGCCAAGAGCCGTCGATCTGTTGACGCGGCACATTGTCGATCTCGTCGTTCTCGATTGCACCGAAGGAAATGGTGCGGCGGAAGTCGCGAAGACAATTAGCACATCAGAAGGCTGCCTTAAGACGACGATCGCGGCACTGGTAGATGGCCCTTTTTCCGGAAAGCTGATCACTGAAGCTGGGGCCCATGTATTAATCCAAAAACCCTTAAGCAATAACTTCGAGAGTGATTTCCGGAACCTTGTTTATTCCAGGATGGTGTGGGAATGGCGGCAGCATCCGCGGTACGCCGTCCGATGGCTGGTCGCTGCGAGGGACCAGAACGATAGGCCCGTTCCGGTCACGATGGAAGACATAAGCCGGGCCGGTGTTGGCTTGTCTTTCGTAGGGAACCTTTTTGTTGACGATATATTAACGTTCCGGCTGCTGCTTCCAGGAACGAATCATATAATCCGGTTTGATGCTCGCGTTCTTTGGAGATTGCGCGATAATCGCGCAGGCGCCGAGTTCGTAAATATTTCGACGGTTGATGCCGATGTCCTGGGCAATTGGCTTCAGAGCAGACATAAATTTAAGAACGCTGACGTTCAACAAACGACGTTTTTTTCCAAATATTGGGCACTGTCGGAGATGCAACATTAGCAATACTCAGTGGGGGTGGGCTCCTTGAAAATGACGATCCTGCTAGTAGAAGACAGCCGGTTTCTGCGAGTCGCAAGTGAACGGACACTCCTGAAAGCTGGATACGAGGTAGTCTGCGCAAGCGACGGAGAAGCCGCCTTGCTGACGGCGCGAGAACGGGTTCCCAACCTCATCCTGCTGGACATGATGCTACCCAAACTGGACGGTCTTGGCGTTCTGCGCGCTTTGAAACATGACCCGCAAACCGCGAATATTCCTGTCATAGTGCTCACCGGCCTTGGTCAACAAAACGAGGGGAAGCTCAAGAAGGAAGGTGCGGCAGCTTACTTCACGAAATCAGATTCGCTTTTGGCGGACAATTCCTACATGTTGCTGCACGTTGTGGAGAGCGTTCTGGGCAAACAGGAGACAGAGAAACCGGCAGCTGAGATTTCGGTTCCGGACGAACAGCCGGTTACCCAATGTTAGCGAAGAGAATTTTATTGGCTGAAGACTCCCGCGTGTATCAACACCTGATCAGTGACTATCTACGGGAGTGGGGATTCGACGTTGAACTGGCGCAGGATGGAGCCGGTGCCTGGAAGCGGCTCGAAGAGCCCAACGCACCGATGCTAGCTCTTTTGGATTGGGTCTTGCCAGGCCTCGACGGCATTGATGTGTGCCGAAATATAAGAAAACGGGGCATCAACGAGCGCTATGTCTACACCGTCCTTCTAACCGGAAAGAGCGACAAGAAAGACTTGGTTCTCGCAATGGAAGCGGGAGCGGACGATTATCTTGTCAAGCCGTTCGACCCCCAGGAACTGCGAGCCCGGCTCCTCGCTGGCAAGAGAATTCTGGAAGTTCACCTTGAGCTGATCTTGGCACAAGAATCTCTGCGCTTTGCTGCGATGCACGACTTCTTGACCCGACTTTGGAATAGGGCAGAAATAGTTTCTTTCCTGGAGCGAGAACTTGAGCGCGCCATGCGGGAGAAGAAACCGGTAGGAATTGTGTTGCTGGACGTGGATCATTTCAAGTCCATAAACGACTCTCTGGGGCATCGAACTGGTGACGTAGTTCTAAAGGAGTTGGCCCAGAGGCTACGATCTCAATTGAGAGGATATGACGGGGTAGGCCGGTACGGTGGCGAAGAGTTTCTGCTGGTTTTACCGGGGTGCGATCTTGAAGGCGCTCTTGCACGAACGGCTGAAATTCAGCGCTCTCTCGCCGCGGCTCCCTTCGCGCGTGATCTTGCCAAAGTCTCAATAACCGTGAGCATGGGGATTACTATTGCCCACTGCGGAGCGGGTGATTCCGCGACCTTGCTGCACGATGCTGATCTGGCTCTGTACCGGGCCAAAAACAGCGGCCGAAACCGCACGGTACATTCTACTGTCTCTTAGGGATTGTATAATCCGCTTCATCCAACTCAGGCTGCTACCGACTATTGTCTTTGGTCTGTAATGTGCAGCCATGCACTGCCAAATCGCCTCATGTCACTCCACCGAGTGCTGGGGCGTTGTGATTACTCGCTATGCAGGACCGCGTAAACTTTCTTGAGCAGCGGGGCTCTGGCGAATGGCTTCGCCAGGAATGCGCCCTCAGATATCAACCCGGGGTGTAAATCAATCAGATCGCCCGTGTATCCCGACATGTATAGCGAACGAAGATTCGGGCACAGTACTTTCGCTTGTTCGAACAGCTCAAGTCCGCTTTGTCCAAACATAACGAGATCCGTAAGCAGGAGATCGATTCCCGGTCCGGATCCAGTGATGATCTCCATAGCCTTCGCCGCGCTGTTTGCTTCGATGATGCAGTAGCCGGCACTGCTCAGTAAACTTGCAGTCACTTTGCGCACAGCATCATCATCGTCAACTACTAGAATCGTTTCGGACCCGAGTGGAGGTTCCTTTACCTCGTGGGACTCCCGCAGACCTTCCGCTTTTGCAGCTACTCTCGGAAAGTAAATTTTGAACGTCGTGCCTTTGCCGGGGCAGCTGTCAACGGAAATGCTTCCCTCGCTTTGCGTCACAATTCCGTACACCGTGGAGAGTCCGAGACCGGTGCCTTGCCCCAAGCCTTTTGTTGTGAAGAAAGGTTCAAAGATTTTCGATTTGATATCGTCGTCCATGCCGCAACCGGTGTCGCATACCGCCAACATGACATGTTCTCCGGTATGAGAACCAGGGTTCTGGGAAACATAATGCTCGTCCAGTTCAGCACGCCCTGTCTCGATAACGATCTGGCCTCCGTTCGCCATCGCATCGCGCGCGTTTACGGCCAGATTCATAAGGATCTGTTCAATCTGGCCGGGGTCGGCTTTGATGCTGCCAATAGGTATAGTTGGCCGGAAAGAGAGCGAAACGTCGTCACCGATCATTCGCTGCAACATCGTGGTCAGGTTTTCCACCACTTCGTTTAGATCCAGGATTCTGGGAAAAATAACCTGGTGCCGGCTGAAAGCCAGGAGTTGCCGCGTGAGCAAGGCCGCTCGTTCCGACGCCTTTTTGATTTGCGCCAGGTTCTTCTTCAGCGGACTTTCTGCTGCCACCAGATCGGCTGATAGATCGCTGTACCCGATAATCACGCTCAACATGTTATTGAAGTCGTGGGCCACGCCTCCGGCCAGGCGCCCTACAGCTTCCATCTTCTGGGCCTGACGGAACTGCGATTCCAAGCGCAGCGTCTCGGTGATGTCGCGGGTGATAGCCAGCACGCAAGGGTGCCCTTCGAGTTCGATCATCTCCGCCGACACCTCTGCTTCTCTAAGGTCTCCCGTGGACGTTTTGTATTGCGTGTGGAGCTCTATCACCCGACCGTTTTCCTCTAACAGCTTTAGCATTTGTTCGCGCTGCGCCGGCTGGGCCCAGAAATTCAACTCCGAGGCGGTGCGCCCAATGACATCCGCGCGCTTGTATCCAAGTATCTTGAGAAATGCGTCGTTCACATCCAGATAACGCCCCTCCGCTTGCGTCGAAATCGAAACTGCCAGCGGGTTGCTCCGAAAGGCCTTGCTGAACCTCTCTTCCGACTTGCGTAATTCTTCTTCGGCGCACTTGCGCTCAGTGATGTCGCGTGCGATCTTTGAAACACCGATGATGGTGCCTCTCCCGTCCCTGATCGGCGAAATCGTCACCGAAACGTGCGTCCTTTTGCCGCCCTTTTGCATTCGGACGGTTTCGAAATGCTCAAGGCGCCCACCGTGTTTGATTCGCGCCAGAATGTCAGCTTCCTCCTTCAGGCGTTCCGGCGGCAGCAGCATTTCTATCGACTTGCCCAAAGCCTCTCCCGCCGTGTAACCGAATAAGTTCTCCGCCCCGGAGTTCCAAGCGAAGATCGTTCCATCCAGCGTCTTGCCAATAATGGCGTCATCGGATGACTCGACCACCGCTGCCAGGCGCTCGCGCACCTCTTCTGCCCGTTTGCGCTCGGTGATGTCTCGCAATACGCACACGACCCGATCGATCCCCGTGGAACCTGTGACCGGAAAGTACGACGCGAGCAAAGCTCTCTCGCCCCGATTGGGATAGTTGTACGTCAGTTCGTATTGGAGGACCTTCCCCTCAAAACACTGGTCAACCTTCTCTTTGACAATAGAGTCAAAGACCTCTTTCTTGAGTACCTCGTCCATGCGGCGCCCGATCACCTGTTCTTTTTCCATTTCCCGATAGTTGAGGAACGCGCGATTGGCGATCACATAGCGGTAATCCTTGTCTACAACCACGATCATGTCCACCAGGCTTTCAACGACTCTTTCGTATTCCCGCAGCCTATCCTCAGACCGCATGCGATCGGTGATGTCGCGAAAAGCCGCCACTCCGCCATACACTGCGCCGTAAGTGTCTTTTAGAGGACTGGCGTTCGTCTCCAGGAAAATACCGTCGGGCAGCGCAGCGTGGCGTACGAACATCACAGCCCCGCTAGCCTCTCCGTGAATGGCACGCGCCAGGGGATTTTGCTCGAGCGGGAAAGGAGTTATCTTGTCGAGAAGGAACAGGCCGTAGCGTTCAGCCCATTCCTCCTTGGGCACGTCAATCGGTCCGAGGTGAAGAATTGCTTCCGCCGCCGGATTCGACAGTACAAAGTTCCCCTTTGTGTCGGAAGCGACCAATCCCTCCGAAATACTGTCCAGCACTGACCGGAGCATGAGTGACTTCTCATTGAGGTCTTGCCGCGAGCGGGCAAATCCGTCTTCCGCGTGCTTGCGCGCTGTGATGTCGCGTGCGATCTTTGAAGCGCCAACAATCTCGCCGCAGCTATTTCTAATTGGCGAAATCGTCACAGAAACGTGAGCCTCCGTGCCATCCTTTTTCATCCGGACGGTTTCGAAATGATCAACTCGCTCGCCGAGCTTGATTCGCGCCAGGATGTCAGATTCCTCATTCGCTCGTTCCGGCGGCAGGAGCATTTGTATCTTTTTGCCCACAGCCTCCGATGCCGAGTAGCCGTACAACCTCTCGGCACCTGGGTTCCAGGCGAAGATGGTTCCGTTCAGACTCTGGCCAATAATGCCGTCATCCGACGACTCGACCACGGCTGCCAGGCGTTCGCACTCTTCCCTACGCCGGCCCCGAGCGATCTCAGAGGCAATTGTTGAAGCTCCGATGATTTCACCCTTTGAATTCCTTATGGGAGAAAAAACGAGCGAGAGTTGAACCAGGATTCCGTTCTCACGCCTGCGATCCGACTCGTCGCGCAGCAATGGCGCGGCGCAAACATCCAACAGATACTGGAGGCTTTCTTCGTGCAAACGTTCGGGGATCTTGATGGCAATTGGCTGGCCGATCATTTCCGCGGCAGTGTAACCGTAGAGGTCTTGAGCCCCCTTGTTCCAGCCGACGACGATTCCCACAGGATTGCTGCCGATGACGACATCCTCGAGAGAGGACGCGACGGGAGCTAACTCTGGGCTGAGTTCCCTGACTATGGAGCGGGCCTTTTTGGCACGGGTCATGGCATCCCCCTGGGTGCGCCAAAAGCGTACCCTAGCGACTGTCCGTTACGCGGCCATACACAAAATTGTGTCTTACCTTTTTCTGTTCTCGGGGCCTAGGTCTCGCCTGTGAGAAACTGCACTTCCTGCCCCCTCGGTGGGAACTGCTATTTGACTAGGCGATGTTGGAACTTTTCGCTTACCGTACTCAGAACTGTACGCTAAAGGATTATACACCCCGTACTGCCACTACTACCACTGCCATTTCTTCCCAGCACCACATAATCGGGATAGCCCCCTAATGTTGCCTGATAACCCTGACAGCAGACTGCCTCCGAGATCAGAATTATCTCGGACCTGTGCATGCCGAATCCGAGGGATGACTTTCAATCGTTACCCTTTTTCGAAGCGGACAAGATCAGCCGAAACCGTTCGAGGGTCGAGAAATCGTGGACCTTAGCTTTGCCCAGGCGTGTTGGGAAGAAACCCTACCTCACTGAACTCGTCGCTACGGGGCAAAAGAAGGGCGTAATCGATGGCTTGGAGCAATATGTCGAGGTTCTCCAAGTTTGATTTCTGCAGATAGCTTATCGCGCCGTCTCTCCTCAATCTCGCCTCATTACTCATGGGGAGGCCGCTGAGGGCGATTACCGGAATTGTCGCTGTCGCTCGATCTGCCTTCAAGGCGCGAAGCACTTCCACGCCTCCAAGTTTCGGCAGCAGCATATCGAGCAGAATGACATCCGGCCTTGCGCTGTGCGCAAGCCGCAAACCCTCCTCGCCATCGCTGGCGAGTTCAACCTGATACCCGGAAGAAGTGAGAATCTTCTTGAACGCGATTTGGAGATGACGGTTATCGTCAACCAGAAGGATCGTCAACATATGAATAAGTTTCCTCGTTTTGAGCGAAGCTGCGTGTTGGTTTCGCATATTAAATTCCGGTTACTGGTCGAAGCGTAACTCCCCGCGGGAAATATCCAGCGCCTTCTTAATGGCGAAGAGCAGGGTGCCGTCTTCCACAGGTTTTTGAAAGAAGGCGGCCGCTCCCGCCTGTAAGGCTCGGTCGCGATTGCCTGCCAATTCGCGGCCGGACAGCACAATCACAGGAATGTTCGACAGACGGTCGTTCTTGTGTAATCGCTCCATCACGACGAATCCATCTCCCGCGGGTAGTCCGAGGTCAAGAAGCATCAGGTCGGGTTCTTCCGTTATGAGAGCAGCTGTAGCCGAAATGGCATCCTCGGCAAACACCACTTCGTAGCCATTCGCTCGCAGACGGATGCTCAATCCCTTTCTTATCGTGGGATTGTCGTCGACCACCAATATCTTCGGCTTATCCATATAGCTCCCCAGTTTAAAAATACGTTTCGATTTTGTTCGGTAATTTCTCAGGCGTTCCCGGGACCCCGTCCAGCGCGCTGTCTAGCACACTGCGAATTGTTGAAGCATTCTCCAGCATGATGCTTACGTACTCGCGTTGTTCGCTGGTCAATTTACCTGCCAGCCCATCGACCAGAATGTTTCCGAATTGATGGATACAGGCAAGAGCGTTCCGCAATTCATGAGACAAATAGGCGGAAAGGTCCGAACTGGGTTGCGTCGGCATCGTCATACCGCTCCCTGGTCATGCAGAGTAGGTTTCTTCGTGGCCGCGGGTTCTCCCAGAGCTTGCCGGATGACTGCCAGGAGTTGCTTATCATCCACCGGTTTCTGAAGAAAGGCCTTCGCTCCTGCATCGAAAGCGCGTTTCTGGTTTCCCAGACCGTCCCGAGCCGAGATCACAATGACGGGGATGATGGCCAGCGATGGAATCATTTTGAGCCTGTCCATCACCATGAAACCGCCTCCAGCCGGCAGACCGAGGTCAAGAAGGATTAGGTCCGGTGCGCTTCTCCGTGCCTCAGCCACACCGGAGAACGCATCAACCGCAAGACAAATGTCATACTGATTGGCTTTGAGGCGCACATGCATACCTTGCAGTACATCCTGATCGTCATCGACGATTAGAATTTTTTTGTTAGGCATTTATGACCATCCTTGATGAGATTTCTGCGTTTATTAGGTCCTGAATTCCAGTGGCCACCTGGTCCAAATACTGCTCAGTGGATCCGTTCGAGTCTCGCTGGGTACGCGGAAGGGATAGGTGGGAAGTCGAGGCAGTCAAGCCAGCTCGCTCGACATGTTCTTGCAATTGTTCCTGAATCCTTTTGCTGATGGCCTCGCCGCCGATCGAATCCGTAATAGCCACAATAAAGAAGAGTTCTGCCGCTTCTGAGACCCCCATCTTAGGCAGTAGGACGTCCAGATGCGAGTGCAAACAGCGTTGCAGAATCTCGCGGACTCCATGAGACTGTTCCGCGCGAACATCATTCGAAACCCATCCGCTTTTTGAGCCTAACTCTGTTACTACTAGTGTGACAGGCCGGTCCGCACGGACCTCCTTACGGAATGCCACAGCAATCAGGTTCGGCAAAGAGAAAATCGGCAGGGTGACGGAAAAGACGCTGCCTTGTTCTAGCGCGCTCCTTGCCCAGATTCGTCCGCCCTGTCTCGTAACCAGATCCTTGCAGATGTACAACCCCAGGCCAAGGCCTTTGCGCCCTTCCAGCGAAGGATCTGATGCCTGAAAGAGACGTTCGAAAATCCTCTCGGTCATCTCCGGACTGATACCGCATCCCGAATCCGAAACTTCTAGAACGACAAGACTTGGGTCTTTGTCGAACACGCGAGCTTTAACTTTCACCTCACCATTTGCCGGCGTAAACTTTATAGCGTTATCAACCAGAATGATAAGAATCTGTCGCATGCGCGTTGGGTCAGCACACACAGATGGCAATCGGCAGGCGATGTCAGAGGAAAGTGTGATTCCTTTGGCTATGGCGGCTCCCTGGAGAGTGTCGACGGCGTACGCGATTGCATCGGCAACCGAGGTACATTGCGGCTCGATCATTAATTTACCGGCCTGTACTCGCGTGACTTCGAGCAGGTCACTAATCATCGATTGAAGTTGGTTGACATTCTTTAGAACAATCTCCATGTACTCTTGCTGTTCGGGCTGTAGTTCGCCAGCCAGTCCGTCCAGAAGAATGGTCACAAACTGGCGAATCGCGCTCAGCGGTGAACGAAGTTCGTGCGACACGTGAGAGAGGAACTCGTCTTTAAACTGAATCTGTTGAAGCCGGATGAGATCAGTCTCTGTCTGCATGCGGTGGCGTTCGATCGCATGTCGAAGAGCCCGGGGTAGCGCGCGATTTTCGATCTGGCCTTTGATTAGATAGTCTTGTGCGCCTTCTTTCATGGCCTCGGCGGCCAGTGCCTCGTCGTCCAAACCAGTTAGCACGATCATCGGGACGCCCGGGGCTGCTGCGTGTGCTCGCCGAACAGTATCGAGTCCGTGCCCATCGGGCAGTCCCATATCCAATAGGACAATGTCCACTCCACCTTTCGAAAGATGTCGCTCGGCTTCGCCCATGCGCAAGCAATGCGACAGTTCGAAACTGCCCGGACGTTCCTTGCTGAACATTTCACGGAGCAAACGGACATCTCCCGCATTGTCCTCAACCAGGAGAACTTGCAATGCCTTTTCTTTCATGAGCGTGGTTCCCGCGGCAGCTTGACGACAGACAGCCAGAAATTGTCGATGCTCTTCACCACTGTGAGAAATCCTTCGAGGCCCACGGGCTTCGTGATGTAACAGTTGGCGTGGAGCTGATAGCTCCGCAGAATATCCGCCTCAGACGAAGAGGTCGTCAGGATAACGACAGGAATGCTCTTGAGTCCGGGATCCCCCTTGATTTCCGCCAAAACCTCCCGGCCGTCTTTCTTAGGCAGGTTCAAGTCGAGCAGGATTAGATCCGGGCGAGGAGCATTAGAGTGCTCGCCTTCGCGCCTCAGGAACATGACGGCCTTTGCGCCATCGGACGCAACGTGCAAATTGATGTGAACTTTGGCGTCCTTGAACGCTTCTTGCGTGAGCCGGACATCGCCGGGACTGTCTTCCACCAACAAAACTTCAATAGGTGCCGCATCTTTTCCAATTAATTCCACTATTTCTCCTCCATCTCCGGCAGGGCAAAGTAGAAGGTCGAGCCCTTTTCCGGTTGTGACTCGACCCAGATTCTGCCGCCCAGGCGCTCCAAGAGTTTCTTGCAAATGGCCAGCCCGATTCCCGTCCCTTCGAACTCATCACGCCCGTGCAGCCGCTGGAAGAGGACGAAGATCCTGTCAAAGTATTGAGGGTCAATTCCGAGGCCATTGTCGCGCACGGAAAAAATCCATTCATTGCCACCGTTTTTCGAGGCGGAGATGTGCACTTGGGGGCTTTCGGCTCTCCGGTACTTGATTGCGTTCCCCACGAGGTTCTGAAATATCTGAGTCAACTGTGTTTCATCGGTTTTGATCACGGGCAATGAATCGTGTGTTACAACCGCACCGCTTTGTTCCATCGCGGCTCGCAAGTTTGTGAGTGCCGCTTGCAATGCGTCTTCACCGGAAGTCTCACTAAGCGCCTTTCCATTGCTCCCCGCACGGGAATAGGCCAGAAGATCCTGGATCAGCCCCTGCATACGGTTGCACCCATCTACCGCAAAAGCGATGAACTCATCGGCATCGGAGTCGAGGCGTCCTTTGTAGCGCACGGCCAGAAGTTGCGTGTAGCTGGACACCATACGCAACGGCTCCTGAAGATCGTGGGAAGACACGTAGGCAAATTGCTGGAGTTCGTCGTTCGAGCGCTTCAACTCTTTCACCGTCTTCACCAGATGCTCATCGGAGTTCTTGCGCACGCTGATGTCCCGGATAGCTGCGGTCACCAGGATTCCCTCGGTGCTTTCCAGCGGGCTCAGCATGATTTCGATGGGGAACTTGCTGCCGTCTTTGCGCCGGCCGATGAGTTCAATCCCCGTGCCGATCTGTTGCGCAAGTGCTGCGGCCGCGCTGCGCGTCCCGTCGGCGATGATCCGTTCGGCGAAGCCTTCGGGAATGATGTTCTTCACCTTCTGCCCGAGAAGTTCATCGCGACTGTAGCCAAATTCCTTCTCCGCCCGAACATTCAGCAGAACGATTTCTCCTGCCACGTTCACCACCACCATGGCGTCGGGAGCCGCTTCCAGCAATCCTCGGTACCGGCCTTCCATCTGGGCCAGATGTGTCTCCGCCGCCTTGCGCACACTAATGTCGCGGATGGCCGCCGTCACCAGGACACCCTCGGTGCTTTCCAGCGGGCTCAGCATAAGCTCGATGGGAAACTCGCTGCCGTCTTTGCGCCGGCCGGTAAGTTCAATCCCCGTGCCGATCTGCTGCGCCAGTGCCTCAGCCGCGCTGCGCGTCCCGTCGGCGATGATCCGTTCGGCGAAGCCTTCGGGAATGATGTTCTTTACCTTTTGCCCGACCAGTTCATCGCGGCGGTAGCCAAATTCTTTTTCCGCCCGGACGTTCAACAGGACGATCTCGCCCGCCACGTTCACCACCACCATGGCGTCCGGAGCCGCTTCCAGCAGTCCTCGATACCGGGCCTCTGATTCTTTGCGCTCGGTGAGATCGTGGCTGAACTCAGAAAACCCCCGCAGATTTCCGGTCGGGTCGCGCAATGCCGTGAACACAACACTCGCCAGGAATTGCGATCCGTCTTTCCGCACGCGCAGGCCTTGCTCTTCGTGCCGGCCGCTGGCGGCGGTCAGTCGGAGTATTTCCTCCGGCCTGCCCCGCTCGATCTCTTCCGGAGGAAAGAAACAAGAAAAATTGCGGCCGACAATCTCATCGGTCTTGTAACCCTTGATTCGTTCGGCGCCGGCATTCCAACTGAGAATCTGGCCCCGGGGATCCATCATGAAGATGGCATAGTTCTGGATTCCATCAAGCAGCAGCTGATATTTCTCTTCGCTTTCCCGGAGTGCCTGCGCGAGTTCCATTCCGGAGTCCTCGCTCTGAAAAATCCTACCTGCGGCAGCGGCGATGAGTAAGCCCAGGAGGGTTCCGAAAACCAGAACTGTCCCGTCTTCCACGAAGCACTGCTTCGCTTCCGCGCCGTGTAGCGCGGAAATGACCATGCTGTGATAAGAAACTGCTCCCCCGACGAGTAAAATCACAATCGCCGACCCAACCGCGAGTTGTATTTTCCGATTCACCACTGCTCCTCCGCCGGAATAACCATCCGGAACCGCTTCCAACAGCTTTGGCGTTCTGCCGTTCACCAGTTCCACATCCTTCTTCGCGTTATTCCGGACGCCGATGTCGGGGATTTTCCACCGTCAGGATGTCAACTTCGTCATCATGGCTACAAGCTGCTGTTCTTGCGCTCTTTCTCAGTGGCAGCGAGAAAGAGCCCGTCGATTCTTGTTGGTCCGTGAATGAATGCCGTGAGTAACAAGGCTCGGTGTGAGAAGGCTACGATTTATCAAAGTCTGCGACGCATTGCAAAAAGCCCGGGGGAGGGCCGACATAGACTTAGCATTTGACCCTCCAATCGGCTCCTCGGGAATGCCGGAATTGTTCAATGTTCGTGCTGTAACGGATGCGCTCTCAGGACGAGTTGTACAGAAATCTGAATACTGCCTGCCATCTGAACAACTTGAATGAGGAGCAGACTTTCACTCTGCAAAGCTCCCAACAACTGGTACAAATCGCGCCTTGCCAGTTTCACCGAAAATTCATGAAGTGCCGACGTGTCGTCGTGGGAGGCTTAAGTGACAGACCCTAATCAACTCTGATACGCTCAGGAGCGAGACAGTCACGATATCGATCGAGTCAGGGTTACGTATATGCCCGACCACCCGATTCCCAAACTCCTAGCGATTGACGACGAGACCCAGAGCCTAGAGTTAATCAAAGACGCCCTGTCGGATGCTGGAGTGGAAATTCTTACCGCATCCGATCCCAAGATAGGCTTGGAGATGTTTAAACAGGTCCGTCCCCAAATCGTCCTGCTCGATCTGATGATGCCGGGGATTCGCGGATTGGAATTGCTCGAGTCGATTCTGGCCGCAGATCCTGAGGCTGAAGTCATACTCATGACGGGGCAATATTCCACCGAATCAGCGGTTGAGGCCATCCAAAAGGGCGCGTGTGACTATCTCGACAAGCCGCTTCGTGTGGAAAAACTCCGACGCCGGATCTCGGAGCTCCTATCTGAGGCTCTGGAACGGGGTAAAACCCGGGAGCTTGAGCATGAGCTGCTGGATGCTTGTCAATTTGCCGGAATCGTTGGGCGCAGCCCGCTCATGCTGGACGTATTTGCGAAACTTCGGAGAGTCGGACCACACTTCCGAACTGTGCTTGTAACCGGACCTACCGGGACCGGAAAAGAACTGGTCGCTCGTGCCCTGCATCGTCTCAGTCCGGGCGGTTCAGGTCCGTTCGCGGTTTGCAACTGTTCTGCAATTGTCGAAACGTTAGTCGAAAGCGAGTTGTTCGGACACGTGCGGGGTGCCTTTACCGGTGCCATACATGACAAGATTGGCGTGTTCGAGTACGGGAATCGTGGAACCGTCTTTTTGGATGAGATTGGCGAGTTGTCGCTAACGGCCCAGAGTAAATTGCTCCGTGTTTTGCAAAGTCAGGAAATACAGCGGATCGGTTCTCCCATTCCGCGGGCGATTGACATCCGGGTCATCGCCGCCACCAACCGCAACCTCCGAGCCATGGTCAGAGAGGGAAAATTTCGCGAAGACCTATATTACCGGCTAGCGATGGTAGAGATTCCCCTGCCTCGTTTGACGGACAGACGAGAGGACTTGCCGCTCTTGGAACGGCATTTCTTGGAAAGATTTGCGGCTGAATACAAGAAACCGGTCGCGAGCATAACGCGTCGAGCGCAAGCAAGGATGGCGATCTATTCATGGCCCGGCAACATCCGCGAGCTCGAGAATATCATTGGCAATGCGTGCATGATGGTGGATGGAAAAGTGATTGACATCCAAGATCTGCCGGAGCCGGTGCGGGGTCAGTCAGGGGATGTGGCTGGACAGGATGAAATTATGATGCCCCTGCAAGAATTGCAAAAACGCCATGTGATGCGCGTTTTGGAACATGTTGGTGGGAACAAATCGCAGGCTGCCGAAGTGTTAGGGATATCGCGCGCCACAATCTACCAGTTGTTGGCGGATGCGAAGGCCGAAACGGAAATTGCAGCCCTGGGGCGAAATTCAAAGTGAGCGAACTCAGCCCGTCCGAAAGATAAGGAGATATTCTCCTACTCAAGAAACGTGCGACTTAGTTACCGGTCTCCGCAATCGAACAACTGTTTCCGCCTGGAAGAGCACGGCTTTTTCAACAGCGCCTGTGAAAAAGCCGACGAGAGCACCGTCGAACTCCAGCACCACCGCGATGACAAGGTGTTTGCACCTATAGTGGTTCATAAATCCAACAAGTGTTCAAATTTGCATAGCCCGCTTGATTTTTGAAGAAGAGAACCATTACTCGTACAAGACGATTTCGAGTAGCGAGCTGTGGACGCTTTCGCCTGAATGCCTGCACCATTATGCGACCTTGAACAGACAGGATCTAAAGATCCATCCAGAATATCTTTTCCGCATCGGGGCGATTTTGACTCTAAAGAGTAAGTTGGGACGAACCCTGAAGACGAGGGAATTGAGGTTCGTGACGATCCGTGTGAGCAGGGCTCGGCAGGAGGCCGAGTTCGGGTCAATCGGGCCGTCTCAGAGCTTAAACAGTGATCGCAAGGAATCGTCGTCAATATGACTATCAGGTGCTACCCAATGAATAAAATCTCTGGCGCTAATGTGGTTCGGCTTTTGAATTTCCTTTCTTTCAAGACCAGATTCAAGGTCTGCTTGTTTGCCCGTGTTGGTGATCACCGTCCAAGTCTTCGTCTTCATTATCTTTGCCTCGCTTAATCGCGCCTTAGCACGACATTCAAGTACCCAACGGCCGAAATTTGTGTTGCCTTATGCCTACGTATCATTTTGAAAGGAAAGTCGAATCGATCGTCTCCAGATTTATCTCTGAGATTCATGTTTCCTCTACCTACCGACGCATATCCGACCAGTCGAGCAACCACGAATTATCTCGCCTCTGCCGAAGATGCGATAGTAACTGAAGTTCGCTAGCGGTGACCCATGTCCGGTGTAATTGTGAGAGCAAGTGTGCTCCTCGCAGTCAATCAAGAAACCATGGTGGAGATGGCCTGCTCGCGCTTCAACGCTTTCATGAACACGTTCCGCAACCTTGGCTTCGTTCGTAACAACGGTGAGCTGAGGTGCACAGTTCACTTCTCGACGTTATGTTCCACGAGCAAGAAATAAACGATTTGCCAATTCGACTTTCTCGCAGACTTGGCCGTTCTGAGCCTCGTCAATTCCTGCTGACATCGGCGAGTGTCGCTTTAGCCGACTGCTTTTTACTTCTCTTTCTCTCATAAACCCGTTATCTCAGGAGTCTGAGCTATGAAAGTCAACTTAGCGCCCTCTAACCTGCTACAATCTAGCTTATAGCGATTATGTGTTTCTGCTCTTTCAGATCTTCTGACCTAAGCCAGTCTATCTGAAGTTCTCCTACCTTAGGCTTTTCAGCGAGGGAGCGCCTGCTCGTGGTCCCTTTGATTCGGATCGGGCGGTCGCCTGTGAATGCGAATACACCTTCCTTCGGCCTGTCGCGATTAAATCTTTGTACTTTGGAGCGTGCGCGGGGCTGCGGTTCAGAACGGTAAGGTGAGTTGTAGGTGAGCAAGAGCTCTTGCGTTTGCTTGGTCGTTTCTCGCAAAGGATTTAGGAGTAGGCACATATGAGCGTCACCAAGTTTGTTGTGAAGGTAAGCCGAGGCGGTACGCGAGCCGCCGAATACG
>Ga0209010_1000076_pt1 | contig 37861 bp, 28 predicted proteins | sample BlaSpr_A8_OM1_O3_FD_187985 | JGI IMG/M metagenome (GOLD analysis project Ga0209010, IMG submission 187985) | Forest soil microbial communities from Thunder Bay, Ontario, Canada - Black Spruce, Ontario site 2_A8_OM1_O3 (SPAdes) (version 2) | ecosystem: Environmental > Terrestrial > Soil > Boreal...
CCATGTCCGAAGTCCGGCAACGTTGGTAGCATCGGGCTTCTGACGTGCGATGAGCATGACGTTGCCGAAGCTGTAGGTGTGAAATTTCGCCATTGCCCCAAGGTATGCGGTGAGGACTTCACTGTGACCGGACTCCAATGCTGCAACGAGGAAATCCACGGCCTCTTTGGTTCGTGTGTTGACTTCTTCTAATTTCATGTTTTTTCCCTTTCTGCCGTTTTCGGCTTGTTTCTTTCTTCACTTGAGCGGCAGCGGGAAGAAACAAGCCGAAAACGGTGAAAGGGACAGAACGGAGGTCGAAGGAGGGTGGCAGGGCGTGAGTGAAAGCGCGGTGAGTGCCAAAGTGCGACCTGAAGTTACTTGGAACGACTGTCTGACGAGACGCTTTTGATCAGACCTGTTGTCCCATCGACAGTGCCCTAAGAGGCGAGGGCGGCGAGGTAACGAACCGTCCGAAGCCCTCCGATAACGTAAGCCGCAACCGCAAGGTTGCTACCGAGACCGTGAGGCGACGGTGGAACTGCCAGCATCGAGGTGGAAAGGCGCTAGGGTTTAGCAGGAGCGGTCAACACATGTGAACTCTTGTAAGCGTCGTGAGCCATCCAAAAGGCTGAAGATGCTAATCGGCCTTGATTGCAGCGGGCACGGGGGCTTTTGACTCCTCCGTCATGGGCAAACAACGCTGCCGGCGTAGAGAGAGGACCCTCCCTGCTAGGTCGTCCAAGTGAAACAGGGTAAGCCCGTATTGCTCCCGCGAGGGTAAGGAGACCGCAAGGTCAACGAAGGCGGTGCGGGTAGAGGATGAGGGAGAAAGCGAATGCCGTTCAGTAATCGAGCGGATACGGATTGAGCGCGAGCGACATGATCCGGCGTGAAAACGAGCCCACTTCCCTCGGGTCTTTCGTCACGAGAGAACTTGATCAACCGACACATGAGGCAGGGCAGATGACGACAGTGAACACTGTTGGTGCGGCTTCACGCAAACCTGACGAGTGGGACTCCCTTGCGGGACTGAAACTCTCAGGGAATGTGCGTCGGCTCCAGGTGCGTATCGTGAAGGCAACGAGGGAAGGCAGATGGGGCAAGGTGAAAGCCTTGCAACGGCTGCTGACCCACTCGCACAGCGGCAAGGTACTGGCCGTGTGGCGAGTGACGACGAATCGAGGTAGAAAGACGGCTGGCGTGGATCAAGTTTTATGGAACACGCCGGAGAAGAAGGCGCGGGCTGTTCACGATCTGAAGCAACGCGGCTATAATCCGCAGCCGCTTCGTCGTGTGTACATCCCGAAATCGAACGGCAAGATGCGCCCGCTGGGAATCCCCACCATGAAGGACCGAGCGATGCAAGCGTTGTATCTTCTCGCCTTGGACCCCGTGGCGGAGACTACTGCGGACCCGAACTCTTACGGGTTCCGTCCGCGGCGTTCCTGCGCGGATGCGATCGAACAGTGCTTCTCGATACTGACTCGATCAAATCCGCAATGGATACTGGAAGGCGACATCAAGAGTTGTTTCGACCGAATCAGTCATGAGTGGCTCCTGACTCATGTTCCTATGGATAAGGAGATTCTTCGCAAATGGCTGAAATCGGGCTATCTGGAAAAGCAGGTCTTTTATAAAACGGACGACGGAACGCCACAAGGAGGAATCATCTCGCCGGTGCTGGCCAATCTGGCACTGGACGGCCTTGAAAAGGGTCTGCGAGAGAAATATCCGCCGACGAAAAGGTTGCGCGGCGAATACCTCTGTGTGAACGTTGTCCGGTACGCGGATGACTTCGTTGTTACCGGCAGAACCAAAGAACTGCTGGAGCGGGAGATCAAACCCCTTGTCGAGCAGTTCCTGCGCGAACGAGGGCTAGAACTTTCGCCGGACAAGACGGTCATCACACACATAAAGGATGGCTTCGACTTCCTTGGGCAGAATGTGCGCAAGTACAGAAATAGAAAGCTGCTCATTAAACCCTCTCGCAAGAGCATTCGTGTTTTGTTGGAGGGTGTCCGTGGAGTCGTCCGGGACTCGCAGTCGCTGACAGCAGCTCAGTTGATAACGCGTCTTAATCCCAGAATCCAGGGATGGGCAAATTATCACCGACACGTTGTCAGCAAGCGAGTCTTCGCCCAGGTGGATGACGCCATCTTCAGGGCACTATGGCAATGGGCGCGTCGAAGACACCCCATGAAGACGAGCGACTGGACCATGCGCAAGTACTTCGGCCGTCGCGGGAATCGATCATGGTGGTTCTTCGGTACGAAAAACGATGACGGTTCAGACCCGGAAACGGTCTGGATCTTCCGCGCTGTATATGTGCCCATTCGGAGACACATCAAGGTTCGGAGGGAAGCGCATCCTTATGATCCGGTGTGGGAGTCCTACTATGCGCAGCGTACTCGGGGTCGCACCCGTGCCCGCTGAAGTTCGACCGCTCCGTCCTCGAACGGCATTTTGTTCGAGATGCTCCGGTTCCACCGTCGCCTCGCGGTTCGTATCATTTCCGCGTCTCGTCAGACAGGCGTTTGAAAGGCTTGAGCCGTGTGAGGGGAAACTCTCATGCACGGTTCTTAGAGGGCTGGGCGGGAGCAATCCCGCCCGGCTACTCGACCGCGGTTGGGGTTAGTTTGGCGCGAAACCGGCGCAGTCCGAAACGCCAGTCCGAGCCGCGGCCAAGCGGCGTACACCCGGAAGAGGACGCAGTGGAGGAAAGATGGGCTTAGCCCTCCAGTTGAGATTTGATACTCAATCCGTGGAGTAGTCGGATCGCTCTGTGCGGACAAATGCGATTCACACACGAGGTCAGTTGCACATTTGAATAATGTGCCGCTACGACAGCTTCTTTATTCGTGCGGCCTGGGAGTCGAACTTGTGTCTCGAAGTGAGTCGCCGTACACTTGGTCTTCCCCCGAATCTCGCACCTGTTTCGCGGTGAAATGAGCACTTCTCTTCCCAAAAGAACTTTGAGCACGGAGGCGTCATCTGTCGTTGGATTGTTTGTTCGGTCCAAGACGAACCGCCTGGGCGTCGGAAAAGTGGTCGCCGTAACTGGAGATCATGTAGTTGTCGAGTATTTCCACTCGACTGCCCATTCTGTGCGAGAAACCGTCGCAGTGTCTCAGGTGGAACGAGTCACCCTTCCACCGCAGACCCGTTGCTATTTCCCGGTGGATGGTCGTTGGATGGCGGGTCGCATTGGCCGTCGTGACGAGGAGCAATACGAGGTTGACCTTCCAAACGGCCGTGCGAAGTACATGTCGGAATCTATCTTGCATGTTCGTACCAACCTGCCCATCACGGACCCAACAGGGATATTGGCGATCAAGGCGCATGAAACCGCATCGTACTATGCGCCGCGTACCAGTTACTTGCGCAATGTATTTTGGCAAAGTGCTGCCTGTCGTGGATTGACAGGAGTGCTATCTGCGCGGATTCGCCTCCTACCTCACCAACTTGACGTTGTGCGACGAGTGGTTGAAGACCCGGTTCAGCGGTATCTTCTTGCCGACGAAGTTGGTTTAGGGAAGACTGTTGAGGCGGGGTGCATCCTGCGCCAGTTTCTCATAGACAATCCGGGAGGTCGCGCAATCGTAGTTGTTCCGAAGTTACTCCGCGACCAGTGGGATCAGGAACTGGATGAGAAGTTCGATTATAGCGGTCTTGATGGAGAAGTTACGTTCGTGGCGCATGAAGAAGTGGGTACTCTTACCGAGTCTTTGCCCTTCGGACTGGCGATAATCGATGAGGCGCAGCATCCGGCGGCATGGTCCTTCTCTGATGATTCCCGATTACGACGGTCTTTCGCGCGATTGCAGCGACTAACGACGGAGACACCGCGACTATTACTACTGTCCGCAACCCCCATCCTGCACAACGAACGCGAATTCTTAGCGATGCTACACCTGCTCTCTCCAGAGATGTATGGCCTCGACGACGTGGAGAAGTTGCGAATGAGCGTTAAAACACGACAAGAAATTGGGCGGGTCTTGGTCGGACTACAACCGGATCGTCCAGTCTTCCTCTTGAGGGCGCAAATCCAGAAGTTGCGGGAATTGCTGCCAAACGATGAGTTACTGGGTGGACGTCTGAACGAACTGAGTCATCTTCTCGAAAATGAAACCGGGGTGAGTGAAAGCAGCGGCGCAGTGCGAGAAGTACGCGCTCATATCAGCGAAGCTTACCGTTTACACCGCCGCATGCTTCGCAACCGACGCGCAGTGGTTGGTAAAGGACTTCTACTTCCTCGTTGGCAAGATGGCGGTGCAGCTTCGGTGATCGAAGAATGGGACTCTGACGAACGCTCAGAACTGGCTTTGGACGCGGTAGAGCGGTGGCGACTTTCTTCAATCGAATGCGTTAGCGAAGAGGGTGAAATCGGCCAGAAGCAGGATATCCAGAAAGTGTTTGTCCTCTTGTTGCAAGCGGCGTGCAGTGACATGTCTTTGTTTGCTGCCGTGGTCAATGCACGTTTGAGTCAGCAAGCAAACCCGAGTTTAAATGAGGATTTCGGTGACGCGAAGGCGCTTTGGATGGTGCCGCTGTTCGAAGGCGAGAGAGCTTTGTTGAAGGAGATGACTCAGCTTTGTTCGCGACTTTGCGAGGTCGATCGGATTGTCGATATCACTCAGATCATCCGAAAGTTGCGTCGCAGGGAGACCGGCAAGAAGATTGTAGTGTTTACGGGTTATGCATCGGTATGCAGAGTGATACTTAAACGATTGGCGGCACTACCCGATTTCACAGAGGTCCGCGGATACCACGGTGGATTGGCGAGCGAAGATATCGAAGACGCCCTGGCTGCATTTCGCGATCCGGGGTCGGTATGTGACGTATTGGTGTGTGACGGCGCCGGCGAAGAAGGCAGAAATCTACAGTTTGCTGATTTCTTGATCCACTTTGATCTCCCATTCAATCCAAATCGATTAGAACAGCGGATCGGCCGCATGGATCGCATAGGCCGATCTACACCCTTACGGTCACGGATTTTCGTTGGACCTGACGTTGAAGATTCACTCGCCGAAGCATGGTATCGCGTCTTGCGCGATGGTTTCGGGGTCTTTCGAGAATCGATTGCGTCTCTTCAAATGTTCGTGGATCAGGCAAGACCTGAACTCCTTGACATTCTTTGGTCGCAGGGAGGCGGAGGCCTTGCGGCTCACATGCCACAACTCAAATCCCAGATTGCTGAGGAACGTGAACGTGTTGCAGAACAAGACATCCTTGATGAAGTAGAAAGCCTTGAGCATGAGGTCACGCCTTGGTTCAAGGAACTCCAGGAGTTCGATCGGCAGGGGGAACTCATCCAGAAGGACACGGAGTCGTGGACAGTTGGAACCCTACACTTCAAGAAACGATGGGTGGAGGATAAGCGGAATGTATGTGTCTATCGCCCCACGGTCTATGGCACCGAAGTACCGTTCGATCTGATATACGCAGATTTTTCCTATGTTCTGTTGGAACCGGTTACATATTTCCGCGAGGCGGCTGTGCGGTATCCAGGTACGCAGTTGCTTCGTGCAGGAGCGATGTTTATCGATAAGATGACTCAGTTCTTGCGCTGGGATGATCGCGGTCAGGCTTTCGCCTTTTGGCGAAAGGTGCTTGGTTGGAAAATGGAGCAGCTTTGGACCGGATTCGTTTTCAGCTTCGTTGTGGAACCGGATCTGCGGGAAGCCCTAGAGGTCGCGCGACAAATTTATGACATGTCCGACGAGGCTGCGATCCGACGACGAGCCGAGGCTTGGTTTCCGCCCCTGCTGAAGCGGGTGTTCGTAGACTCCCATGCCGAATTTGTAAGCGACCCAGAGATTCTCAGCATATTGCAACTTCCATTTCGAAACACAGGGTCGCGGGCTGTGGACATAGATTTGACGGGAGGCAATCTGGCAGCAATTGATCGGATCATCGATCCGCAACGATGGAACGAGATCTGTTACGAGTCGCGGAACGCCGCGGAGCGGAGCTTGCGTGGAAGTGCGAAGTTTCAGGACCGTGTCGCCGGTTCGTGCGAGCGTACAACTCGTGAGTGGACTAAACGTTTGAATACTTTAAAGGTGCGAGCCTCATATTCGACTGGCGCTGACGAAAGCAGGTTAATCCAAGTGCTGGATTTAGACATGGAGCGCGAGATCGGAGCGGCGATTCTCCGCGGTATCGGATCTCCAAGTGTGCGTGTTGACGCTGCAGGCTTCATTGTTCTCTCAGGTGACGATTGTCAAGTGGAGCAATCGTGACATCGGTTAACTTTTCCGAGGATCGGTCTCGACACGAGAGGCGGTTCGCAAGCGTCGCGCATGCATTTGAGCAGGGGCGAGCGGGCAAGGGCGATCTGATGGCCGCCATGCGTCACCTTCTTCGTTGGGAATCTGAGCGCAGCGGGAGGCCGAATCGACTGGTCCCGTCGAGTCGACCCTGGCCTAGCGTCGAGGAATGGCTTGAGGGGGGGTTGTGTGACGTGTTCGACTATGACGAGGCCCAACTGCAAGTCCATGCGGCGCCTTGGCACCCGGATTGGCTTGATCAGGTAGGAGAGTTCACTATTGAGGGCCCTCTTGTGAGAGAGGATGTACGGCGGCACATTTCTTGCGCGGAAACCGATCCTTTCTTGGGACAAGTTGGATTCAGATCATACCGATCCCTTGGCCAGCGCGAAGCAGTGCGCAGCGTGCTCACATCGCCCGCGGGATCTACCTTGACCGTATTGCTGCCCACCGGCGGCGGCAAGAGTTTGTGTGCTCATCTCCCGGCACTGCTAGACGAGGGGGCTGTCGCGAGTTTGGTATTGACGATTGTACCGACTGTAGCGCTGGCGCTAGATCAGCAAGAGCGACTGAAGCCGATCATTCCTCATCCGACGGCTTATGTTGGAGGAAGCACACAAGAAGAGCGCGAGATAAATCGTTCAATTCGCGGGCGTATTCGCGAAGGGAGACAACGCATCCTGTTCACTTCTCCTGAAAGCGTCCTTCAATCACTCGCGTCCTCTCTTTACTATGCCGCCGAACGAGGTCTGCTCAAACTTTTCGTCATCGATGAAGCACACATGGTCGAACATTGGGGGGATGAGTTTCGGTCGGCATTCCAAGAGATTACCGCGATTCGCGCTGACCTCCTCCGGCGCGCGAGCGACAAGCCGTTTCGTACACTATTGCTGACGGCAACACTTACGGAAGGCGCGCTAGATTCTTTACAGACGTTATTCGGCGAACCAGGACCATTCGCGTTGGTTTCGGCGGTTCAACTCCGCCCTGAACCGGCGTTTTGGACTTCTTATTGCCCCAGTGATGAGGTCAAACACGCGCGACTTCTAGAGTCGCTGAAGTATCTGCCTCGTCCCCTTATCCTCTACACAACCTTGGTTAGCGACGCAAAACGGTGGTATGCATTGCTTCGAGCATGCGGCTATCTTCGGACCGGGTTAATGACAGGGGAAACTGGTCGCAACGAGAGGCTTGACCTGCTTGCACGTTGGAGGACCGATGAACTTGATGTCATGGTCGCGACTTCGGCGTTTGGTCTGGGAGTCGACAAGAACGACGTACGGGTGGTTATTCATGCTTGCGTGCCAGAGAATCTTGATCGGTATTATCAAGAGGTAGGCCGTGGAGGCCGCGACGGTTTGGCGTCAGCCTCCTTGGTGTTATATACAGCTGCTGATTTGAAATGGGCTAAAAACGCTCGCAAACTCATCAGCATTGAACTCGGCCAAGAGCGCTGGAAGGCAATGGTGCTGAACTGGAAACCGCTTGGGGACGGACGCTACCGAGTCCCGGTTGATGTTGCCCCTGCATACAATCCTAACGTCCAAAGCGATTACAACGTTGATTGGAATCTTCGGACCCTCACTCTCATGGCACGCGCCAAAGTCATTGCGTTGGACTCAGAGGCTCCCCCAACCGTCAATGCGGATCCTGAAATGTCCGAATCTCAGATTGCCACGAACTACGCTGATGCTTTGCGCGCGTATCGCAACCATCGCATTGTGCGTCCATTGATTGACGATCACCAGAGCGAGGAATTGTGGAGCACTCGCGTGGGCCCCTTGCGGGACGAGACTTATGCGGCAGCGGGACGCAGTTTCCAATTGATGCGCGCTGTCCTTCACGGAAAAAGAGATGTAGCGGAGGACATCGCGGAGTTGTACAGAATTCCTGCTAACGGCACAAGGCGCGGCGTGAATGTCGCGGAAAGTTGCGGGGGATGCCGTGCGTGCCGTGAGAATGGGATTACACCATACGAGACGGACGCGCCAGCGCCTTGGTCGGCCTGGAAGGTGAGAGACGAGGTCGGAGAGGCTTTGGCATCGGAGTTTGGGGCTCAGACCGTCTTGGCGCTGTTCCATACTGGCTTTGAGGAACTGCGCAAAGAACGGAGGTTGGGGCAGTTTATTGAGTGGCTCTCGTACCAAGGTGTTCGCAATATTGTGTGTCCTCCAGCATTGCATGAGCCTATTCGGCACCGACTGCTACGGTTTGCAACACCCATTTTCTTGTTTGAACGATACGAACCTCTCTACCTCCAGCCGTTCGGAACGCTAGTGATCATTACTGACCGCTTACAAACTGAGGACTTGCGGGAGGTACTGCATGCGCAGCGCAATCGAGTTCTTCTGTTGCCAGATTCCGTTCGAGATCCGGACGCGCCACACCGACGCTTGCAGGATGTATTGTCTTATCGCACCTATGTATTCGATGATTTTCTAACCAGGATAGGAATATGAGTGTTTATGCGGTGGCAGAGGCGAGTCCGTCTAGAGTGCTCGGCGTTCTGCGTTTTGTGATGGCCTACGCGGGACAATCGCCAAGTCGGAGCATTGTCGAAGCAATGATGGCACCGCCCGGATTGGTATCAGACCGAACTGAGGAGACAACGGCGGAGATCGATAGCGAGAAGGGATCGGGACGCGCTCTCCTCCAACCAGCGATCAAAGAAGCAATTCGATTGGGGTTACTTGATGAGAATGAAAAGGAATTAACGCTCGGACAGTGTCTCAGCCGCAAACTGATCGCCCACCCCCGTTTATGGCCTTTAGCAGTGTTCGAACTTATCCTTGATCCGAAGCGTGGTGATCACGACCTCTGTCGTGCACTGGCTTGGTTTCTCGCCCAAGACATTCCTACGGTTCCAGGAGGGTGGGGTGCGATGCAATCCAAGAACGACATCCTCTCAGCATTGGAAATGAACGTTGTCTCCTTTGGCCAAATGCAGCACTGGGCTGTCTATCTAGGTTTCGGGTGGCGGTGCGGTCGAGCGGCGCGCGGGGTGTTTGTGTTCGATCCAACGGCACACCTAAAACTTCGTTTGTCACAAGAATTGGGCAAGAAATCACGACAATTTTCCGCCACGGACTTTCTGAAACATCTCGGGGAATGGTGTCCGGTGGTCGACGGCGGGCGGTATCGAATTGAACTAGAGGAAAAGCACGTATTGCAGAAATTACCACAATCAGACGTGTCACAATCTCTCTCGCAGGCATTGCGGCGTTTAAGCGACGAGGGTTGGATCGAGATGAGTCACGCTTCGGACGCGAAGGCGGTGATTCTGTCGTCCCCTGACGAACCGGAGCGCGTTTCGAAGATTAATTGGAAAGGGGACCCACAATCGTGACAGCGTTTCGAGGATACGTTTGTTGGGATGAGCGACGCATCGAGTCAGTCCTGAACCCTGATGCTACCCAGACGACGGACCCCACTTTCTTGGCAACTCATCACCCCATGCTCATGTGGCGCGACGCGACCGTGCGCTACGATGAGTGGTCGTTCTTGACGGAGTTTCTGAAACCGAAGGATTACATATTCACTGCGGTGTTAGGTCATGCGGGCATGGGAAAATCGCACCTCGTGCGATGGTTGGCAGCGCGCATTCCAGAAACCGACAAACGCAAAGTGATTCTAGTGCGAAAGGCAGCAACTAATCTTCGCGAAATCATTCGACTCATCATTCGCGATGCCAAGGGAAAAGTATTCGATGAGTACCGAAACCAACTCGACGCGGCTTCTAGTGACCTCGCATCGCCAGCATATGCCCGCGAGAAGTTCCTCGATAACCTGGCCTTGGAAACCGGCCACAATTGTGCTCGCGGTCTACCGAGTCCCTTGGGCGATGAACTGAAGTTTGTAGTCGAGAAACTGCCGGCTCTTCTGCGCGATCCCGTATTTCGGCGAATACTGTTAGCAAAAGGCAATGTTGTCGAGCGTTTGACTGGTCACATCATTCACGAGTCAAACACATTTGCTCGGCAGGAACTGCGACGGCAGTTTGTCGACGCAGATATTCCTGGAAAAGTAACGGACATACGGGAGTTTAAAGATGCCAGCAAGGATGCGCGCGCAATATTTGAAGCATTTATTTCATATCCCTCTCTGCGAAAGGTCGCGATCGACTGGCTAAACGCCGGATTGAATGATGCCCTCGCTGCCCTTTTATCGCTGCGCAACAATCGGTTATTCGAGCTTATGCTCGAACTTCGCCGTCAACTGGCCAAAGAAAATGTGGAATTGGTCTTGCTTGTTGAGGATTTCGCCCTCTTGCAGGGAGTGGACCAGCAACTCATGGAGGCTTTGTTGGTTCGGCCAGATCAGGGCAAGGGGGGGCGACTCTGTGCTTTGCGTACGACCCTGGCTTGCACGTCGGGTTACTATGAGACGCTTCCGGAGACCGTGCGCCAGCGGGTCGATTTTACGGTCAGTCTCGATTCACCGGACCCTCAAGTAGCAGGTATAGACGGTTCGGACTTAGCTAAGTTCGCCGCCCGCTATCTCAATGCTCTCCGACTTCCGGAACGTGAACTGAAAATGTGGTTGGAAAGAGCCAACACGCACGGCGATTCTGACACCCCAGTTCCGTCGGCATGCAAAGATTGCAAATATCGAGAAGGCCAGTGTCATCCAGCTTTTGGCACTGGCGGTGCCACACTCTTCGGACTGTATCCATTTACTGAGACGGCGTTATCGCGGATGCAGGACAGAGGCGATGCCGCAGGCCCTTTCAACCCTCGACTCGTCTTAAAGCATGTTCTGAAAGCTGTTCTGGACCGCCACACGGAGGATTTAAGGAACGGAAACTTTCCTGCGGCCGAGATGCGGGCGAACTTTCGTAGGACCGCAGCCTCTCGATTGCCGGGCTTGGATTCTGGGGTTGCATTCGAGATTCAGCGGCGAGACAAGGTGGACGCGGGTCGCAGGGAGGTCCTGCTAGACCTGTGGAGCAACGGCGAAGTGCTGGTCAATCTGGACCCAATCATTCACGAGGCCTTCGCTCTGCCGGAATTGACGGGCGTCGCCACTGGTGAGCAACCATCTGAGACAGCGCCGACTGAGAGACCGATCGTAGAGAAGAAAACGTCAAAACTGGATCCGCTTGCGAAGCAAGTTGATGAAATCAATCGTTGGATTAACGGCGATGTAAAACTGTCATTCAATTTGGCCAATGATCTGCGCATCATCATTTTTGGCTGTCTGAGCCAATATTTTCCATGGGATACCGAGTTTCTTTTGGCGTCACATTATAAGGAATTCAGAAACACCAGCATAGTGTTCCCTAACTTACAATCGCTCGCCGCTCCTCCCAAGATCATCATTCGTGTGCCGAGAAATCCAAATGATCGCCAGTCGATGGCAGAAGTCGGAGTGCTTTTGCCGGGCCTTTTACGCTTCGACGCAGCTAAGGGATGGGAGTTCAATGGAGCGGTGCGAATTCAACGTTTACTAGCTAAGTATCTTGACGACTGGAGTGCTCAGTTGGGTGACCAGATACGTAGACTTGGGTCTGCAGAGGCTGACCCTGTACCAACGGGAGTTGAGGCTTTGGCGATAGGCGCGATGCTGACGGGTCAAGTCTCGCCGGAGAGTACCGATGAACAAGTCGTAAAAGAGATGTTCGGTGGTCTTGTCACGCCTGACCTGAGCGAGCGAGCGCCGGCATGGCGGCAACTCGTTCAAGAGTTTGTTGGCAAACGTAAGGACATAATCGAACTGGTTGTACAGAATGCGGCTTGTACAAAGGGTGGTTCTTCTCGCGTAAAGATCCTTGACGCTGCGCAGTTTGTAAGCCCCATCGCTAAGTTGCGCAAGAGCGGTTGGCGTCCGACTCTCTCTGTGCCAGACCTATCCGGCACTGCCGATCTGCGTCGGATTTACGAATCGTTTGCAACGTCCCTTTCGAAAGCACAGGATCAAGAATCGGATCGAACACAAAAGTGGCACGCAAGGGTAAGTGAAGCGCTCGGGGATAATCCGAGAATTGCAGAAGTCGTTCGTTCGGTTCTTGAGGCTTTGAAGGCTGCGGGTGACGCTGGAATGGGGGGAGCAGCAATTCCGGAAGTTGAGGCTTCTGCAAAAATGGTCCACGACGTAGATGTCAAGGGGTTGCTCAAGAAAGCGAGCATAGCAAGTGATAGCAGTGTGCCTTTCGCGGCGTTAGCGGCGCTTGATCAAGAGGCGATGAGCAGAGTGAGCGGTTTTGTTGATTCTGCTCAAAAAGCTTTAGGAAATTCAAAGCAGAAGATCGAGACATGGTTGAAGAGTTCGGTCGGGGTGGCAGGGAAAGAAGTTTTGCAATTAGGTGACAAAATGGAGCGTGATCTGACTCAGATTGCGTCTGATTTGGAATACTTGGCGGGAGGCCCGAGTGCTGGCCAACGAAACTGAAGAACTAAAGACGTTAGTAGCGAGGTATCGCGCCGCGAGCAGCGAGAAATCCCAATTGCAGGTGTCGCGGCAGCGGTCCGAACAACTTCGAGTGTTGTGCGACCGTGTCGGAATTGTTCGGCGTGGAGCGGAACTTCTCAAAAGCCATCGACTGCATTTCGAAACCGTCCGACCTCTGGCGGAGAACACGCTTCATATTATTGGCAAGCTAAAAGATGAAGCGAGTAAACCCGGCGCTCTTGGAGGGAAAGATAGCACCCCCCACTTTAGTGCATTGGGGAAAAGCGGAATTCCTGCCGTGCAGCTGATTGAGAGTACTCTGTTGGCTTGCTGGCAAACTCATGTGGACGAACGAACCGGCAAGCATGACATTGCTGTCTTGGCAGATTGGGAGCACGTGCCAGATTTCCGCACGCTTGCCCGCATTATTCGGGCCACTCAGACAAAACTACTGGAACTACGCTCTTCGCTGCCCTCCCACGAGGATACATTCTCTCGTTTGCAACAATTAGGTGACGACCTGAAGGAAGCATGGAAGAAACTGGAGAATGCTCCTGCCAACATTATGAAGTTCCTGCGTCAGGCATCCAGTGCGGAGGGAGCTCCCCTTGCACTTCTTGATGATGAAGTATTGGAGTGGCTCCGCGAACGCAATCTGGAAAGCTCATTCAAGGTGCGTACGACCTCCCGACAAGCCTGATGATCGCCAATCTTAACGGATATTTCGAAGTGCTCGGTCGCCTCGAACGAATTGAAGCGAAACTGCTCACTTGGGGTGTCGTGGACGGGAGTTTCACGCGCGAAGAGATTTGCGACGAGATTGACCGTGTACAGGCTGACTGCGGGGTTCAGGAGGATCCAGTCGAATTGCTGGATCAGTTAGTGGAGCACCAAATTATCTTTGAGTTCAACGATGGGGGAATCGCCAGATATCGGACTCGCATGGCCGAGGCAGTGCGACTCTTCGCCCGTCTCCGACAGATCAGACCTTGGAACACATGGCAGACGGCGCCGACTCTAGTTGCAGACTTCCGGTTTGCCGTGGCGCAGCGTTTTTATCCCAGGCGCAACATAAAGGCGCAAGACGTTTTGGCCCGTGTGCAGGCGAGTGCAAGGCTTAGTTCCGTTGGCCAGAACGCTCTGTCCGCAATGCTCCGTCTTGGCGAGGATCGTCCACTTGCACTGGCCAACTTTCAAGCACGTGCGACCGAACTTGTGTTAGGCGATCTTGAAGCGACAGGGAGTCGCGGGATGATCGTCACCGCAGGAACCGGAACCGGTAAGACAAAGGCGTTTTATCTTCCAGCGCTCACTTACATTGCCGGCCTCGTGGCACCAGGGGCATTTTGGACTAAAGCCCTAGCATTGTATCCTCGCACGGAATTGCTCAAGGATCAGTACTCGGAGACATATTCCGAAGTACTTGTCGTGAACGAAAAGCTAAAGAAGCAATTGCCGCGGAGAATCACTATCGGCGCATTGTTTGGAGACACGCCGAAACGTGCGACGCTGAATGATGTCAATTCCTGGAAATCCAATGGTCGTTATATTTGCCCGAGCCTTCGTTGTCCTAAATGCAACGTGGGAGTGTTGGAATGGAAGGCTGGAGATATTCACGCTGGCAGAGAGGTACTCAGTTGCTTGTCGTGCCACTTCGTGAGTAGTGATGGGGACCTAGCGCTCACACGCGCATCTCTAGATAGGCGTCCGCCGGACATGCTTTTCAGCACCACCGAAATGCTCAATCGGTGTATGAGCGATTCGCGACGCGCCTCGTTGTTCGGCGTGGGGCAACCAAATGCACCCAGGATCGTATTGTTAGATGAGGTTCACACTTACGAAGGGTCACATGGTGCGCAGGTTGCGTATTTGCTGAGACGCTGGCGCTGGGCGGTACGGAAAAAGCTCCAATTCACCGGACTGTCCGCTACGTTAGAGAATGCGCGGGATTTCTTTGCACAGCTCACCGGTTTGCGACCATCTAGTGTAGTGCCTGTTGCCGGGGACGACATGGAACCAAAAGGAGTGGAATATCAACTTGCGCTACGTGGTGATCCCGTTTCCGCGACTGCTCTACTTTCTACGACCATTCAATGTGCAATGCTTTTGCGCCGAATATTGGACCCAAAGAAACTCAGTGGTAGTGATCCGACGCGCTTCGGGCAACGAGCGTACTTTTTTGCCGATAATCTAGATGTTGTAAACCGCCTCTACTTCGACCTTCGCGATGCGGAGGGCGACGGACCAAGCCATCCTCGGATGACCTTAGCTTCTTTCCGACAGCACTCACGGCCTCAAGCGAGAGAACGATTTAGACAGGGGCAATCATGGAAGCTATGCGAGGACATTGGTCACGATTTGTCCCGCATGCTGGCAGTGGATCGAACGAGTTCGCAGGATACGGGCGTGAATCGGGGTGCGGACATCATCGTGGCCACGGCTTCCCTGGAAGTCGGTTATAACGACCCTGATGTGGGAGCCGTGGCGCAGCACAAGGCCCCTCGCAACATGGCCGCCTTTTTGCAGCGCAAAGGAAGAGCTGGGCGACGACCGGAAATGCGGCCTTGGGTAATCGTATCGCTTTCTGACTACGGACGTGACCGATTTGCATACGAAAGCTACGATCAATTGTTCAGTCCAACCCTCTCGGCTCGTTCATTACCTGTAAACAATCGATACGTGCTGAGGATGCAGGGAGTATTTGCGCTGATGGACTGGCTGGCACGCAAGATGCCCAGGGAACTCCCCGTCGGGAGCCTGTGGATGGACTGCGCAGGTCCGGCAGGTGAACGGTGGAAGCCTCGCCAGAATTGGCTTCGCGAGTTTCTGAAGAGTCTGATCGAGTTTCCGGAGAATCGTCTTGAACTGGAATCTTATCTTAAGGCAGCTCTGAGAATCGACAGGGACGAACTTATTGCGCTGATGTGGGAGCCACCACGGTCGATCATGATGAGCGTGATACCCACTCTACTCCGACGTCTAGAGACTGACTGGAGACGGATTCCCCTCGAAGTGAATGATTCTGAATACGATCTTCGAACAGACTACGTTCCCCTACCGGATTTCGTTCCGCCTACGTTATTTAGTGATCTCGCACTCCCAGAGGTGCGCATTGTTCCACAAACTGGCGGAGACACTACTTTGATGCCTGTCCTGCAGGCACTACAGATTCTGGCCCCAGGTAACGTGACCCGCCGCTTCGCACCATACACGAACGTGCTGCATTGGACTGCGCCTCAGAATTTGACCGCGACAGAACAAGATCTCCCGGTATCCACGTGGTGCACCGAATCTGAGTTTCTGGGTGAGTTCCAAACGTCGAAGGACGGAAACGCAGTGAGTGTCCCATGTATGAGACCCCTGCAGTTCCGACCCGCCGCGGCTCCGAGTAATGTAAGACCAACGTCTAAGGGGTTCCTTAACTGGCGGAGCCAAGTCTTTGTTCAGGTCGCTGGTACTCGTCATAGTGTTCCGCAGAATTCGCCGTGGTCACGGGTGATCGACCACCTTGAATTCTATATACATGCTCAGAATTCCAACGTAACTGTGCGGCGATTTGCCATCGGGGCGCAAGCAAATGTTGGCCTAACGGGCGGGCGTGGCACAGAGAGGAATATTTCCATTACGTTCCGTCAGGGTGACACTACTCAGCCAGCAGCTGTGGGCTTTGTGCAAGACGTCGATGGCATAGCAGTACGGTTCCGCTACCCGGACAATTTGGGCGTTGGGCCAGAGGACCCTAATCAGGAGAAGATCCGTTCGTTTCGTGTCGCGTATTTCCGGAATCGCTTACGAAGCGATGCCACACTCAAAGAGTATGCAAACGACTTTCAAATCGACTGGCTATATCAGATGTACGTGTCGGCATTATCCGCTGAGGCGCTCTCTGGTGAAATTACTCTGGCGCAAGCGCATAGCAATCTTGTTCTGCGCGGTCTAGGCGGCGAGATGATGCGAGTTCTGGATGTCATCTTTCAAACCGTGAGACTGGATGAAGAACACGAAGGCGAGAAAGGACCCGAGCAAAAAACGCTCAAGCGCCTCGAAGGACTCACGAGCAATCCTGATATTCTCTCTCGCATCGCCGAACTTGCTTCCGTGCTATGGCAAGAACCTGACACCGGATGGTACGAGTGGGCTCGCGAGCGCTTTCGGGCGACCTTGGGCGGGGCCTTGCTGGAAGCTGCCCAACGATCTTCTGCACAGGTTGACGTGGAAGCTCTCTGGCTTGATCTTCACCCAGGCGTACCACCGCCGGAACTTGCCCAGCCTGACGGTGGAGAGTTTGAGGAAATCTGGATCACTGAACAAACGCTGGGCGGAACGGGCGTGATAGAGGAAATTCTACGCTGCTATTCTGAGGACCCCCTTCGTTTTTTGAGACTGGCACAGGAAGCGCTTGGGCCGAGTGATTTTGAACTGGTGGATTCTGAGTTGTCGCGCTTGGTGCGCCGGTCTAGGGAACCGGTGTTGCATGGTGCTCTGAAACAAGTGCGCGACTCGATCACTAACAAAGAACTGCGCGATAATGTCCACCAATTGAGGGTTGTTCTCCAAAGAGAAGGTTTCGTCGCTAATCACGCGGTGATGACGTCGCTCCAAGCGCGCATCTTGCGCGCAGGAACCGATGACAGGTTCGACGCGGAACTAGCGGAGATATACGAAGTTTGGCGTCGCGAAGAAGCGCGGCTTGGCATTGAAGTTGATCTCCGGGTGATCGCTTACGTATTGAGCCGCACTCGCGAACTTCGAGAAGCGCTTCCGTTCCTGCCGGAGGTTAACCTAGACGATCCGCAGTGGCGCTATCAAGCATACAGTTCGATCCTGTGGCCGCGGGGTAACGCTGTTCGCAACCACAGGCTTTCCTGGTGGAACCCGTTCTCGCCCACCCCAGACCTTGATCGCTTATTGGTACTCGATTGTCTTGAAGCGGAAAGAGCGGTGATAGACGTTCGAGAGGCCGACTGGCGTGCAAAAACGGTGTCGGTGCTTCAGGACAAAGCTGCTGCGATACTCATTGGCCCCGCAGATCAGCCACGATTGATAAAGGAAGCTTTGCTGTCGATAGTCAGTGATCCGCTGGATATTGGATTTCTCTATGTATTCCCCCAAATTGAAAGTGCCCGACGCCGCGGCGATAGCCTTGAACTGCTAATCGTGTGTCGTGAGGCAATCCGATGAAAACTCCGCGTAGTGCGCGGCAAATTCACTCTTCAGCAAGGTCGACCGAGTTGCGGGATTTGCTTCAGTCACTATTTGTAGGCGAAGTTCTTATTCCTAGTCGGTGTGTCTGGCTGGTTTCGCCGTGGATTTCCGACATTCCGATCATTGACAACGAAACAAACTTGTTTGCCCAGTTGGCACCCGAGTGGCCACGTAGTCGCGTGGTGCTTACGCAGGTTATCGCTCGGATGTTGACTGCTGGGACTACAGTGCATGTAGCAACGCGCGACGACGAGATAAATCGTTCCTTCCTCTTAGCCTTGAGATCACTCGGTGATGAAGGGCGGCTAAGAGTGCACACAAGCGATGACCTTCATGAGAAGGGACTGCTGGGGGACGATTTTTATCTTAGTGGTTCGATGAATTTTACCGTTGCTGGTATCCAGATCAACGAAGAGGTTGTGCATTTGATTACTGACCCCTCCGAGGTCGCTCATAATCGTGTCGTCCTGACACAGCGTTGGGGGGGCGAATAGGAATGAACGGGGATGACGTAGAACGGTTCTTGGCGCAGTTTTTTGCGATGCCAAACCGACTCTCGCCGGAGGCTCTGGAACAGAACACCCGTCTGCGCGTGTTTGCCGAGTACGCACGTGAACTGCGATCAGGGCAGGCAAAATGGGTGGTATTACCGTGTTGGCGTGAGGGATACGCGGTTGACTATTATGCTCTTTCCTTCAATGACCGGGACTTCCGACAACTGGGAAAGGACCTGGAGGCCTTCGTCGGTTGCTCATATTCAATCTTTGAACTGCGCCGGGCTGACCTCTCTGCTGACGATCCGATTGAGAATGCCATCCGCCAATTAGGAGTCGAATTCGTCTACAAGTTCAAAAGCGACCCTAAAGACCAGAACGGATCCCCACAAATCTCTCAGAAATTGGCTCTGATGCGGGAACTCTCACTTCAGCGCCAAGTGAGAAGACCACGACATCGTTTGCCGCTGCATATGGTCCTTCGTGATTACTACATGGCACTGGAGGCGGAGAATCGTCTAGGTGCAGAAAAAGCAATAGAACAGATTCGGACTGATGGACTACTTGATGCGGTAAATGTTCTTTTCTTAAAGACTCTGGTCATTTGTCGCTTCGGTTCTCTTTTAGAACTCGAACAGTCGGGTATCCAGGTCGACCTGCTGACTCTGCGCCGTCCTCTGGCGGTCACAGAGGCACTGATCTCGCTCATCTATAGAGCGGACCTTTCATTTTTCCAGGAAAGAGGCGATGTCAATGGCGCAGTCGATCGACTCAAGGGTCGGTTGCTGCCACTGTATGGCGATTTATTTCGCAGTTGGCATGGAATGCGCAGCGCTGAGGCGGCCAAGAGTTTCATGCTGCTGGCACTCGCCTCCATTCCGCCGGACCGTACATTGCGTGATGCAATCCTTCAGCGCAAGACCGATTTCCTATCTGACGATACGAAGTGGCTAGAAGTGGTGGCGACGGAGTTTCCGGCGATACCAGAACCCTCGTCCCGAGCTGAGATTATCGTCGGCGTCGATGCGACGCTACTGTCCGCCCTAAACGCGGCGGTGAGTGTGGAGAATGTGCGCGCCCTGTGCCGTAGTGCTGCCTTTAATGACACCTTGGAAGTGCGGCAAGTTATCCGCGATCGATATTTACAACTGTCACCGGAACAGCAACGGGAACTCCGTGCGACGAAGGCGTCAATTGCACTGTTGGACGAACTTCTTGAAGCATCTGTCTATCAGGAGGTCGAATCTGTCCCTCAGAGTTGGGGCGAGTGGTTACAGACTTTGAAGATTACAAGACCTTGGGCAAAGGCAGTCGAAATTGCACGGAAAGGTGCTACGGAATGGAAACTCACGGATCGGAATCCTGACCCAAGCGTTTTGACACAATTGTTGCTGGATGTGCAGGAGCGACTGGAGTTGAGGGTAGCATTGCCTCATCTCATCGCGTGCGCAAGAGCAGATGTGCTTTGGCCTCGACCAGAATGGCGTGCCTTCTATGAAGCGATGATGGATGTGCTCACAAGTTACACCGAGGGGAGCGTCAGCGATCTAACCGTCTGGGGCGAACTTGCTGAGGTCCTGCTTCGGCTAGGTCTATCGAAACCACGCTACTTGGGAATTTGTGCTGATGCCAGCGATCTATGGAAAGCACATGCGTCAGCAGCTACCCTTGATTGGGCAACTGAACTACTCGACACTCTGTTGTTTTACCCCTGTCCCGACGAACCTGCCAGGGTTGATCTCTACGTAGCCGTTGCTGGGAAGGCATATGGGTTCTCCAGACTCCTAGAACCGAGTCAGCGCGCATTTCTGCAAGTGTTGGCGTCGGACTACGGACAGACCGAGTGGCAGTCAGCTTTTCAGTCAGAAAAGATACTGTCCGGCGAGCAAGTAGGTACGTCTGCATTTGCTGACCTGAGCGGCATGATCGTAGCGATCTATAGCCTGACGGAACGAGTGAGCAAACGGGCTAAAACCATATTGGAGAACCTTTGTCCGGATGTGGAAGTGCGCATCAATGCGGATCACGTGGGCACGCCAGTCCTAAGAAAATTGGCTCGTGATGCTGATATTTTTGTAGTGAATACCGCAAGTGCGAAGCATGCTGCTACAGAGTTTATTTCTGCTAACAGGAATCCCGCGGCAACAACTTTGTTTCACAACAGCCGTGGCAGTCAGGCACTGCTTGCCCTTATCGAGCAATATCTAGTTTCCCAAAAGATTTGAGCCCAAGGACCTAGTAGTGATTTCGTCCATACACGGATCCTAAGCGGTTCGGTTCATTACTGCTGCCCGGTACTGCAAAAGAAGAAAGTTCGCCAACAACTTTATGTCTTTGGACGTGTTCTGAATCTCATTCCATTTACGTTGTACACCGGGGCCAAAATCCCAATAACCTGACGTCCACCGGCAGACTCGCGCTAGCGGTTGCAAATCGGTGTAAAAGAACTCCCGGCTTAAGCGCGGTTCATCATGGTATCGGTCTCCGATGGCATCCATTATGAATCCCATGCTTACAATTCCGGCACCGTGAACCAAACGGGAGCGCGCTGGCGGGAGGTTCCAAGCATCCTTGAAAGTCTCGGCTGCAGCCGCCCAGTATGCCTTGAGAACTCCAAGCATCGACTCTACGTCGCCCGAACTGGTCTCCGGATCTCTAAAACGATAAAGCACCCCATCGCTTAGGCTATTTTCCAGCATCTTCAGGACGGAATTGTCCTGCACAACGCCATCGCCGTTAGTAGCTGTTCGGATTTTTCCTTTGAAAGGAGAATCTGGATCGTAGTTGAGTCGATTGGCCAGTTGGGCCGGGAATCGTCGTTTTTGGAGCATGGTGGGCAACGCCATCTGAGTCGTTGGCAACAACTCGTAAATTAGACCCTTGGGAAGAGGCTTAGTGGAATTAACCAGAATGAATTGTTCCATCTGTTCCTTTTCGCCTTTGGCAATGAAAGCCGTAATGCAGATAGGAAAAGAACTGATCGACGCCTCTCGGATAGCAGCCATGCGTTGCTGTCCATCGACGATCCATCCTGGCTTCTCGTGGTCCGCTACCACATCTTCAACTGGGACTATCAATACGCCTGCTCGGCAAAAGTCGTTCACAATAGGCTCGTCAGCCGGTTCGAACCGCACTCGCTCGTCAAAGGCGATGACTACTGCGTTGGGAATCATCGGATCTGAGCATTCCAAATACTTGCGAATTTCAGCAATGTGCGACAAGACTTCTGGGCGCTGATAACCACAAACTTCTCCTTGGTTCTCTCGCCGAATTCGCGACACGGTTGCGAACGAATATACGTCCTTTCCGTCTGCGGCAAAACTGTAGAGTACTCGGTTTGAACCTTGCCGAATTTCCAACGCTGGGAATCGTAAAATACGAGTAGATGCCATTACTTCATTCCTCCTGGACTGAGGACCAAACAGCCGGCCTCGCGCTCTTCACCTAATTCTCGATGCAGCCTTTTATGAAATACGAAGATGTTATGAAACCCGCGCCGACGATTCCGTTCAGCTCCTCGAAACAAGATGACATGAACACCTATTCTTCTGCAAATATCACAACCGCACGACTTCCAAGGAGCGTCGAGCAGAGTTTCACGATAGATCTCTGCACGACTGGGTCCTTCATCGTAAAGCGTCTCATACTCCACGAGCGGATTTAGCGCATCATCAATCGACGCCTTCCCAGCGTCGAATTGAAGGAGCACCTTTAAGCACTTCTGTTCCAATCGGCGCGCATCTGCCTGATTCACTTTGCCAGCCATGATCTTCTTGAGTAGCGACGGGTTTGCTTGGACCTGCGGAACGCGGATCGCCGAATACGTCCGATCTAGAGTCCAGTAATTATCCTTGAGATCCTTGAAGGCCTGCCGAAGGGGCGACGTACTATCGAAGCTCGCGACCCCGAATCTAGCAAACTCGCGAACCTGTTCGCATCGCGTCACGCCGAGTAAGTGCAGTTTTGTATTGAGATTGCGGGATTGATTGACGCGTTCCAGGCAAGTCAGGATTTCGTGTGTCTTCAGCGGCACCATTCCACCCATAGCAATGTAAGAAAATCCGAGTTTCTGCAATTGCCTGACAGAGTGTGCGTAGCTCTCTGGACTCCAACCTTGCGCAACGCCCAACGGCATGAACCTGCTTCCACATTTCTTGTGTTCTTTGAGAAATTCAGCAGCCAACTCAAGCGTGATCTCCTGACGGCGCTTCCAATCCTTAGGAGCAGACTCATCATCGAGTTTCGGATCGAAGCCCAAAATTACGTGATCAACGGATATTCCGTAATCGAAGCCGAGTTCGTCGTAGAAATTGACAACTTGTGTGACTGAATAGGGCGGGTAGTCGTCACGAATGTATGAGAACGCACCGCAATCCCCCATCGTTTCCAGTCGCGTGTGTTCCAAGCGAAAGAACCGGCGTATTCCCATTCGATACAGTCGATGCCTTTGCGGGAGTGTGTACCGGCCTGTCTCAACCATGGCCATAGAGAGGAGGATTCCATCGAATGGAATGCTGGCAAACTCCTCATGTGCATAGCGGTCATCGCGGTGCCTGAGTCTGAAGTCCGACCGCTCTTCAGTTTCAAAATCGAAACTGGGATCGACCTGATCCTGGCTATCTGGAAAGAAAAACTTCATTAGTGAGTACCCCGGCCTTGCACGTAGGTCCTGACAAGAACGTTCGACAGCATCCGAATGTGCCTTGGCACGTTCTGGACTTCATTCCAGTTAAGATCTCCAAGTTCAGTCCATCTGCCGGCGGTCCAATGACAAACGGGAACGATTGAACGCAGTTCATTTTGAACGTGCCCCACAACTCCGTGACTCGCCGGATCGATGGACGCCATCACCCTGTCCATTAGTTTTCCCATGGCCCGAACACCTGCACCATGCATCAGCCTACTCTTCGAAGGAGGCTTCCCCCATGCATCCGGAAATGTCTTTTTCACCGCAGTCCAGTAAGCTAGCAGAATCGCCCAAATTCCGTCGAAGTCCGTTTCACCTGTTGCGATGTTGCGATACGGAAAGAGACAACCAGAGGGGTTCGTCAGACTTTCCTGCAACATCTTGATAATCGACGTGTCCGCGACAACTGCCGCTCGCTTGTTGTCCTGCGGTGTCGACGCTCGGGAGATGAGTTTGTGGAACGGGGAGTGAGGCTCAGAATTCAGGAGTTCACACAGCGCTGACGGGATCTTTTTTGCTTGGAGACTTGCCGGAAGCGGCGTCGATACCTCGGGAAGTAGTTCGGTTATTAATCCTCTCGGTAAGGGCTTTGTGTTATTCACACGCAGGAACTGATCTCGTTGGAGTTCAATCTCGTCTGCCACAAAGGCATTTACGGGAATCGGCATATCACGTCGGGTCGATTTTGAAATCGCCAATGCTCGTTGTTGTCCGTCTACGATCCATGCCGGTTTATGACCGTTTTTGGAAAGTGGGATCTCCAATATGCCCGATGCTACAAGACCATCCGCGGCCAGCGGACCCCGACTCACGTGGAATTTGACCTTTGTGGAGAGAGCCAGTATCAAGGAGTTCGGGAACAGAATATCGTCACTGTTCAAGTATTCAACGATGTCCTGAATGTGGCGTTTGACATCCGCTCGTTGGTATCCGATCAATTTTCCGGCGTCGTCGCGAGAAAGTCGCGAGATGTCGGCAACCTCAAGGATCTCATCTCCCGTCAGGCAGAAGACATAAAGAGGATGCTTGTCGTTCTGTTCGATTCGAAGCGCCCGCCTCTGAATTGTACCTTTTACAACCGAGCGCTTATGCGACCTTTTCATCGCTCACCGTTTCCGTATAAAGATCAGCAAACCGAGACTGTTCACACGCCCTGCCACTGCTCCGGAGTTTCTTCAACAGTAGGCTTCGCGACGGGAAGTCGTTCTTGTTCAACTCCGAGCGGATGAATTTCCTAACCTGTTCATCTGTTACGACTCGCCTGTGATACTGCTCCATCGGAGGCTGTTTACTTAGAAGCCGGCGCAATTGAACTTTTTGGCGATCTAGGCTGATCTGGCCGCGTCCCATGTATTGAAGGAGACGTCGCGCGATTCGGATATTCAGGGTTCCCCTAGTCCCTCCTAAGCACGACTGGAGTCTGGCGTCGCATGGTAGCAGGTGATCCGTTAGTTTTCCGAGTGTCCGCGTTCCAGCAGAAACGATAAGGAAGAGATCTGGACGTGACAAAGCAGCAACGGCGCCGCTCAGGTCTTGATCGATTGCCTGGAGATAATCAGGAGACGCGACGACCAACAGTGGCACGTTTTGGTACTTGCGAGCAATAGCGGTGAGACTCCGCAGTTCGGTACCGCTTGGACCGGACCACCTAGAGAGACTGCGCCACCACTGTCGCGCTGCGATCCTCCGAGCATCCGCGTCGAAACCTCGCGTCACGGAGTCGCGTTCATATGGTGAGAATGTTGCGCTATACGAAGAGATCTGACTCTGAGGTGAAATAAGACCGTATCCAGCGGAGCAAATCCAAATGCGAGGAGTGACTCCGGAATCTCGTGCCACCGACGGAAGGGATCGGACTACAGACCAATATTCCCCACAATACAACTGTGACGCGTCGGTCCGAGAGTTACCCTTGGCTCGAAGTCGTTCGATCCAGTTCAGTGCGCGGTCTTGGAGTGCCTTGTCCCGAATGTCTCGTAGCCGAAAACGAGCGAGCGGTTCTCGTGTCTTTCGACTCGTGCATGTCACCACGATATTTAAGGCCTTGTCCATTTTGGAATTCGACAGTTCGTACTTGAAAAACAAGATACAAAGGAACAACTCACAGTGCGAGACGTTCACGCACAAGTTTCTTCCTCAACAGGCGAGGTTTTTGAAGTCGTGACTTGGGATCGATCCCATTCGACGCTAGCAAAAGCACTGTGGTTATGAATACTCTCCTGGTTCAATGCGTCAATTCGAAACCACGCAATCCGTGAGTCATTTCTAAGAACAAGAGCGACATTGCGCACCATGTCTTCGACAAACACGGGGTTGTCAAAAGCCTGCATTGTGACGTGTCGCTCATCAGCGCGCTTGAGCAGTGGATAAACGGGGGCGGACGCCGACTGCTCCGCAATATCGATCAACTCCTCAAACCACACCAGGGCGAAGTTGTTCTCTGGATCGCGAATCGTCTGCACATCGATCGTAATGTATCCGCGTTGATTGTGGGCCCCGTAGTCGCTTATTGCCTTACTGCATGGACAGAGGCTAGTAACGGGCACTCGCACGCCGAAGACGAACTTGTCCGTACCACTGTTGACCGCGGCATCAAAAGAGCATTCATAGTCCATCAGTGCACTCGCGCCACTGACCGGCGCTCGACGTTCCAGGAAGTACGGGAAGACGAGATGAATGTGCGCACTCTCTGCGTCGAGTTTCTTGCGTAGGTCTCGAAGAACGGCCGGCACCGTGCGCATCGTAATCTCGCCTCGGTGCTCATTCAAGACTTCAATAAACCGACTCATGTGGGTGCCCTTGAATTCGTGTGGCAGGTTGACTGACATTTTCAGGACCGCCACAGTGTGCTGCTCTTGGTGATCGCGGTCGAGAACGACGATCGGATATCTAAGCCCAGATACGCCCACTCGGTCCAACGCCACCTCACGTTCATCCCGTCTGCTCTGGACATCTTCCATCAGTTTTCATCCTCTCCGGTGTAGATGCACCCACTACTGCAAGTTTCTCGAACAATAACGCGACTCAGGGAAGGCAACGCTGGAGTTAGTCGCTTCCATATCCAACGCGATAAATTCTCGCTCGTTGGATTTTGTAGGCCGTCAATGTCGTTGAGGTAGCTATGGTCCAACTCTTCGTGCAAAGGTTGGAACGCTTTCTTGATTTCAGCGAAATCTATTACCCAGCCAACTGAATCCACTACCGAGCCCCTCACATGAATTTCCACCCGGAAGGAATGGCCGTGTAATCGGCCGCACTTGTGTCCCGCTGGAAGATTAGGCAAGCGATGTGCGGCTTCGAGTGTAAACTCTTTGAAAATCTCCATCGGTTGCCCCTCCCTTACGAAATATTCAAGAACTTGTGCGTTTGAAGGCTCAGTCTCCAGCGCGGGTGCTCTAAGCAGTAACGCAACGCTAATGTCGTATTCATTTCACGTGCAGCGCCGTCCATTGGTTGAAGAAAAAAATGCTGAAAATTGAGATGCTCGTATAATTCGGGCCCTGCGCCGTTTTGAGGGAAAACAAGTTTCAGTTCGTGTCCAGAACGGAGTTTGAGGTCCGCTTGTGCCTTGGGGCTGACGCATATCCAATCGATTTCTGGAATAGCAGCCTGTGTCCCATTCGTTTCGATGGCAATCTCGAATCCCACTTTGTGGAGAGCTTCGATCAGAGGCGCGTCCAACTGCAGAAGGGGTTCTCCGCCAGTGCATACCACAAATGGCTTGGATCCCCGGTATTGAGGCCACGTTTTCGCAATCGCTACTGCTAAGGAGTCCGGGCTGTCGAAACGTCCACCCCCGGTTCCATCCGTTCCAACAAAGTCCGTGTCGCAGAATTGGCATACTGCCTTGCTCCGGTCTTCCTCACGACCAGACCAGAGGTTGCACCCGGAGAACCTGCAAAAGACAGCAGGCCGTCCCGATTGTGCACCTTCCCCTTGCAGCGTGTAGAAGATCTCTTTTACCGAATAGCTCATGCCGGCACCTGAACAAGGCGATATCTAGTTGGATCGGCGACCCCAGCTTCAACAAACCCCTTCCTGCGAAGTTGGCACGAGTCGCACGATCCACAAGCTTCCCCAAATCCGGAAGGATCGTAGCAACTGCTAGTTAGTGAGTAGTCCACGCCCAATTCCACTCCCTTTCGAATTATTTCCGCTTTGGTAAGGTTGATGAGCGGCGCGTGGATCGTAATCCTCGTAGTGCCCTCTACTCCGACTCTTGTAGCGAGGTTTGCTAATGCCTGGAAGGCTTCAATGAACTCGGGCCGACAATCTGGATATCCGCTATAGTCCAGAGCATTCACGCCGATGAAGATGTCACTGCATTCGAGAACCTCTGCCCAAGCCAGGGCGAACGACAAAAAAATTGTGTTCCGCGCGGGGACATATGTGATCGGTATGCCTGTGGACATCTCTTCTGGGTTGCGGCCTTTAGGAACGTCTATATCACTAGTAAGGGCAGACCCCCCGAAGCTTCGCAGATCGATATCCACGATTGTGTGTTGCTCTACTCCCGCTCCTTTGGCAACTCTGCTCGCGGCCTCCAGTTCGACTTCGTGGCGTTGCCCGTATCTAAAACTGAGGGCATAAGGTCTGAAACACTGCTCTTGCGCGATAGCCAGAGTTGTGGTCGAGTCCAAGCCCCCACTCAGCAGAACCACTGCCTTCCGATTCGGCATAAGCCTCCTTATCTAGCTCCGTTAAACAACTTCATCTGATCTCGACTGGTTCGCTGGACCGGTTCTAGCCGATTTGCAAACCCTCGAATGGCCTCGACTTCTTCCTCAGTAAAAAGGACCATCTTGCCACCCCGATATAGTCGCCCGGTCGGCAGATTCCCCTCCGCGCGTCGTCGCCAACGCCAGAAGGTGCTTCGGGACACGCCCAACCCTTGAGCGATGTCATCCACCGAAAAGTATTTAGTACCATCGATTAAAACTGGCATGGCGTGTTTCGTTGCGTACCAATACGTTGCATGACGTTTTACTACGTTGCATATTAGTGCATTCTGCGAGGAATGCAAGTACTTGGACGGTAAAGGTGGCGGAAATCGGACCAGGCGGTGTATGGTGAACCCCGAAGTGTGGGTCATTTTTATGCTCTCAGGTTATATAACCCCAGGTTATGTGAGAGGTCAAGCGTTTTTTCGCCAATGAGCGCCACTTTGCCAGACTGGGCACAGCAGGTTGGAGCCCTGCGGAAGAAACTCGGCCTCAAACAGGTTGAATTTGCCGAGAGGTTTGGCGTGACGCAGCCAGCCGTGTCTCGTTGGGAAACAGGAGAGATAGAACCGTCATTGGAGCACTACATTCGAATGGGGAACATGGCCCCGGAACCGGTCTGCTTCTGGTTTTGGGAGAAGGCCGGAGTTGACGTGAACCGTATTCGGAATTTGCTCGCGAGCAACTCATGATCGATAACGGCGTCACAGATGGCGAACAGCTCTGTCGGTACCTCAATCATCGTCTGCTTGCTCCTGCTCCCTGGGAACGGCTCGCTTCCGCTTTAGAACTGACTGGACGGGCCACACAACTTGTTGATTTTTACCGTCAATTGACAGCTGTGACTCTCTCCGGTCGTATTGTCGTGGCCGGCAAATCCCTTGCCGACCGCTTGGGCATCGATGACCCCGCCTTTCGAAAAGAATTCACAGTTTTGCTTCGAGATTATGTCGGAATTCCATCGAGGTTTCTTGACGAGCTTTTTCGCTTCTCTCAACGGGCTGTAAATGCCGCTCTCGAACCATTCCGAAAATCGGTTCAGGACCAAATGCTCGCATGGGCGATGCGCGTTCACCCAAATTGTTACATGTGCGGTGTTGCACTGAATTTTGAGAAAAGAGAAGAACTGAGTTCTTACACGTGTGAGCACGTCTGGCCACGGTCGTACGGTGGAAACAGTACCATCGACAATTTGTTACCGGCCTGTCGCATGTGTAATGAAAAAAAGAAAGCGAATTTTGCAACTTGGGTCATGCCATCAGTCCAGGCGCTCAATCTCGGACTTGCGCCTTCCGACGATCGATTGCAGGAGATACATGGAAGCTACAAGTTTGCTATTCATTATCGAACTGCCCAGGAACTCGCTATCCGAGAACGTCTGACGCTGAAAAACGCATTTCTTAAGTTGGGTCCCTGGGAGGACGTTCGTATTCGTGATGTCGACGATGTAGTAGATATATTTAATATTGAGAACCATGCAATTAGCTAGTGTTTGACCGAGGACCTTACCGTGCCCACTTTTACATATGGATGTTTGATGACTAAACAACAGGCGGTGGCGGATGCTCCCACGTTTTGCCTATTCCATGCGCCAGTTGGCGAAATCCTGAAGTGGGCAGATATCAAGCGACTGGAAGAAGAAGCGGGTGCACCACAACGGCGCACGAGCCTTGCCAAGGTGAAAGCAATCAAACGATTCCTGGATACCGATCACCGCAACACTATTCCTACTTCCGTGATCGTCACAATCGATGGTCCACCCGATCGAGTGAGGCCAGTTCAGGGAAACGGCGAACACTCTTTCGCGTTCCTCGACATCGAAGTTCTTCCAGACGCACCAAAACCCGGACTCGTTATCGACGGTCAGCATCGACTCCTTGGCATGAACGAATATGACCCTGCGCTCCAAGTCAACGTAGTAGCCATCCTTGGCGCAAATGACATGGAAAAGGCGTTCCAATTTCTCGTGATTAACAACAAAGCAACAAAGGTTTCAATGGATCACATAAGGGCATTAGCACTTCAATACGAAGAAGCTGCCCTGAAGACACGATTGGAAACGGCAAGGTTAACTCTCGACCCAAACGTAGGGTACGTAGGCCTGGTCAACAACGAAGAAGACAGCCCATTCCGGGGAATCGTGAATTGGCCGCTTACACCTGAAGCAGATCGTATTGTCGTTCCTGCTTCCATAGAAGCATCTATAGGACTGATTCAACAACAAAAAGTCCGCGAATTCGTGAGCGAGGACGTTCTCCTCGAATTCTTTTACACAATCTGGCGAACGATCAAAGCACGTTGGCCTGATCTTTGGGGCCACGACTCCCGCCTCTTGGGAAAAGTCGGGGTGATTTGCATGACACAATACATGACAGACGCCCTTATTGCTTCGTACGATCTCGGACGCCTTAATGTGTCGGACCCTGGAGAAGTGGCGAAACTGGTAGAAGAGTTGCTGGCCCACCAAGAGCGGACATTCTGGAAGGTGCCTTGGACATCCACTAGCTACGATACTAAGGTCGGTCGTAGCCTGATCGTGGCCTCACTGGTTCAAATTGCCAGAAACGTCCGTGCTGGAGTTTCGTGGTATGAGGATATTGAACTTGTGGATTCCGGTAACCTGGAACAGGCTCCGGCCTAGCCATGCGGAACCATGCGTGAAGTTTTACCTGAGCGTTTCATGGCGGACCATCGCGACAAGAGCATTGCCCAATAGTCAAAGATGACCCCGTAACGGTTGGATCAGCGGATCAGCGTGGAAACTGGGGCCTCCGAAAGATCTCCGGGGCGAACGATGATTTGAAGGGCGTGGCCGATGTTTGACGACCGAGTCCAGTACCCATGGCACGGACTGTACAAACTGACCGACCGCTCGGCGCGGACTCAGCTTTCCATGTTCAATCCTGCGTCCAGTTCTGAGCGCCCCCCGGATATTGAGCGACCAGCGGACTGAGAGAATTCAACAGCCGAACTCTTGGAAACATCACCACTCAACCTTTGTCCAAGATCGGTAGCGTCGTTTGTGTAGATCTCAGCGCTCAGGGACGCTCGCGATACGGCCACGTAAGCGAAGCGTGAATTGAGGAGTTGAGGATGAGCAGTAGTGTCGACATTGATGAGGACACGATCTGCGGTGAGACCCTGCGAACTGTGGCTTGTGACGGCATATCCATGATCAAAATGCGGGTGCTCGGCCGCGTTGAACTGAACGACTCGACCATCTTCCAGACGGAGGGTGACGTTGCTCCTCAGGTCAATTTTCTCGATCATGCCAAGCTCGCGGTTTGCGACTCCGAGTTGCTTATCGGGTGCGGTGAACTGAATGCGTTCGCCAACCGAGAATTCGCGTTCTACTTCGCGATAGACGCTCACGCCAGAGAGCCTTTTCGGATCGTACGAGACCCGGTCGCCGCCCGCCTTTTCAATCGTCAAGAGATTCTCGACTGAGTTAACAGCGACTACGGCCCCGTAGGTTTTCGGCTCGATTCCAGCGAGTTTGCTTCCTCTCGAATAACGGACTACGTCCTTGATCTGATAGCGAGTGGCCCATGCACGCTCGGCACCTGTCATGTCCTGGCGCGGAGCAAGTACTCGAAAGATGTGGTCATCGGGTTTTAGGACGCCCGTGGCTTTCAACTCCTGACGCACGGCCCGATTCAACTCCTGCCGTGAGGCATTGTCGGGAGAGACGATTAACGTCCGCTCTGGGCTTGCAACATAATTCCGGGCAATGGCCTGGATGCGCTCTTGCGGATCGACGATCTGCTGAACTCTACCGCGGTTTTGCAAGGCCTCGATGGCGGGCCCCGTTTGCCCGTGCGCCAGCATTTCAACTGTCGCCTTCAACGTTGGGTCTTTTTGCCGGACGATCTCCTCCAGCTTTGCAGTTCTCATACCAGCTTCCTGCAATTGCTCGAAGGGGCGCCCCGCTTCCACTCCTTGATGCTGGCGAGTGTCGCCAATCAGTAGAACCCGGTCATGGGAGCCCATTCGTTGTATAAATTCACGCATATGATTGGTACTCGCGAGACTCGATTCATCTATGAAGAAGAATCGCTTTTGTTGTGGTTCGGTCTCCATATTTTGCCCGCGTGCAAGAAATCCCTGCAATGTTCCCGACTCAACACCCGCCTGCTGAAGTTGCTTCGCAGCGCGGGAAGTTGGTGCGAAACCTTCTACCTGGTAACCCTTTGTTTCAGCCGCACTGCGGATCGCTTCCAGTGTCGTGGTTTTACCAGCGCCGGCCACACCTTGAATTCCCTGAATGCGGTCGGGCGAACTCAGTACGTCTTCAATGACAGCCCTCTGTCCAGCGTTCAAGTAGGAACGTTGGTCCACGGTGATGATGGCATTCTGGCGCGACATCACTGGCTCGACCTGGTTCTGACCTTCGCGCATTTGGCTCACAATCTCGCGCTCAGCAGCGATGGCCTTAACGGTTGTGAGTAGGCGGCCTGTCTGATGCGCGCTCCTTTGCACGCTGACAAATTCCCCGTCTGCTTGGCGGTTCTCTAGACTGTCGCGAACCTCGGCATACCTAATCTCACCCATGCCCCGACGGAGCGAATCCCGTACCAAGAGTCGCTCATCGACAACAGCCTCGCGCTCGAAATTCTTGTCCCGAGCGAATGTGACAGCCTCGTTTGCGCGCTGCGCGGAATTGATTCTTGGCGCCAACTGTCGGGCGCGTTCCCGTGCGGCCCTGACAACAGCATCCGGTTGATTTCCGAAGTCCGCCGCAAGCCGACGGTGAGCCGCTAAAACCTCTCGTGGCGACAATATGTCTTTGCGATCTCGCGTAGAGTGAGCGGCGATTTCTGCCGACTCCTTGCTGCTGTGCCCCGTCTTTTCGAGGTATTCACGAATCTGTTGACTTCGAGGGCTGGAGGCATCGAGGTACTCTTGCGTGTATCCGCTGATCTCCGGGGCACCGCTCCGCCCGCTCTTGATCTCATAGCCAAGGTCGCGTAGGCGGTAGGTCAACTCGGCTTGGTACACAGCGGTCGCAAATTGCTGCGACTGAAACAATCCTCGTTCCTGGAGTGCGCGCGTTGCTCCATCGCGTCGCTCGGTTACATTGAAGATGACAGCATGCGTATGAAGTTGTGGCGCTGCATAGCCCTTCACTGGCCGGGCAGTGTCGTGTTCAAACTTCGCCACGGCAAACTTGGCCGTCGTTTCTGCCGGATGATTGCCGCCGATCCGCGCTTGCGTGTACCGCTCCAATTCGTTGAGAGCGGTGCGCACGCTCTCACGGTGAGCTTCGCGCACTCGATGATCGCCGCCCACGAGCGCGGTGAGGGAGACGGATTTTGGAGCTGAGAAGGTGGCATCCCAGCCGGCGCGATGCTCCATTGTCTTGATGGTTTTCCCGTTCTCGTCTTTGTATTCATGAGCAATGCGGTGTTGGACAAGTTGGTCTCCACTCTGGGGGTGCTGTCCCTGGCTTAACTTGGCAAAATCTTCCGCCTTCACGGTACCAGCTAAACCGTATTGCGCTGCCAACCGGCCTTGCCATTCGCCCTGAACCGCGTTGCCTCGGGACCAATAGCTCTGTTCCTTGGCGGTGAATTCCTTCCGGTGGTACGTCTGAGCCTGCGCCGCGGACAACGGTTTGGAGATGGTTAGCAACTATTCCACGCCTTCGTCGAAGCCCAGAGCCGCCTGCTCTCCGACGTGGTCAGGAACGAGGGCGTGTGTTGTCTGAGGCTCCGCGTTCGGGGGCGCAGTCTTGCAGGGCATAATCAGGTCATCCATCTGTCGTTCGGCAAATCCCGGATGCTTCTCCTCAAGCGCAATGAAGGGGAACGAGAAACGGGCGACGTGGTTCCCGTGTTTCAGGAAGCCCCGCAGATCGTCGAGGCCGGATATTTCTGACGGCATAACCAGAGGCTCGGTTTGACGGTCGAGTGCGAAGTTTTTCCCCGCCCGCGAGCCCTCATAGTGTGTTTCTCGAAGCCGTTCGACCTCGACCTCGCCGATCGCATCGCTCACCCATTTCGCTGCCCGTGGCTCAGTAGTGCGCAGGAAGATCTTCGTAGCAGGCTGCGACAACATGGCCTCGGCGTCATCGCCGTAACGGGCTTCCATCTGGCTGCGCCCTTGGAAGCCGAGGATGACCGGGTTTTGCGACTTACGGTTCTCGGTGATGGCAGTGTGGAGCTGCGGTAATCGCTGCAAGCTGGCCAGTTCATCGATCACAAACCAGACGGGTTTCTGTTGAGGCATAGGCTCATTGAGGAGTCGCAAGACAAGCAAATCAATCCACAAACTGATGAGAGGGCGAAGGGCTTCACGCATCGTTGGGCGTGAGGTAATGAAGATCCAGCCCTGCCGAGTCTCGGACCATTTTGTCGCCGTCCAGGTCGACGCTACATCAGCCTGAGTAGGCAGCAGGCGGAAGCTGTCTGCGCTCATATTGAGTGAACCGAGCACTCCTGTGCGCTGGTGGGGAGCTTTCGGATCGATGAGCATCCAATACTCAGTTCCCTTCACACGGCGGTCGATCTCGGCCGGATCAGACATCCACGCAACGAGTTGGCTTGGCGTCGGCAGATACGTCATCAGGTGGGCAAAAATCTTCTGTGGCGCTTCAACAAAAAATCGGTTGGTAACGCCTTCCGGTTGATAAAGGGAGACAGCCAGAGCCTTGGCTTCGGCTTTGCGGCGCAACTCCTCTGACGGATTCCAATAAGGCATTCGGGCGTCTAGCGGATTGAGCACGATGTCCCCTCGGCGTTCGTCGTAAAACTGCTTCACAAACTCACAGGCTGGGTCGTAAACGATGGCGCTATCACCCCTGTCTGCTACTTGAAAGAGCATTTGCCGGATAATGCTCGATTTGCCCGATCCGGTATCGCCGACCACTAGGAAGTGTTTATTCTCGGCGTTTCGAGGGATGCGCAGCGGACGCTTGTCATCGTTTGTCGTGATGCCGATGCCGTTCCCGGCAACCGCGTTTGTGAACTGGCGCGGATTGACCAGGATCGGCCCCTTTAGCCGTCTTCCATACCGCAGATCCTTACGTCTTCGGATGTCTTTGCGGATGGAAACGGGAAGTTGCAAAACTAGCACGAGGATGCCCCAGTAGAGCGGTATGGCGAAAATGGCGGAGAGCGCCATGTCTGCGTATATCCAGTGTGCAATCCAGGCGTGCAGCGCATTGTTCTGATATGCATGGGGAGCGTCTCGCATGATGTATCGGAAGCCTTCTACTGCCGCCGACTTCGAAAGCGCGAAGGGGAGGGTTTTACCGGACAGTTGAGGAGTCTCGCCCGGTTGAACGTCGGCGTTCAGCGCGATCCGTGCCCGTGACTTTCCGTCGGTGATATAAACCAGTTGATAGGTGCTGGTGGGATGTGCATACCCCGCAGTGGCCGTCCGGAAATAGTACGGCAGGTAATACTGCTCCAGCGGAGACAGGGCCCAACTGTAACGGACGTAGATCAGAAATCCTGTGACTAGAAGAGCTAGAAAGATCGCGCCGTAGGTGAAGTAAAAGCCGCGCGGCGGCCAGATCAGAGATTCTTTGCGACCCCATTCCTGTATGGCCGTCATGACTGTTTTTCCTCGCCATTTGTCCGCTTCAACAGTAGTTCCTGGGCCTTCCTACCTTTGGTCGTTTGGACCTGTCTCCAAAGGGTCTCTAGTTGTTCCTGGGAGAGTCGTTCGCCGCGCAACAACGGGCCGAGCCCATTCATCAGTAACAGTTGCAGTCCAATCAACTCAGTGAATACGTGTTCATCAAGAGAACCGCTACCGTGGAATGCCGGTCGTCCCAATATCTGATCGCGTGCCCAATCAGCCACGGTTTTTCCTATTTTCCAAGCCTCGGTCTGAAGAGCAATGTATTCAGGTTCTGTGACTCGAACTCCAATGGTCCTTGTCCTAGGAATGCGCCGTCCCACTCTTTCAAATGCCTGCGTTAAACCATTGATCCCCATCTTTCACCTCTAACAATCTCAACGAGCTAGCGAACGCTAGCGTGCGCTAACGGTTGTTAAACGACGATCCCGCAACAGGAGCGAATTCAATGTGCTAGCAATTGCAAACTATCGCTAGCGAACATCAACCCTTTCAGGGATGGAGTGTCAAAATTCTTCCGGTGCGAAGCACCGTTCTTGCACCACCACGAAATTGAATGGACAATCATGCCTTCACTGCGCGCACAGAAGCCGTGGACTCGACCCCGGCTGCAAGCTTCTTTGTCGGCTGCTCCGTCGCACCATTGCTCGGGCCTTTTCGCACCCGCAAAGCGGGGGCAACCTGCTTGGCGTGTGCCGTCTTCAGGAAGTCCTGGAAGTCACGGTCTTTCGAGAAGACATAATTGAGCGCCTTATCGACAACATCGTCCGCGGATGCGTGGATGAAGGCGGCATACTGATCGACCTGCGTGGCAGTGGCCTCATCGAGTCGGACAGAAGCACAGATGTGGCGGCTCTGGTTGATCTCAAGCAGTGGCATGTGGGTTCTCCTTTATAGGTAGTGGAATCAAGGAATCGTTATGTGCAGAATTGGTTAGCAAGTCAGCAGCAATAGGCGCCGCAGTCCGTGCCAATGCTGTGGCATGTTCTATCTCGAAGACGGGCTCAATAAGGAAGCGTTTCGCGTCGCGGTCATAGCCGCGAAGCGCGAGCACTTCGCGGACAACGCGGCGGCCTGGCTGACGTTCAACATGGACGACAAAATCGACAGCTTCTGCGATCTCGGCTTCGGTATCGGCGAACGTGCTTTGCGCGTGACTGCGCATCACGAGATTGGCGAAACGGTGAAGGGCTTTCTCCGCCGAGTTGGCGTGGATCGTAGCCATTGAACCCGCATGGCCCGTGTTGAAGGAATCGAGCAGCGTTCGTGCCTCGATTCCGCGGACTTCCCCGAGAATGATGCGGTCCGGTCGCCAGCGGAGAGCGGACTTTAGAAGGTCGTCGAAAGTTATCTTGGCCTTGAACGTATCAGTCTGGCATTCCGTCGGCAGAATGTTCGGCTTCTGGATCTGAAGTTCGGAGGTGTCCTCGATGACAACGAGGCGATCCTGTTCAGGAATAAAGTCGGCCAGTATCCGCAATAGCGTGGTCTTGCCGGTACCGGTTCCGCCACTGATAAGGAGCGTCTTACCGCTGCGAATCTGCTCGGCTAAGAAGTCCGCAAGCGCCCGCGTCAGCGTGCCGCGAGCGATCAGATCATCAACTGTGTAATGGCGGCTGGTGAATTTCCTGATGATGAGCGCAGGTGTACAGCGCACGACCGGCGGGATGACTGCCGCCAACCGACTCCCGTCCGGGAGTTGTGCGTGCAGAAGTGGGTTGTCCTCGTCGAGCTTCTTACCGAGTTGATTGGCAATAACTTCGAGGCCGGTTTGTAGCTTGCCGGCGTCGAACGAAATGTTCTGCTCTTGGAACATGATGCCGTCGCGTTCGTACCACCACGAGGCGTCGGGATTGCCCATGATCTCGCTGACGTTCTCGTCGAGCAGCAGCGCCTCGATGGGCCGAAGGAATGGAAGGATCAATTCGAAGCTCATAGTGGGAACCTCACAGCGATGGAAGCCCAGCGGGTAGCCGGGCTTCCGAGAGTGAAGAGCAAGGGCTTATGCGGCCGTTTCCTCCTGGGGCACTTCATCGTGCTCCTGATCTTCTGGGGCGGCTTTTTCAGCGCGGTCCAGCTTCAGGATCGAGGAGACCCGAATTTCCCAGACGCGCTTCTTCGTGTCCGTCTTCTTGCTCTCGTACTCCCGGCTGCGCAGTTCGCCTTCCACCTGGACATGTGCGCCTTTGGTGAGCGTCTTGGCGAACTCCGAGAGCTTGCCGAAGACTACGCAACGATGCCATTCGGTGTGCGAGATGTACTTGCCATCCTTCTTGTAGGAGGACTTGGTTGCCAGCGAAAGCGTGGTGACGCTGAAGTCGGCGCTGTTGGTGCGGGCTTCTGCGTTGCTGCCGAGGAAGCCGATGAGGGTTACTTTGTTCTGGTACATGATTGTCTCCCGTTTGTTGAATCTCCCGATCTTGGTCGGGGCACCATTAAGCGAGTGGGCCATGCTCCCAAGTGCCGAAGGTCTGCATTTACGGAGGCTCCGGATAAATCTTTTCGGCGGTCTTTCCGAACAAGATTTGGAGG
>Ga0209010_1000077_pt1 | contig 37392 bp, 17 predicted proteins | sample BlaSpr_A8_OM1_O3_FD_187985 | JGI IMG/M metagenome (GOLD analysis project Ga0209010, IMG submission 187985) | Forest soil microbial communities from Thunder Bay, Ontario, Canada - Black Spruce, Ontario site 2_A8_OM1_O3 (SPAdes) (version 2) | ecosystem: Environmental > Terrestrial > Soil > Boreal...
TACTTAACCCAACTCGCGTTAATTTTTAACCGGCGAACAGCCTGACCCTTCCTAGCTCCTGCACCAGGAGGTTAATCTGAGTCGACATCGAGGTGCCAAACATCGCTTTCAATAGATATTCTCATGCAATATTAGCCTGTTCAGTATTGTTATTATATAGATCAAATCAGTTGAAAAAAGATTATTTAATACTATATTTCCATACTTTATTTATTTAGTATGGCTCAGACTATATTATCATTATGTGTTTTCAGCACCCCGGCCTATTTTAACTACTTAATTTAATTATTATATAGTGGCCGGGTAACTGGGAAACCACAAATGTCGGGCACTCATGAAAAGATTATTGCTTAAAGAGCTCACTTTTTAGTCGTTGAACGTTCTTATTCTGATTATATATTTAATAATACTGTCACAATAAGCTTCGTTGCAAATTAACTTATAAATATATATTAATATATAATCATAAGTCTTCTTGCAATTCACCCAATTTTTTACAATATATCAGAATAATATACAATATATAATATAATTTATAATAAATAATATATAGTATTATACGTAATATTGTGGGACTTTATTATTAATCCCTAGCGTAACTTTTATCCGTTATCAAGGCCATCAATCCTTGTATGTGCCTTTGGTCAATATGCCCCACTTACGTGTCTGTATGACTTGTCGGTCTCACAGTTAGGCACGCTATGCGCCATTAAACTTAATTTACTTATTCATTAAAAAAACAAATAAACTTAAAAGGAAAAATATATTTCCCAATCATCTCTTAAATAACGCTTTACTAGAATAAATCCAAGCCAAGAATATAATTATTAAATTATTTCTTGGTCAAGATCCCCCGGATTTCAACCTTATAAAAACGCTGAAATTCGAGGGATTTATAAATATTTAAGCACCAAAATTTACTTTATTTTGCGAACTAAATAACAATTAAAAAAAGATTATATATGTTTTTATATACTCAAAAATTTGAAAATTTAATAATTTATTAAATTATTAATTTTACCAATTTTATTTGTAAGAAGATCCCTGTTCCGGCAAGGAGAAGCGTACCTTCCACCTAGTTCGGTTTTATACAGAACTTAAAGCAATATTGAAAATTTAAAATATATTAATTACTATAAAAATAATACTTTTAATATATTATTATACTTACTTGCTTTAAACATATATTATAATATTTTATTAATTCATACTTTTAATTATAATTAAAAATATGAATTAATTAGATTCTTTAGGTATGATCAATACCATAATCTAAAGATTCTATAGCCCGCGCCCGGTATAATTAAATATAAAAAATATTTAATTATAAAAGGGATGCGAGGCATCTTGACCAAACCCCCAACCCAAAAGGGTTGGGGATTTGGACTATAAATTTATAATTTAATATAAATCCCTTTGAAACTTTTAAGAATATACTTTGTAATTTCCCTTATCCAAACCCCGGACCTCTAAGAGGTCCGGGGTTTGGTATATTATAATATATGATAATTCTATCCTATGTTATTAGACTTCCCAGATACTATTTTTGGGAACTGCGCCCCACATAAACTACCTCTTAGTCAATAACTATCTTAATTATATATAAAACATATATATCTCATCTACTATTAATTATTACCCTCGATTTATAATAAAATATAAACCAAGGTTAATATATTATATATCGCTATTCTTATTCACGACTAATTTTCTCATCTGAATGGTATAAATTCAAATTTAAAATTATTGTATATTTTTTAAGCAATCAAATCCTGTGTATACACGGGTTTCGATGTTTTATGTGTATAATAACAAATTCTAGCTTAAAAATATTATAATATACTATAATGTAACCAATCGCATGAGATATTATGAATATTACATTACATTCAATATTATCAAAAAAAAAATAAAATAATTATTTTTTCTTTGATAATATAAATTATTTTATTATATATAATTTTATTAATTTACTTCCTTATAATATCCGATCGATATTTTGGTTCTACAGTTAAGTACCACCTACTCTAATAAGTTTGTTTAATGTCCAGATTGCTTAAAAAAATCTTTACAATTCATTCTATACAAAGACCTTCTATAATCTTTATTATAAAAAGAATTAATATACTTATGAATTCAAGATCATTTACTAGTTGCCGGTGCCCCCTACCATTATTAAACATTAATATATTTAATTATGAAGGGGGCGCGAGGCAATTTTACCAAACCCCTCCAACCCCAGAGGGAGGGGCTGGAGGATTCGACTAGTTCTTTTGCAAGAAAACAATAGTGGAAAATTATTAATTTTCCAAATAATATTCCATATAATAATGTCTCCCATTACTATTAGTTAAGATATTAATAATAATTCCTATGAGAATTGATTTTATCCTTCCATTTACGGTGGATGATAAAATTTTAAAAAAATATAATAAAAACATAATGATAAATATAGTTGAAAATCCATACATTAAATTTCAAACTATACTTTATTATCCCCTCTATCATATACTTTAATATATCTTTAATTTATTATTATATACGTATTCTCAGACTTAGGTTACCCACAAAAAAATCCGTATCCGTAGGCGAGGAAAAACATTTCCCCTTAGGATTTTTTCCTTTAATAGGAGATCATCTAAATACGTTCGACAATTAAATCCCTCATGCCCTGCCTTATCGTTTAAGACATAGATAATAAGGGAGGTTCAAACCAACTTAATGTTGCAGATCATGACTAAATGTAGTAAAGCTGCTAGGGTCTTCCCGTCTATCTATGGGTGAGGATCGTATCTTAACGACCATTACAATTTCACTGAGTCTACCGCGGAGACAGCTGTTGTATCATTGCGCCATTCATGCAAGACCACATTTAATGGCCAAGGCATTTCGCTACCTTAGGCAATATATTATTATTAAATAATTTAATAATAATAATGGACCATAACATTAATGAAATTAAATCATTATTTAACTTTTGGTCTCTGAGGAAAATCATTAATAATACAATTAAATTATTAATATTATTATTCTATTCCTTCTAATTAAATCATATAGCTATATACCTAACACTAGTTGGCCCTTGCCCTTGGAGGGACCCGGCAAGGGCAAGGGTTTGGACTAGATAATCAGGTAATTAAGATCATTTTAGAATAAAATTAAATTTTACAAGGGCCCTATTTTAATTTTTAATTAATTATTATAACCAATACAGCGTATATATATAATATAAACTGAAGTAATTATAGATCAATTTATTATTAACCCTTATAGATAAGGCCGCCATTGACTAGAGTGTCCTGTGGCTTACTCACGTAATAGTTGCCACGGCTTACCCGTAAGCATTGGGCAGGCCTCACACCTTATACAGCGAATCCTTTCTCAGCAAAGTGCTGTGTTTTAAGTAAACAGTTGTACAACACGATTATATGACGCCATTCCTTATTGAAAAATTACACTCTGTATAAATGCTTGTTTGAAATTCAACTTATATTTTATATAATATAATATAATAAAGCACAAGATTTAAAATGAAATTCATTTTAAATTTTTTTTTCTTAGTGTTATTATATTATACCATTGAACTTCTTATATTAATGTCTAAATATATATCTGATTCTTAAAGGTACGAAAATAATAAAACAATATATTAATCGAATCTTAATAAATTATATATATAATAACTTTTAATTTAATTTTGCGGATCAAATTAAAAATACGATATATACTAATATTAAGTAATAAATTACTTTATTATTTTACTTTTATTAAGAATAGAAACTTTCCGCACATTAACATTATAAATCATAATAAATAGTAATCTTTTACATATTTAAGACGCAACTCATAAATACTTTACAGATATAATTATTTTCATAATTTACTAAACTTCCTTAAAATATCTCTTAGCCCAAACGGCGAAGTTTTATTCATATTCCCCCTCCTAAATTAAAAGGATGGGGAAAGCCCTACATCCAGCCCTTTTTCTTATCTAATAGATAAAAAACAGAAGTCCAAAGTGCAAGTTAGACTATTTCAAGTTAATTCAGGTTCTTTACATATATATTTCAATATATATATAAAAAGACTAATATAATATGCGAATTATTTCTCCCTTTCTTGATTTTGGATTAAAAGAATTATAATAAGAAAAGTAGATATTATGATTTCTTTACCAAAAAAAATAATATTTAAATAAATTTAAACTATTTTTATTAATAGCCTGGTAGCTAAATTTCATATTTATATAATAATATATAATAATATATAATTATATAATATGGAACCAAAGAAAAAATAAAATTTCATTTAAAATAGTTATTATTTTGTATTACAATATTTAGATTAAAAAAAGTCTAAATTAATATTAAAAATAATTTAATATTAAAGATATTGCAAATTTTGTAAGTAACTAAGTCTCTAGATAAGTTTTTACTACTATATTTTCAAACACACTAATTTCTCCAATAAAGGGTTAGCCCCCCTTGTCCCAAAGTTAAGAGGTCATTTTGCCGAGTTCCTTCGCGATAGTTAACTCATACGCCTTAGTTTACTAAACTAGCATACCAGTGTCGGTTTAGGGTACGGTTTATTGGTTTTTTAGGAAAATGAGTAAATATTACATTTACAAGGAATATTTTCCTTAAATATATTCTAAAAATTAATTTATATTATATTCCATATAATATAAATCAAAGTTAATTATAAGAATTAAATTAATTCTTTAATTATAAGAATCTCTTAATTTACATTTCAATCTAATAATCCTTATATTAATATATCTTTATCTTACTAATTAAGAAGACAAAAAGATAGTAAATCAAATTTTGTTATAGAATTTGTCGCTAATATCATTATGAATAAAAGTTATTCTGATAAATTAGCGTCAATGTCAAACTAATTAATATAATAATAAAATAGTCTTTATTATTAAATATAAATAATAAAGAATGAGAATATAAATACCAAATTCACTATTATCTACCCGGCACCCAGGTGCCGGGTAAATCATTATCATAATTTCAATGATATTAAAAATATGATAATCTATATTATTATATTTAATTAGATACAATTAAGCATTGTACAGAAATTAAGAGTCAACAATTATTTCCTGGTCTATTCTTCACTAAATAGACTTAATATTTATATGATACATTTGACCATTAGTTACCACATTCGGTTTAACCTTAGATGCCGTTACATTATTCAATATTCGATAAGCGAACATTATTGAAACCCTTATGCTTAAGGCGAGGAGGATTTTAAAAACTCAAAAGGAAAAAAAAATTCAATTTAGTTTATTAGGCCGATTGTAACTGTCCGTCTCTATCCAACACCAGAAACGGGCCTATTGGATCACCTACCCGATCAAGTAATAGTGATACTTTGTAAGGCAGCAGTTATATAATTGTCTTGTATCTACAATTAATTTTTATAATTTGAATGACCAAACCCCCTGTTCGGAGCGTTTAGCTAGCTTTTATCATTTCTAATATGATATAACTATTCGTTTACTGAATTAATCTTATATAATAGTTAAAACTTTCCTTTATTGTAACCTCCTTTAACGTTACTCATGTTAGCATTCTCTCTTCAGATAAGTCACAGTAATGGACCACTACTTTTCTTTCTTTTACTGAATGTTTCGTTACCACTCCACTGTATTACTTTGAATAATCCAGATGGAATGCAAGGATACGGTATATTGTTTAAGCTCCATTAAATTCAATAGCGCTAGCGAGCCTCTCAAACTTCAGCGTATTGTTACATACTCATTATGCTGTGGCAATCTCCAAGCCAACACCCTGCTAATTTCAGATCGAGGCTAACATCCTTCTTTTGCACTAAACAATAATTTTGGAACCTTATACTCTTGCTTTGGGCTGTTTCCCTCTTGACTTACGACCTTATCACCATAAGTCTGACGCGTCACATCTCTTATTTACGAATTCCGAGGTAAAAATCCATTGATAGAATCTGTACGATCCCCCAAATTATTAAAGTCTGATTTACTTCCTCGCCCTTCGGGCAAAAAACGTCCTTAATTCAAACTGTCCTTCTATTCCTCAATGTGAAAAGAATTGTCCCCTACTTTCATTATACGGAACATATACCTACTAATAAGGGAGCTCTCCTTAAAGGCGATTTTTTTCTTTCCTGATATTTTCACAGCTTAACATTTCTCGTCCATAACTCTCACCTAATATCTCTTTAACTGAAATACTGGTAAATTTCATATAGATAGTTTCCGCCTTCTAATCTCTCCATACTTTTAATAATCAATCCTTCTTTATTTGAATTTATAATACTGTACACTCGCTTAAGCATTATGACATAACTACGAAAATAGCGTTCACGAAAAACCAGCTATCTCCTGACAACAGTTGAATTTCTCTTTGCCCAATCTCTTCAAAGAATTTTGCAACATTCACTTGTTCGGTCTTACACCTGGATTGGGCAAGATCGTCAGGTTTCGGGTCTTATATTAGTAACTAATACCATATCAGAGCGATTGGAATAGTTGTTTTATCTTTGAATTCTTTCGTTTTCTTGCTACTAATATAAACTTGCTAACCCATTATACAAAAGGTACGCAGTTAATCCTTAATCTTAAAAGACTCCTGCTGCTTTGAAAATTACTTTTCGAATATTTTCCCTCACGGTACTAGTTATTTCACTATCGCGTATTATATACATGTTTAGTCTTAGAGGAAGGTTCCCCTGTTTGTAAATATTTTTATATAATTATTACCCATAATATAGCATACCCGGTCGCGTTGCCACCGGCTTACTTATTATCATAATCTTTTTTATATTTATTACAATATTCAAACGATTTCTTCCATCGTTTTACTTTATTCAGTATATTAATAAGACTTATTTTACCCACACGGCCTTATAATTATTAATTATATATACAATTAAATAAGTTCATACTTAGGATATATTAACTTATCTATAAATTTCCCTCTTTCGTCATTTCGAACGTTACCTGAGATTTTTATTAAGATAATAGGTTAGGTATTATTATTAAGATAATCTATCTCCCCCGACACCTAGGTGTCGGGGGAATATTATATTAAATATTTGATAATTTATCTCATCTTGTCCAAACCCCCCAACCCTAAAGGGTTGGGGGTTTGGACATGATGCCTCGCCCCCCAGGAGATACCCCCAGGGGCGCGGGCAACTAGAGCTATATAATATTCCTTTCAAACTTAACCTAGCTTTAATTGTTATTTTTTCCGTCTTACATTTGCACATATTTATTATCATTACATTCTGATAAGATAACATAGGATTCTTACTTGTCCAAACCCCCAACCCTTTAGGGTTGGGGGTTTGGACATGATGCCTCGCCCTTCATAATTAAATATTAATATATTTAATTATGAAGGGCGAGGGCTACTAGAATTACTGCATCTTAACAAGTCAATAAAATCTAATAGAGGTAATTAACATCAGATTTATTTTTATGTAACTATTTTAATATGTTTTTTTTAACAAAATTAAATATACCTTAGACTATTCTATTTTCGCTCACCACTACTTTATAGAATCTCGGTTGATTTGTCTTTCCTAGAGTTACTTAGATGATTCAGTTCACTCAGTTGTTACTGTCATTTAGTTTTCTTATAGGATTCACATATATTATTAAAACTATTTTGTCTTTTATATATTCTTAGGAAATCACTCCTTTTATAGAATATATATATACCACGAACCTCTTAATTTGCTGGTAAATTATTTGGCACATAGTGATATAATAACCACTAAAATAGTTTTTATATGATTTAGTTTTGCACCTCCTGATATAATAGCATATATTCTAGAAATAAGTCTCTTCAAGTCTAAAAAATATAAATAAATTAATTTATTTATATCTCTTATATTACGTTCCATATCATTATTTTAATATTTTATATTTTTAATTATATATATATTTATTTTTTTTCTTATTTGATTTATATTAAAACATTATTCTTATTTATGGTCCAAAGCAAATTATAATTTATTTATTATATTTATCTTTCTATATTTAAATAATATTTCTTAACTTATATAATTATAGTTTTATTCTTGCTTATGACCCGGAAAAGAAGGGATTCGAACCCTCAAGGATTACTAGTCCTAATGCGTAGCAGGCATCTCGCCCTACCAATAGCTACTTTTCCAGTATATTTATGATTATCCTTATTAGGGATAACTTTGTCTAATATTTAATTATCAGGGAATAATTCTCGAGCTCCCGCTCTCCTCCCTTTCTTATATAATAAACTATAAATATAATAATATATAAAATATATTATTATATATTATTATTTTATGATGAGAAGTCAACACCTCTAGGCTTTCTTGATTATATTGTATAATTATTATCAAGTTAAGAGGTGAAAGATTCGAACTCTCGCAGACGCCGTGTAAAAGCGCAGTTCTACCGTTAAACTAACCTCTTTAATACTTTACTGACATCCGGCAGAGCAGTGTACAAGCAATGTACCCCTGATCCCTAAAATTATATTGATTTACCCCGTGGTAAAGAAACAAGGAATTTTAATCTTGATTTTTATTTACGAGCTTGACCCGCTCCGAACGGGCATCCTTCTCTGCGACAAAGAGAGACTTTACATTAAGCTACAAGCCCTAATTTATATATATATATATACAGATTATAGTATTCTATATCCGTCTCCTTTAATAACCCCGAAAGTTAAGTCGTACCCCAAATCCCCGCGGGGTTAGTCAAGATGCCCTTGCTTCGCAATGCGAAGCAAGGGCAACTAGGTATTACTTATACTTTTACCTTACTGCCACATTGGCCATCCTCTGTAGACAATAGCGCATAGCCCAAAGGAATTCTTCTTTATCTAAATATTATTAATAAAATACTAATATTCTTTTTCTTATACGAATAACGGGATTCGAACCCACATTGAAGGAGTGGAAGTCCCCTAGTCTACCATTAACTTATACTCGTTTTACTTGTTTTAACCACATATGGTATTACTAAAACACCATAAATCACAATTTCCTCATTTATACTGCCTATGTTTTTTTAAGCTTTTATGTAATTTCTATAATTATTATAAAAAATTTCACTATACCTTTATTTTAGTTATATTAGATTGTGTATATTATACATTAAATATTAGGAGAAACTCATTAGGAAAAATTATAAGAAAATATTCTCTTTTTTCACTATTTTTATATACGGTTGGAGGGATTCGAACCCTCAAGATTTCTCAATAAGGCCTAAGCATATCACGTTTACCAATTTCATCACAACCATAATAATTATTATATAATATATAAAACTTATTTTACATATTCATATAATTACACCCGCGAACGCCAACCAGCGGCTTCTCATTACATGAAGTTTATTACAATTAACCTTAATGCATCTTTAGCTTAATGGTAAAGTGGCGGTTTTCGGCACCGTCTGATATGGGTTCAAGTCCTATAAGATGTTTAATAATATAATTTATATATCCTAATATTCGTATTCAGATCCTATATACGAGAATGAGATTCTTACCCCCGGAGCGTTAACTTTGTTTTGCTATCTTCACATTAAGATAATATTTACATTTTTATTGTTCAGAATAGGAATCGAACCTATATTTCAGGATCTTCAGACCAAAGCTCTACCATTAAGCTATCTAAACACTACATTGAAAATATTATTTTTTGATTTCCTTCTCGAGCGAATATATATATTCATTTATATTATTGGAGATTATGGAACTCGAATCCATATCCTTGAGGTGCAAACTCAATATTCTAACCGATTAAATTAAACCCCCTTACCCAACCCCCTTTCATAATTAAATATTTAATTATACCAGGGGTCCGGACTACTAATTTTATATATCCTTTATATTAAGGTATGAATAAAACGTGTCTATTAAATTTTTACACATTTTCCTTAATTGTAATTATAGATTTATCCTTATGTGATAAATTTTACTCATATATTAATATATTTTTCACAAATTGGTGTTGAAAATTTCTTGCTTCGCATTGCGAAGCAAGAAATAAATTTATATTTATAATCTCAGAGAGTATGTTATATTAGATTAATTTATTTTTATCGGATGGAGCGAGATTCGAACTCGCGGCACTATTAATGCTTGATATTTCAAATATCACGCCTTAAACCAGACTCGGCCATCGCATCCTTTTAATCTTATAAACATTTATACATAATTAATTTTTTATACTTCGCATTCACACATTTCCCTTAATAAAATAAATATTTGTTTATAAAAAACATATTCTTTATTTAATCAAGAGAACAGGAGTAGAAAGATTTGAACTATCGATTCAGAGGTTGAAGCTCCGTGTTTTACCAATTAAACTATACTCCCAGGAAACACGATCAAGACACCTACTGCCATTTTTTTTTTATATTTCTATTTTTTATATAATTTGGAATATGAATACTTCATATTTTCTATTATTATTAATAATACAATTATTCCCATTTTTTACAAATAGAGAAGAAAAGTTTATCCGTTTATTCACTCTTTAAATTTCAAATAACACAGTCAATACTTAAAAATATTTAATAAATTATTTATAAATAAATCATTATTTAAAACAAAGTCTTGCTTCGCACTGCGAAGCATGGACTTTGTTTGCACCCCTGTCTTAGCAAATACTCATATTATACAGTATTATATTATATATTATCAATGACTTTTACCCACTCAAATATTATACGAAGTATATAACTAATTATTTAATATATTACACGAATAATTTGGGTAAAGTGTAGACTGGTGCTGCGTTCGGACTGCAAATCTGAATAACAGGGTTCGATTCCCTCTTTACCCTTTAATATTAATATTCTATGTATAAACAACCGGAGTGCAGAGTAAATAGGTAAATATGATATTTTACTTTTTTGCTTATTAATATTATTATTTATCAATATATATTAAGTAAATTCATATATACTTCTAATAGAATTATCCTTTATAATATATATTAATATATTCAATTGTCTCTTTAGCTTAAATGGTAGAGCTTGATACTTCTAATATTATGACTTAGGTTCGATTCCTAAAAGAGATTATTTTAATTGCGAAGCGTACTACCTTTTGGTATTTTTTATCTATTTAACCTTTTCTCCTCTCATGACCTTTTAACCCCCATACCAGCCGACCAGTCAAGTATAAAATTACTTGTTATACACCTATTTTTAATATTATTAATATTATCGAGCTTCAAACAATATAACCTAATATTATTATTCCTTAAGAATAATAATCTTTTATTAATATTTAATTAAATTATTAAATAGATAATGATTATTGTTTTTATATTATCTCTCTACTTATACTTGAATATTAACTTGAATATATTATTAATTAATATTATATTAATAATAAAATTGCCATTTAAATATACTATTTTTACTTTATTATCTCATACGAAACCCAGTCTGCGGACCTCTTTGAGGTCCGTGGATTGCATTTTATCTAATTAAATTAATCCTTCTTACAAATATAAACGTCTATTTACTAATCAAGACTACACTTAATCAATTAAGTCTTATTCATATTATATAGATATAAAAGATTAACACTTAGTAAATCCATAATCCTCCTCCCCGTACCCTTACGAGTACGGGGCCGAGGACAACTAATAAAATATTTTCTTTATTTCTTTTTATATTTATTATCTAAAGAATTATGATATTTTTAATTATATAAAAAGTATTATAATGTATAAAAATTATTTAAATTATCATATTTTTAATGTTATTAAAAATTAAATGAAAAGTAATATATTATATTAATATATATCCATAGGATATATATTAATTATATATATCACTTTCCTAGTAGTTTATAGTCAGGTTACTTAACTATAATCTATGTGAACAAATGTGAAAAAAGAACTTTTAACCTCGTCCCTCCCTTATTGGGTCCTAAGATATATATAATGTAGTACCACATTATATTCGTTATATTTGAAGTTTACATTATTATTATTATTAAATAAAACTTATTATGAATTAGTTTTATCACCTAATGTATATCTCCCTAAATGAATAGATAGTATATTAGGCAAGATATATTTTGAACATAATAATAATAAGAATCCTAATGCTAAAAATACTAATATTATTTGATGTGTAAAAAAAAATGGAACTAATTGTGGCATATATATAAATATTAAAATATCTAATCCTACATAAAAAATATTTATTTAATATATTTATTGTTAGCTAACAATATATAATATATTATATATTATAATTCTCATATATACAACACTTTTATAAATTTAATACTTTATAATTAATGACATTAGAATTAACTAAACCTAAATATCAAGGCAAATTATTAGACGGTACAATTCTTTTACCGTCTAATAGCCCGCGCCCCCTGAAGGTTGGGCGGTTGGACTAAGAACAAGGGACTAAATTATATTTACAATGTAAGCATTTAAAAAAGATATTTTATATAATATGATATTTTTACTTATATATAATTAGTTAGAGAAGAGAAAAAAAAAGATAAAAACTTTTTTTACCACCGTCTATTTATTTCTCTTTCCAATTTAAGTATTTAAATTGGATTCATATAGTCATATATTTAACTAAGAATCAAACCCCCAAGGGCGCTGACGCTGGCGCCCTTGGGGGTTTGGATTAGCTATTCTTTTCGTTTGTTCAAATTCCTGTCACACATTTTGAATGTATTGATATTTTATATATCTAGATTCAAACAAAATCTTTTTCTTATTAACATTATCTTAAAGTAACTCGTCAACTTGACGAGTTATTTCATTTTTAGACCCCCCCCTTTATTCTTTACTTTCTGGATTTGATCCAGTACACGATATAACGCAGTATGTTAGTTTCTAAGATTACGTACATTATGGTTTAAATTACGAAATACCAGGGAATGTTTATCCAATTATTCCATATTTGATTGAGTCAATTCTCTTAAAAAATTTCTTTCAAAGGCAACATACTCCTTATCTGTATTTACATCTGGAGAAACCCCACCATTATTTCTTCCATCACTTGGAGAATCCCCCTCCCGAATCTATTCACCATTCTTTTCTACTGCGGGTGGAGAATCTCCACCCGTATTTTCTGTGTGATTATTAGAGTTAATTGATTTATTCTGATATGTTTTAATTCCATCTATACTTCTAAAATCACCATGTACCACGCCTGAAAATATATTAAGAAAAAGCTCACGAGACATAATTAATTCTGATGGAGGGGGAGGAAAGTAATTACTATTCAAATTCAGGGCATAAGTTGAATAAATACATATATAGTTGAGAAAATAACTGATTAATGAATATACAGATTCTCTTTTATCTTATATAAAACAGTGATTAAATACTTTATATTGACTTATTAGATATTATGACAAACTCCTTCTTGGATTTCCTTGCCCTGAATTGCTTCCCCCTGAATTACTATCACTATCCCTATCTGGACTTGGATTTCCTTACCCTGAGTTGTTTCCCCCTACATTAGGATTAGGATTAGGATTTGGATTTCTTTCTATATGACCCGCATCTGATAGTGCTTTATTTATTTCTCTTATAGTTGTATCACGTCCACTTTCTCTGGCGATCTCTCTTAATCTATCTCCCTCAACTTGAGCTCATTCAGTGTAATTTGATACTTCATCTTCTTTTATTGACACGATCTCTTTTTCAGCTTCTAATTCCTGAGGAGTATATCCTGAACGTAGACGAGGACCATCCCTCATGTCTTTTACTACTTTTTCAACGTTATCTCGTGTATTTAGTATTTCACCTTTTTCATTAACAAGTAGACTATCCTTAATATCTTCTTTCGCATATTCAACTCTATTGGCTCATTTTTCCTCCTGACGAATAGCATTTTTTAAATTCTCGATTCTCACACTTGCTTCAACCTCCAATTCATCTTCACGGGCATTCTGAGCTAAATCTTCATCATTATCAACTGGTGCTGCTACTGCTGCTGATGTTCGTTCTGGTACTGGTGCTGGTGCTGGTGCTGGTGCTGGTGCTGGTGAATTATCAGCTGATACTGTAGGCTGAGAATTTACCTCCGACATATTTACATTAGAGTCTGAAGACGGATTATCAACAATATTATTTTGATATTCCTTTATATTTGAATGATATACCATCGATTGGTCCCAAAGATGTCATGATCTACTCAAATTTTCAAAGAAACTAGGATCCAAAGTAAAAATAATTGGTAATTCTGTTAAATACCCATTATATACTTTAGGAATAATAAACATAAAAATAATAATAATTGTTTTTATTCTATTTTCATGAAGAAAGTATAAGTTTAAACACCGACATCTCAGATTTAAGGCCTGTGATATCGGTCTAAATAATTCCTTAAGCTTCTCTACTGGGTACGCGACCAAGTAACTTATGACTTTAATTAGATATCTATAAGAAAAGCTAATTAATTTTATTAATAATTTAATTAATCTTCAAATTATATAAACGATTAATATAAAAACCAGACTACATATAAAATAATCTAATCCTGTTAAGTTTTCTTCTATATTATTATTATATAATATAACAGAGTTTTCTTCTATATTACATAATATAATTAGTAATCCTTTTTTGTGGTTACCAAGTATATCCTTTTTTTTTTTTTTTAATCAACCAGTTATTCTAATATAACTATGTTTAATATAAAATTTTATATATTCTCTATCTTTCCAGATAAATCTTGAATATATTATAAACATAACTAAATATTTAATACCACTAAAAGGAATATTTTCTAATAAAAGTATATCTTCCCAGTTTACCTTGGAATTACTATTTACTCCTTCATTACAAAAATGAGTAATTCCACCCGAGGATCCAGATCCATCTGGCCCTGAATCTGGATCAGTATCTCTATGTTGTCTTTTATTACTTGAATTATCAGTATCAGATGGCCCTTCTCTTCTTTTTGCACCATCTAATCTATGTGCTGCTCTCTCAGCTCCTGACTCTCTAGGTTTTGCAGTTGATAATACGGGGGAGCTTGCTGGCGTATTGTGAGGTGCTCTAGTTCCTGGCGCTAAAACCACGTTATAGTTAAAACCCTCATGTATATTAGGGTTTGGATCTTCAACTCTAGTTTCAGTGGCACTACTATTTGAATTTCCATTACTTGATTCATCCTCTATGTTACTATCTTGTATAAATTCTAGATTTTCATTATCATCCTCATCTTCTGATTCATTACCTCTTAAAGGATTAGGTTGATATTCTCCATTCTCATTTTTTTTCTCAGGTCAACTAGGTAGTAACAGTAAATTACTACTTAATCCAAACTCAATATCAGAACTTATAAAACTAGGATATACTCCTAATATTAAAGTTAATACTATTAAAGGCAATAATGTATAATATTCTTTTCTAAATAAATCAGGTATCGTTAATATATAAGGGGAGATGCTTCCACTTGTTGTTTTATTATAAGTATTAATACTATATATAGCACTAGTAATAACGGATATAGTACCTATAGTACCTATAAATATATTTTTTTGATATGCACCTAATAAAGATAAGAATTCCCCTATAAAGTTACCAGTTAAAGGAACTCCCATATTACCAAATACAAGTATTAAAAATATTAAAGATGTGAAAGGTAATATATTACTTAATCCTTTAAAATAATTCATAATTCTAGTACCACATCTGTCATACAGAACAGCTCCTACTATTATAAATAAACCTGGACTTACAAATCCGTGAGCTAATCCAAATATGATACTACCCATTAAACCATAAAGAGTATCAGAGAAAGTACCTAATAATGAAGAAGCCATATGAGCAATACTAGAATATGCTACTAATACTTTTAAATCAAATTGTCTTATAGTAGTAAAACTAGAGAATAGTAAACTCATAGAACAGTAACCTAAAAAAAAATTTGTTAATCGGGCTGTAGCTAATAATAAAAGACCTATTAAAATTCGTATAAACCCATAAAGAGCCAATTTTAATACTACACTAGCTAATATTATACTACCCGAGACATTTGCATCTGAGTGTGCTAAGGGTAATCATATATGAACAGGCACTAATGGTGTTTTTACTGAAAAAGACACAAATAATACAGTTCATACAATTTGTTGTAATAATTGGAAAAGACCTTCATCAGAATAATTATCAAAGAATGTTGATGCTGAATCTCCTCCTAATTTTACAAAGCTTAACAACATAAATAAGGACCCGAATAAAGTGTATAAAAATAAATAATATCCCGCCCGAAATTTTTGAGCTGCACCATATAATCCTATTAATACAAATAATAAAGGTAATATACTCTCAAATAATATATAAAACATTATTAAATCAATTACTAAAAATACTCCTAGTAAAAATACTTCTAATCCCAATATAATTACTACATAATAATCATTATATATTTCTATTGATGTTCAATTACTTAAAAATACTATTGGAATTATTCATCCTGTTAATAACACAAATGCTAATGATATTGCATCTAGCCCTAATAAAAAATCTAGAGCATTTAATATTAGACTCTTTATTTTATTTGTTTTCTTTTCAACCTTATCACCGTTTTCGGTATCGTGATTCTCTTCTTCCCTTGTTAGCATCTTCATTAAATTTTGATACATTAAAGTCGTTCTTATAAATTTAGCTCATATTAGCATCAATCCTATAAATACTAATACTCCTGATAATAGTCCTAACCTTCCATTAGTCTTATTAAATTCTTTTATATCAGTATATAATTTTATTTTTTTATATATTTCTATAGTCTCATATCAATATGATTTAATCATTAAACAGGAAGGTAGGTTTCTTCTTATATCTATTAAGTGTGAAAAATATTTTGCTATTACATTAGCTAATGTAAAATAATTTTCCTCCACTATTGATAGATCTCTTATCTTTTCTATCAATTTGTATTGATTTTTTTTTATTTTATTTACAGATATTATCAATACTAATCCTGTAAATATTGTTGGTATTATTAGTAAGTGTTTTAAACTTATCATTGTTTTTTGTTTTTGTTATTGTTTTTTGTTTTTCGCACGCTGTTAGTTGGCAATTCTTGTCTTCCATATTTTTATACTTAATTATATTTATAATTATTTTCTAAAAATACTTTAAATCATTAAATTTTGTTTACCTTTTATTATTATAAATTAATCCACCTATTAATCAATATGGTAATATAAAAACTGAACAAATTTTATCCCCTAATCCAAACCCCCTTCGCATTGCGAAGGGGGTTTGGACTAGATAAAATAAACATTTATCTTAATATATTCTCAACAAAACTTAGCATGCCCATTTGGAAGTCATGGGTAAATCCCCAAATAAATAAATTTATTTGGATAGTTTCCTCACCCCTTCGGTATAACCCTAAAAGATAAGGACCTAGCTCGTAACCGCCATATCAGCCACGGGCTAAGCTTTAGATTTATTTAGCATTTTCTCCTTATATCCCGGTGGCGAACCAAGATGCATAAGCCCCCGGGAAATCTTTTATACTAAATAAATCTTGTTTGTTCTTCTTTTATTGAGCACAACACTAGTCCAACCCCCCTTGCAAAGCAAGGGGGGTTGGTCAAGATGCCTCGCGCCCCTAGTATAATTAAATATTTTTTATATTTAATTATACCGGGCGCGGGCAACTAGTCCAACCCCCCCCCCCCTTCATATTTAAATAATTTTGTATTTCATTATGGTAGGGACGTGGGCTACTGGAATTAGGGATTCGGCAAATAACCGTTAAATTATAAACTTTTTTCTTATTTAACGGCCCGGATAGGTTCACCAATATCCTTTATTAGATATTGGTGAACCAAATGAACACCAGGAATTTAACCTGGACTTATTATTATATATATAATCGTTCTACTATTAAACTATGTTCATGTAGGAGTAATATAATAATAAACCAATTATTATATATTTTTTCTTTGATCTTTGTCTTTCTAATATTTAAAATATTACATTAATATGATCATTTTTCAGACATATAGTTTACTTGCCCCTATAAAATAAAATATTATTTTCAAGTAAATTTTTATTATTATGATTAATATTAGTTAACTTCTTTATTTAATATTCTCATTATTAAATAAATTATTATATTACCCTTGGTTGTTATTACAATCATATTTAAAATACTTTATATTTACCTTTGTCTTTAGATGTCCCTGTCTCTTGGTCTCCGTCTACTTATTCATGCTTTCTTTTTTTGTTATTATTATTATCATCATCTTCTCCTCCACCACTCGATCCACCGGTATTACTATTGAAACCTTCTTGGCCCAATCCTGATGAATTTCCAGACCCAGAGGGAACAGCAGCTCTACCTGATAATAATATGTTAGGATTTGGTATATTATATTGATCTGGATTGTTTTTCAATTAAATAAATAATAAATTATATTATTTATACAATTAAGATAACTCATCCCTATTAATATAATATAATTAGATTGATAAAGAGATAGTGAAATACCATGAGTATAATTAGAGCTCTAACTATCAAGAATTATAGATTCAGGATTAGCAAACATTATTCATGTTATTAACATGAATAATAACCCTGAAAACATAACGAATGCATATCGTGCTATTGACCCTGAATCAAAAGAAGCAAAATAATTACTTATTTTGTATAATCCAGCTACTGCTCCACTTGGTCCTATTAACTCAAATGCACCTCTATCTAAAATAGTATTAGTTACATATCCAATATAAAGAGTACCTTTTACTATGCATCTATTATATATTAACTCAAATCAATATCTTTGATTAAAAAATCTATAAATATTTTGACCTATATTTGATGTATTAAATCTTAATAATCAGAGAGGTTTTTTCTCAAATAAATATAAAGCTAATATAGCAAATAACATACTCAGTATTAAAGGTAATAATTTATTTATTGTTGGCACTCCAAATTCCGTATCTATTAGTATTATATGATTAGGATGTGTATATATACTATTACCAAATCCTTGACTCCCTAAACCCATAAAATAATCTCGTGTAATATTACCTAAATAAACACTTAATATTCCTAAGATTATTAATGGCAGAGTCATAACTCACGGAGACTCGTGCGCTTTTTCATAATTCCCTTTTGGCGCATTAGCATATGTTAAAAATGTTAAATAAAGTAATTTAACTGAATACAACATAGTGAAACATGCTGCTATTGTTGCTAATAAATATACTAAATAACCTAATGAGGTATATGAACCGTATGCTAATTCAATGATCAAATCTTTCGAGAAATATCCACTCAGTCATGGTAATGCTGCTAAACTTAATGACGCTATTAACATTACTGTATATGTGACTGGTAGTATTTTTACTAATCCTCCAAATCTTCTAAAATCTTGTTGATCACCAAGGGCATGTAATACAGAACCTGCTGCTAGGAATAATCCTGCTTTATACATAGCATGTAATACTAAATGTGCTAAAGCAATGTTAAATTGACTTAATCCAACGGCTATAACCATCATTCCTAATTGCTAATTATATAAAAAATATAATTTGGACCATTTCTTTACTAATCATTATATTTTTCTCATTTGTCTTTAAATAAAACTCATTGATTTAATTTTTCTATGTCTTTATTGTTTTTACTAACACGCATTAAATAAAATTGTTTTATTAATTTAAGTCTACTAGATTTTTTAGTTTTTAAAGGATATTTATTAAAATAATTATCTATTAAATTAAATAATTCATTCTTTCTATACACTATATATTTGAATGCATCTACTTTTATTTGAATGTCAACTCTCCCTCCGTATATATGAATAAGTGGTTCTAGCAAATATTTATTTTTTTGAGATGCACTTATAAAGACTTGTCCACTTGCTTCATTCATATAAATTGAACCATCACTATCAATGAAACCACTTAATCATCCATTATTGAATGTTAAAGGTTTTGGATATAAAAGTTCTATTCCATATTTTAAGCATAATTTATTCATTTGTAACATTCGAGTTGGATTCCTAATTAAACCATTAACACCCTTTATTAAAACTATTAAACCCTTTCTATGGCTTAACTGATATCTTAGAGCATTTGCATTTGCCATAGTATAAATAGAACCCCCTAATTTATGTTTAATTTCATATAATGCACTTTTATCTCTTATATCCATAGTTATCTGACAACGAGCAGTACCTCCTTTAGACAAGTTAAAGTACCCATCTCCATCAAGAACTCCAGCTAATCACTCAAAAAAATAATCTGGATTATCCTCAGATTTAAGTATTTTATCTTCAGACAATAAAGAATTTGAAATATTGTTATTATTTTCAAAAGATAAGTTATAATTTAAAGTAGGCTCATTATTTAGGGTATATTTATATTTTATTTCATTATTGATATATAAATAAATATTCAAAACAGAAAATTTTATAATACAAATTATAGTATAAAAAAAAGAATATAAATAGCTAATTTTTAATTTTAATAAACAAATGACTAATACCAAACGTATGGCCTCTGAGATTCCTACTAACTTGCTTATAATAATAATTTTTCACCTTACTGACATAAACTTATAACTTAATATAAGCCAGTACTGCCGCGTAGCGAAAGATGAATTAAAAAAATTTTTACTAATATAATTATATATACTATAATTATGAGTTTTGGTTATCTGCGAATTACTTATTATCCAGCTAATAAGCTCTGCGCATATAGTTCGGTGCCTGAATATAATAAAATAAATATACTCTCGAGCCAACTGACTCATGGTACTGTACGCTATAACTTTTTTTATGTCATTTTGGAATAATCCAACAGATGCCGCAAAAAATGCTGTCACTGCACCTGTTATCATAATAATTGCTAACGCTAAATCAGATTGTTCCAGTAACGGGGAACATCTGATTAATAAGTATACACCAGCGGTTCTTAAAAATTCGCTTTCTAAAAAAAAATATATAATATATAAATTTAATTAGAAAGCACTCTCTTATTTTCATAAAAGAATGGACTGTAGTTTTAACTTAAAATTAAATATAATTAAGCTATATTGCGTTCAATCTCTGAGGAATTTAATTAATATTATTTATATAATTTCCTGATGATTACCTATTGTAAAATCTATTAATATTTTCACATATTATATTATATGTAATAAAAGCTTTAAGGTTTCCCATCATACAACAATATGTATATTGTCTGATTTTCATCAAACATAGGCAACATAACAATTAACTTATTTCAATTTTAAATTTTTTTCTCCTCTTCATGTAATTTTTGTTTTTCTTTATAGTCATTAAAGCCATCAATATTAAAACCAGTTTAAGATATATTTATATTTGTATTTAAGTTATTGTTACTGCTGAATTTTACCATTGTGGCCGAGTAATGTTATATAAATTAATAAAAATATATTAGATATATTAAATATAAATATATTTAACTTATATTTATATAACGACAAATGGACTTTATCTTTATAATTATATCAAATATATAATTATTTTTACGAAAAGTCTCTGAGGGATATTAACCCTGCGTATATTGATACTTATACATAAAAAGAATTAATAATATTATTATTAATAATTTAAATATTATATCAGGTTCACGCATATTGTAAATATTCAAATAAAAAAGCATACATATAGTATTTTTTTTTTATTTGGCGACCATCTTGGTAAAAGATATTTTTCGCATGAATTAAACTACTAACGGGTGTAGGCAATAATTAAAAATTAAATATAATTTTTATTAAATTTTTATATGGACTCTCTCACTAATCACTATGTAACACAATAATTATTTCACATTGAGTCTCTGGAGAACATTCTCTTCTAACATACAGAGGATGCTCTTGCTGATATAAGTTGTTTACCCGTCCATTTACAAAATAGTCTTAGCATTCAATGAAATTTAAGGAAGGACCCTTAATTTATGTTATAATACTGATTAAATATTTACCGCAAAAAAACTTAAACTTATTATTATGAACTGATATCTTATCAGTATATACTTTTATTAGAGACCCAATTTATATATCATTTCTGGTATCATAAATGGAAGAATAATATTTCTCAATTCTTTTACACTTGACGCACGAATTCTTATTCTTCAACATTTAGTTCCATTAGTACTAGTTCGATTAATTACTCTGGCATCTAAATTAAAATTTTCACTTATTACTTTTGCCAATATATTTACTTCTTCAAAAGAAAAACAATCAGTACAAATGACAACACCTCCCCCATCTCAATAACCGTCACCCATGATTCAATGAGCCAACCCAATTGGTTTCAATAGTATTTTTATATTTTTAGGTATAAATTTAACATATTTGCCATCTATATCTTGATATCACTCTTTATGTAATTTAGTTAATAAAGGTAAAGATCTCGTAGAAAATCAATACTGAGTTGGAACTTTCCCTGTCTTAGGATTAGGTCAAGGAGTAGGTTCTGATAATGTACAAATTGGTTTATAGAGTACATATTTTAAATGACGCAAATAAGGTAAATTGTGTATTGAAAATGTAAATTCCATTCTAGCATTACTTCTATAAATTTTTTTATTATTTTCTATATTACTTTTACCATGAAATCTTATATGTCCGTCACCTAAGATATCACCTATTAAAGCAGCTTCTAGGTTATCAGGTTCAATACTACTTATTGAACTGCACTTAATAATAAAAGCATCATAATTAGCATCTGAGGATAAGTTGTTACTTGTAGGGTATGTAGATTGTAATATTAATCATCTAGATAGGATAATATATCATCCTTCCATCATAATATAAATAAATGAAATTTATTTATATTATCGACTGTACATTAAGCGTCTTTGAAGACACCCACTTACGTTCCAGTCTGTGACGATTGTGTATCCAACCGGCGGTCTTAGATTTATAAGAGTTATATAAATAATTAACCGCTTTCGTAAATGTTACTTGATATTAAATATTATTATGTGGTTTTAATTTAACATACTACTATATTTTATAAAACTCTATTATTATAAAAAAATATATTTTTGAATACAAGATTAATATACATTATAGTCAAATTTTAAATTATAATTAAAATTAATTTTAATTATAATTCAATTTGGCTTCTTTATAAAAGCCATAGGTAGTCACTGATGTAAACCGATTTGTGCTGATTTGGCAGCTGCACCAAGTAATAATAAAATAGATATGAAAGTTATAACATTAGTGTTGATATAAGGTGCTATTGAGAATACTGTTGCATAATCTAATGTACCAAAAGTATAAAATATTGCAAAGAATCCCAATGTTAAGAAATAATCACCCACTCTATTAGTAAACATCGCATTTAATGCACTCTTGACTGCTGCAACCCGAGTGTATCAAAAATGTACTAATAGATATGAACATACCCCTACCCCTTCTCACAAATTTTTCTTGTTTATAAAAAAAAAATAAAATTATTATAAACAAGAAATGGACTATCAGTTTATCCTACAACAACCTAACAAATTATTAATTATTACTTATAATATAAATAATATATGTAAACATTGCTATTGGGTATGTAACATTTAGTCTCTGAGGGTATCTTAATAACATTATTATTAAATCAAATTTAATAAAGATGAAAATACCCTGCTGATTATCATTTTAACAATAATATAATAATTATTAAAATGATTTCCAGCATATAATTACAAAATAATTTTATATAATAATATATAAAACGGCCGAGATCAATAGGACCTAAAAACATAACTAAAAAATTATTACCTGTTACTAACACCAGCATCAAACCAGTGAATAATGAAATATAAGAGAAGAACCGTTGTTGATGTGGATCTTCCCCCATATATCCAATGGAATATACGTGTACTAATAGGGATACTATTAGTACGGGAATTAACATATTAACAGTTAATTGATCGAAATAAAATCCTCAAGATATTTGTAAATGCTCTGCATTTATTCAAGTAAATAAGTCTATGCTTACAGGCGAATTACACAGTACGACTTCGTAATAAGCGATTAATGCTATTAAAGTAGTGATTAATAAACAACTAACGTTGATTATATGCACACCCTTAACACCTAATGCCCTTCCAAACAGTCCACTGAGCAATGCGCCCAAAAAAGGTAACAATACGATTGTTATATACATTTTTAATTTAATTTTTTAGTTTTACCGTGGTTCCGTAGTCTCTTTTATTTTACAGGGTGAGCATAGAGTTCCCTGCTGGATACTTTTTTATTGTATAGGGTAAGCACATCTTCAACTGTCGATACCATCCAAATCCCTACTAGCCCCCATCCTATATATTTATTAAATTTTTTACTTATTTCCTTAATCAAAATTATAACTTGGTTGGTTTGATCTTATGTGACTTGGCTAAATAATTTTGAAAATCAGAAATTTAAGAACCAATTTAACTCTTATATATTTTGTATCTTTCATCTTTTACTATATGGTAGTTATAGTTCAACAAGATAGATTTGTAAAGGCTACGCAAAGCGTAGCTACCCAGCGCTACTAAAGAGCTCTTCCCTGCTTCGCATTGCGAAGCAAGGAAGAGCTCCTCACCCCAAACCCTCATGTAATAAACATAATACTTCCATTATATAATTATAATGAAATTATAAACATAATACTTCCATTATATAATTATAATGAAACTTTTATCCCTACTACTGACACCTTTGTTAAAGTTATAAAATGAACTTAAGATTTATAATTCAATATATTTTAGCTCACATCCTTCCCCTTCCTACCCCCCTCCCCGCCTGAAAAATACAAGTTCCTATTAATTACTTTCAAATGGAAATTTGATATTAAACTCATTTATTTATATTTATTATTATACTTTTCTAATTTTAAAATAAGCTATCATTATAGCCAATCCTATAGCTGATTCTGCTCCTGCTACAGCAATAATATATAATCCAAATATTTCCGCTAATATATCATTAAATTGCCACGAAAAAAATAATGTCATTACTGATACTGCTAATAATATAATTTCAATTGAAATAATCATTAAAATTAAATTATTTCTATTAAATATAAATCCTACTGTCCCTAAACCAAATAATATTAATGCCAAATCCATTATAACTTCTTCTTATATTACCTCTCACCTATTTTATTCTCCTATACCACCATGGGCGGAGCTAGGTGCGGAGCTCATGAGATTTATATATCTGTGACTCCGCCCCCCAGGTGATAATAATTCCTCCCTTTATAGTAAACAAGTATAAATTTTAATATGACACTGAACATATTATTAATAAAATTTATAACACATTAACGATGAAATAGCATATTTATCTTTAATTTATATCATCATTCTATTTTTTTACCAAGTTTACTACGACCTACAACCCCTTTTTATGGATGGCTAGGTTTTCTCATTATAAGCTTTAAGTATCTCTCAACAATTCTTTCCATTATCTTCTTTCCCCCGGACGAAGCAAACACTCACGTCTCGAATAATATCATAATCTAATTATATCCAACCCCATTAATCTAAAGGATACCCATATATAATTCTTACCCTTACTACTTCTCACTTATTTTTATCCACCTCAAAAAGCACTTATTACAGAAAATCCTTTAAATACCTCCCTCCGCGGGATGCAAAACGCGAAAGAACCGTTTTGTACCCCGGCTGTTAAGGAATAGGATTATAAAGAAAATTTATAGGATCGTGAATTACTAATTTACATATTATTATTGAGTTCTTGGGTTCGTATCTCCAATATTTTGACATTTGCTTTTAAAATTTCAACTTTTTTACGTAAATCATATCTATAATCATAAAGATGATAATTCCAAGCTCTTGTTCCATCTAATGTCTGTAATATATGTTTAATCTCATCTTCAGTATCTATTTTAGCTTTAAAACATTCTCAAGCTGACAGCTCCTTTAATGCTCTTTGTTGTTCTACTATTCTCATAGGATTCCATGGACTACTTGCTGTTAACCCTTCGCTTACTCAATATCTCTCGTACCTAGCTGCTATTATTTTTTCTGATAATAATCCTGGTCTACTAGGTATAACCTCATTATTATTAAATTCTCCTTGGGTAGGTCATGCTAGCCTTCTCTCATTTGCATCTAGTGGTGGAATAGCTACATTACTATCGAGTTTACTATGTACCCATCGTAAATGATCTTTCAAATCGAATTTGGTTATATCTGCTCGCATTAGAGTATCATCTTTAGTAGTATAATTAGCACGTCTATCTCATCTTTTATTTTCCGGATCCGTGCCGGGTAGATTATCCCTTGGATCATATTGATTATTACCTGGAATACCATTCATTTTTAAGGTATATTTATCTAAAATAGACTTTCAACTACTTTTATTTATCCCATCCATAGGTAATGGTATAGAATTTAAATCTGATATATATGAAATACCGACAATTAATAGTATAGTCATGGATATTATTCCATCCTTCAAATATATAGTTAAAAACTCACTAGAATAAATAATTGGTATACCGATAAGTAATAATAAAGAAAATACTGAGATAATAAACCTAAAAGATTTTCAACCATAGGATCTATAAGTAATATAAGTTAATACTATTTTTAAAAGTAAAGCCAATAATCATTTGACAGGTGTTAAAAATCTAATATTAACGGATTCTCCGTTATAAATAAGTGCAAAATAGCTATTTAAGTCGAATAAATCAATCATTATTATAAATACACAGAATGTGAATATAAATCCATAAACCTTATTAAACAAATTTAAAGCATTTTCCCTCGATTCTATCGAGGGAAAATCTTCAATTATTATTTTTGTAAATGGATCTCTTGATTTATATATTTTATATAATAAAAATACCATTAGGACTGGTATTATCCAACATTGATATGCAATAATGAATTGACATATTTCATTCTTACTTGGAATTGTACTTAAAGGAATAAATGATAAACTTTTATGATTATTAATATTAAATTTGAATTTATTCAAATTTAACTTAACAAACATAAAAGTTTCTATGCTGAGTACAAAAGCAAAAAAGCTATCATTAAACAGAAAAGCATATAATATTTATCAATATAATTAATAAATATTTTCGACTATATCATATTAAAATAAAAGAATTTTAATTATCCAAATAGTCTGTGAGAATGAATAATATTAATTTATTCATTCTGCGGATTAATTTTATAACACAAAGTATTTAATTAAACTATTAAATAAAAAAAAATATTCCCGCATTTTTAGATATTATACATTTGTATTTATACCAAATGAAGGCCTAACTGTTAACCTGTTGCTTCTGCTAAGGCAAAACCTAAAATTGCGTAACCAAATAATTGCATTTATTTTAACGATTAATCTAATATTTAAATTTTATATATACCTCTAAATAATTTATCTCGATTATACATAGAACTAGGGTCTGCCTTTAAATTTCTAGCTGCTTCTCTTTTAGATCTATATATTTGAATTTCATTTTTAATTGTATCTGTGATTTTTACTTTTTTACCCTTCCTATTCGAGATTAAACTTAACCTATTTTCGATATACAACTTAACTTTATCTTTATCTTTTAAATTATTAATAATATTGTATAAATTGTTTTCTACTTTTAGTTCATTTAACGAGAATAAGCTAAAATATAAAATATCTCTGTATCATCCTTTATTTCTGGCAATAATATTTTTTATTCAACTTCTTTCTTTACCTAGTAAAATAGAACCATAACTCCCTGAATCACACGTATATATATATTCTAAACTATCCTTTCTCTCTTCTGATTTAATATAAATATATACTTTTTTCCCTACTTTATCTCTATGTTTTGCTATAACATCTTTAGTTCATACTAAACCAGGTCTTGCTATATACAACTTATTTAATTCAGGTCTATATTTAAATATTAAATATTGTTCTAAAACACATAAAAACTCATTTAAACTTAAACCAGATATTTTTTGCTTATCTGGTAAAATAAATAAGTCTACCTTAATACGATTCTTAAAACCAGAACAAAACTCACGAGTACTTTTGTTATAACCTTTTGCATGATATTTAATCCGAGATCCTAGATGCTTAGTTTGACCAATATAACATAAATTAGTTGAAGTTCCTAAAGCTCAAATACGATAGCAACCAGGGACATATTTTCCAGATTTTCTTAAACTTTCTAAATTTTCAATACCAGCTATCTTAGAAAAAATAGCCACTTCCTTTGTATGTGACACGGGTAAATCTAAAGTAACAACTTTTTTTATAATAGATTTACATAAATTAAAATGAGATCTAGTTATAGGTGAATCGAAAGATAATACCTCATTTAGTATATTTATACTCGGTTTCCTCTCCTTTTTTATATAATTCAAAGCTTTATTATGTCGTTTATATAAATCATTTTTAGTAATATATGAAATTAATCGCTAATAGAGACCATCTCTTAATATACATAGGTACAAAATCTAAATATATTTTCATTACATGGTCGTTGAAATAACTTTATATTATATAGTTATTTGCTGATTACTCTATTTATTAAATTATTAATAAAAAACCGTCCCAGCATATTAATGAATATTAACGACCCCAATTAATTTTAACTAATGTTATCTATTAAGGTCGTAATGATGGATTTCGTGCTGTAGCTTCTATTAAGCTTCCAAATACTAATCCAATCCCTACTCCTGCTCCTGCAACAAATTCATCATCCAATTTTTTATGGGTTATCCACCCCCCTCCCGGGACCCGGGGGGGGGTGGTTCGACAAGGACTATAACATATTCAATATTGAATTTTCACGTATAGTCTCTAAAGTATCTAATTGATACCTTTTGATAAATATATAATAATAATTATACAAAATTTAATATTTTTACATTATATATCTTCCCAAAATTTTGTGAAATATTAATCGGTTTTGCTTTTAAAATAAAATATTATTTTCAAATAATTAAACAAAAGTATAACGATCTTTCTATAATTTATTCATTCATTATTCTTAAACATAATACTCTGTATTATACTATATCTGTTTTATTTAAAGGTACAAATTTAAATTGTTTTTTATAAACTGTTCCTTTATCATAATGAGATTTAATTATTTTATAATCAGGTTTTACCCTTAATAATTTAAATAAATAACTTTGAACTGTTCTAATTCCTAGTCCATACCCCCAAGGGTGCCGCTGCCGCCTTGGGGGGTCTGGTCAAGATGCCTCGCGCCCCCTTGCTTCGCAGGGGGGCGCGGGCAACTAGAAATTCTTTTTCTTCATTATTAATTATATCTACTAATTTCAAAGGATATTTACCTTTTTGATAAATAGTCCACCGATTAGTAGAGGGATTGGATTCTCTGCAAAATAAAAAGAACCTTTTTCATTATCAACCAATTTACTTTTATTTTTAGCTCTAGCTATAGCCATTTCCCTTCCTCTTAGATTAGTCCCTAATTCTATATTACTATTAGGATTTAGACTACGTGCTGCCTCTACTATAGATTTATATGTACCAACCAAAGAAAATTCAAAGTTATACACATAAAAAATTCTATTTTTAGGAATACTTTTTATCATAGAACCCACCGTGGCAATCCCTTTTTTAATTAATTCTATTTTAATTATTTTTGATATTAATATATTTTCATTTCTAGTTACTGGTAGTAATATGTCTGTTAGACCGATAGTTGCCAATCCTGATCCAATAATTTTCGCTGCTTGTACGATCATTTTTAATCTTTTGTTTTTTTTTTATTATTTATATTTTTTCATATTGCTTACATCTTGTTGTGATATTATTATAATTTGTTAGTCTCAATTTTTATATAAAAAATTAGAGAATAATTCTGATCTATTTTTATCATAAACTTTAATAATTTGTTATATATATATTATCCCCTCTCAAATTTAACCTATTAAGCTAAATTTAAGAAATTATAATTTTATTAATTAAACAATTAAAATTTATTGATATACATTTCATATTAAATATGACATAATTATACCTATACTTAATTTTTATTGCATTTATAACTAACTTACAAATATATATTTTTTTTTTTTAATATATTTGAAGAATTTTATATTTTATTTTATTTTTTTTTTTCTTTATTATATCATTAAATAACTTCCGTTATAATGTTATTAACAGCTTTCACTCTGATATTTAATTATCCATTATCTATTATTTATTAATATCATATTATATAAATTTTTCAAATGAATTTTTTATTGATGCCGAGTATGTCTCACTCTCTCGACTATAAATTAAGGGATTACTTACGCACCTCAATATTTTTATCCGAAAGTACGTAGCAAGTATATAGGAGCCCAGGGTTATTCAACCAACCAAAATTATTTTTAAATAAAATAAATTTCGAAGAGTTCTAATCCAACCCAGCAGGGTTGGGGCGAGGGCTATTAGTAGAGAATGGGACAGGATAAACATCAGGAATCGAACCTGAATTAATTACGCCACAAATAATTGTTCTGCCTTTAAACTATGTTCATCGTGTAGGGTTAAATTATTATATAATATATAAAGTGAATATTATATAATAATTTAACCGTTAAAAATTGGTGCGGAGCAAGTAATTTATTACCTTAAATATTAATAAGTTAATAATTATTCTGAATAAACAGATCAAATTAACCTTGACCTTGTCCTCCTCAGAAATATACTGCACCGAACAGGAAAAGTCAAACTACATCAACGAAGTGTCAATATAGTATTCCTGATTCAACACCAACGTGGTGAGTATTTGTTACTTGATATGAATAAATTCTTAATGCTCCAACTGTTAAGAATAATGTACCGATGATGACATGCACGTTTTTGTTAATACAAATCTATTTAAAATTTGTTTCTATATTTTATAATAAGTTCAGACTATGTCTTCAAGAAATTAAAATAATTTTTTGTAGGGTGTACGTGTCGAGAATATTGTTGGTATTACTCACTCATTAGTCGTTGAACGTTCTTAATTCATTTATTGTTAAATAACAACAATAACATACCAAATTAAGCTTCGTTTCAAATTATCTTACTGTATTAAGACTTTCTTGAAATTAACCCTATTTTCTACTTTTACCTCATTATATTAATATAATAATTAAAAGTAGGGGCAGCATGATATACCCATGAACAATTATGTTATTATAAGAACTTTTTATTTCTTATTACCATACTTATCAATATGGTTCAGACTATGTTATATATCACCGCGGCAACACCGCAGTGATATGAGGATTTTCCTGCTAATATTCTTGTTAGTCGTTGAACGTCCTTAATTTAAATATTAAATCTTATTAATATATTTAAGTAAGTGTCGCTGCAAATTACCATTTAAAAATATATAACTAAAATGGATTTTTTGCAATTAACCCTCTTTTCTATATAATTTTTACTATTAATTATTAATATTATTAATTTACATAATATATATATATTTTATACATTTATAATAAAAAGATTTTTTATTCTTCGAAATTGTTTCTACCTCTATTCATTTTAGATTTAATATCCTGAATCTTTAAAATATCTTCTTGATTCAAAATTTTTTTTTTCTTTTAATATACAAGATATTTTACAAAAATCTTGAAAATCCAAACGTTTAACACTTAAGAGCGGGTATTTTTTAAAGAAAGGAATAATTTTATTCATATTATCACTAAATTTATTTACTACAAATCTAGCCATTTTTTTAGAAGTAGACAATTCTACTAATCCACAGTTTTAAATTGTGGATATATTATTCATTAATAATGTATCTTTTGAATGTTGAGATAACCTAAAAGATACATTAAATCGTTCCTGCGGGAATAATTTCATTTTCCTTGGTTTAATATAAAAACAACCTTCTGCGTCAACAAACCCTGTTAATCAATATGGATCTTTAATAACATTGTCTACTTTAAAACAAAATTCTCAAGGAATTATATCAGAAAAATACTCATTTAATTTATTAAGTGATTTTCTATTCATAGAAGCTCTAATACTTATAATTTTTCTCATCCCATCTATATTTAAATGTTCCTTTTTAGTCATTAAATCAATAGCTATACGAAAAAGTTCAAAATTTTTTTGTTTTTCACTTATTAATGGATACTTAATAAAGTGAGGAATAATTATATTATTAATTTCCTTAATAGATGCCACTGTATATACGGCTTTATTATAAGATTTTTTTAATCTAACTTTACCTACTTTAAAATAATTTTGTATTTTTTCAAGCAAATATAAATCTCTAATATGAAGTTCTATATTAAACCTAGGATTTACATTTATAAGTTGTTTTCCTTTAATACTTCTTTTAATTGTAAAAGTCAATACAAAAGAAGATTCTCCATCTGAAAAACCTGTAATTCAATAAGGTGGAATAATATCATTTGATTGGATTGTAGAGATTTTTCTAATTCTATCATTTAATGTAAAATCTTTTTGTATTTTTGAAATAATTTTTAAATATATAAAAGTAAAAATAAAAATAGGGCCTATGATTAAGCCAGTACCTAAATAGAAAGTCGATCCGAATACACTATCCGCAATAGTATAGGATACTCCAAAATATTCCATACCTTGAAGTAATGTGAAAAATAGTGCCATATATATTGTAGCTATAGATCCATTATTAGCTCAATCGATAGCTCGATCAACTAATGAGTGATGTGATACTGTTACAGCTGAACCTGATGATAATAACAATGTAGTATTAGCAGTAGGTACTTCTGAAGCATTTACTGGTTCTATACCTTTAGGTGGTCATTCTGATCCTATTTCAATTGCTGGTGCTAATGAAGAATGAAAATAAGCTCAGAAAATAGATAAAAAGAAAAATACTTCACTAACTATAAATAAAACTACACCTAATGAAATACCTTTTTGTACTTTATCTGTATGTGATCCTAAAAAACTAGCTTCTGTTATTATATCTTTAAATCAAAGTGACATTCCTCAATTTAATAATATAAAAGAACTTAATAGTAATATATCACCCATTGGATAACCGTGGAATGATAATGCAGCACTTAATGTAAGGCTTAATAATACACCTGATAATGTTATTGGTCATGGTGATTGATCTACTATATGATATGGATGAGTAGGTAAAGGTCTATTATTAATAAGAGAATGGGAAGTCTTAGAAATAGAATTATTACCAATAATTTTTTCAATCTTATAATTAACTTCATTGTTTAAATATTTCATTATTATTTATTATATACATGTGCTATAATATTACCCAAAGTGTTAGATTATGTATAAACATATACTACCTCGCCCCTATAATAAAGTCAAGAAAATTACAAAGAATCTCTGATAATCTCTGATAATATAGAGGGACGAGGTAAATCATATTTTAATTATTCCATTATTTCCATCTCGCCTAAATAACGAGCAAAAAAAGTTTGAGCTTTTTCTTCTTATATTAAGATTAATATAAATATACATTTGTATATTTATTTAAAATTTGCCTAAACCCTCGTAATCCCTTTATTTAATTATTTTAAAACTAACAGTAATTTTATAATTAAATAAAGTTACCTATTCTCACTTATCTTTTATTTACATATTAGTTAAAAATAAGTATTATAAATTTATCGGGAGAAGTTTTAAATATTCTAATACCCCACATATCGCCAGGATATTAAATATCCCCTCCGACCCTATTAATAATTAAATCCTCGAGTCCAAACCTCCAAGGGCGGCGGAACGCCGCCCTTGGAGGTTTGGTCAAGATGCCTCGCCCCCCCTCCATAATTAAATTTTAATTGAGTAGAGGCGGACGGGGGGACATCTTGACAGAACGAATATCTATTTGACAGAATTTAGATTAGATTCGCAAATAGAGTTGGCGTAGGCCAAATCTACGCCTTAATAAGGATTTAGATCTAATAAAATGGACATTCAATATATATATATAATGATTCATTATATATTTAATTAAAATACTATACTAACGATCTAATCAGAACCACGGGCCTCCCAAGGTCCGGGGTTTAAGATGATTGATCCTAAATAAAGATAATACTATTATTTTAAATCAGAAATCATCACATTACTTATAGATTATTTAATTTATAATATAATAACATATAATATAATTATTTTCTTATAAATTAAAATACGGACTACTAGGCAGCTCTTCGTTACAATCGGAGAGATCGGATTCGAACCAACAACCTCCCACTCCCAAAGCGGACGCACTACCGATTTGTGCTGCTCTCCGTTTAATTTTAATTAAATATTTCATACTAAAGGGGGCGCCGGCGCCCCTAGGGGCGCGAAGCTTCTTGTCCCCCCCCAACCTTATTGGGGGAGTGGACTAATTAATTTTAATATATTTATTGATACCTTATTATATAATAAAAAAATGAATTATCCTCTGAATATATCAAAAGTTTATTCTATACTTGTTATTTCAAATTATTAATTATATAATTTAATTTCAAACTTAATTAATTTTCGGGGGAACACGTGCTATTTAGCACATGATATAGAAAATAACAATTTAAGTGATATAATTAATATCTACGAAGAGAGTCGAACTCTTAAATAAGCAGGACTTAAGCTTGCCCCGTCTACCAATTCCAGCACGTAGATAAAATTGATAATAAAATATAATAATAATGTTATTATATTAAGGCTAAAAGGAATCGAACCTCTATCATGCCATTATGAGTGGCAAGCTTTAACCGTTAAGCTATAGCCCTAAAGAATCAATACAATGAGGCGAAGCATAGATTCAATCCTTGTAAAATTTGCTTCGCCTCAATTAATCTTCGCATCTTTCGCACCAAAAAAAAAAAAAATTAAGTTTAACACGACAAGATATATTAAAATAATTAAAATATTAAATATTAATGGGAAAGAAAGATAACATTTATTAAGATTTAATCATGATATTTATACTTACCTTGAAAACTCTAAGTTATCTTTTAAAAAACGAAATAAATAAATTTTAGCCCACTGAGAGATTCGAACTCTCAGACTCTGTATACAAAGCAGATGCTTTAGCCAATTAAGCGAAGCGGGCAGAATAATGAATAATATTTATATTACCTAATATATATTTTATATATAATATTTTATATTTTTTTACAATAAATCACGCTTTATTTGATTATAGTGTAAATATATATAGCCTCAACGGGGTTCGAACCCGTATAACAGCATTGAAGGCGCTGTGTCTTAGCCATTAGACGATAAGGCCAAATTATTAAAGGTTAAGTATCTTTCATTGAATATAATATATTTATAAATATATAAGTAATAAAAAAAGAAGCTATCGGTATTATTTTAGCTTTGTCTTATATATAATTTAAATACCGGCAAAAGGAATCGAACCTTTAGCTACTGTATATGAGACAACCGTTTTAACCACTTAAACTATACCGATTGAGATATTAACAAAGAATGAATTATTATACCTAAGATTTATACGTTAAATTCTAAATATTTAAGTCAACATTTTTAATCAGATACTTTTCTAATTAAATTATTATCAATATCTCTTACGTATTAGGTAAATTATAAAGATACTTATAATATAATTAGAAATAATATAAATATACAATTTTTCAACTATAATTTATATTTTATTACTTTTTTCTAATATATTATATTACTATTATTTACGAAATAACATTTAAATCAACATCATTAAGTTTAAGAAAGGATAAATAATAAGAAAATTCTTAATATTTTTTATTATTATATTAAAGTTAGAATTTATTATCTAATATGATTAAATGTATGATTTTGTACCGAATATATAAATTCGTACAGTTCATCTTCTTGTTTTACTTTTGTTTTTCCTCCCTCTGTTATTTCTCCTTCTTTTCCTTTAAATTTTTCTATTTTAGCTTCTTCATGTATTAAACCATGTGAAGAAATAGCTATCATACTTAAAACATTATCTATTATACCAAATACTGGTATAATAATTAAGAAATGAGCAAAATAGTAAGCAGTTGCTATTTGGCCTGCCACAATGTACGGAGCCTCAACATGACAACTACCCAATCACATAAGTACTAAAAAGTTTAAAGCAAATATTCAGAAAGCTACTATAAACAATGGTTTGAAACTACTTCCTTTAATATTACTTGTATCAACAAATGGTAATATTAATAATATTAAAATAGCTACAAACATACTTATTACCCCTAATAATTTATTAGGAATTGATCTTAAAATAGCATAAAATGGTAATAAATCAAATAAGATAATTATTTATCTTAATTGGACTAGTTGCCTCGCCCCTAGAGGCGAGGCTTCTTGTCCAAACCCCCAACCCTAATGGGTTGGGGGGATTGGACTATATCTTAATACTTATATTTATTTTTTTTATATGTTAATCTTTTATATCCACCGGGGTGCAAAGCATACGCATACACGGCCGGTGATTATTTTATAATATTGATTAATTAAATTTTTATCCCATACATTCTAACCCCGGAGGGTAAGCCACTAGGATAATATAGATATATAAAATTAAATAAATATATATTCTCTATGTACAGTCTCTGAAGTATTTATTTAATACTTGCTGATTACTTATTTATAATAATTTATAAATATTTTTAATCCTTATATGTTCTCGGTGGCAAAATAAATTACGAAATCCTTTGTAAATAAACTCTGCCACCGAAAACTATTCCTAACTTTCGTATTTATTATATTTAATATAAATGCTAATAACATTTAATTATTGATTATCAAATGTTAAACATTATTATCTATATTTAACAACTTAATTTATGGTAGAACAAGTTATATAATATTTATTTATAATTTTATTTAAGCTTCCAACATTTAATAGAGTGCAATTAAATTAATTATATTAATTTAGACATTTATTATCATTCCGGTACTCAATTATTGTTAATATAAAAGTTATTTATCTTTTATTTCCATCATTTATTTTAGGTTAATTAATGGTTCAGACTATTTCTTATATCAATTATTAAATTATAATTAATACAAAGGTATAACGTGAAATGATTATTGTTGACATTACTCACTTACTAGTCGTTGAACGTTCTTATTTCATGATTTTTAATTAACTTTAAAAACATATGTCATAATAAGCTTCGCTGCAGATAGTCTTAATTTGAACCTAAAATAGATTTTCCTGCAATTTACCTTATTTTTATTTAATTGTTTCATTAAATACGACATTATACTTTATATACTTAGTCATCTATGTATTTATTTTCTTTTAATCATTCATTAAGTTTAGTATCTTTATATTTTCTGGCTTCAACAAGGCTTTTTTCTTTCGTACCATATTTTTTAAAAGAAAATATCTTCACTTTAGGTTTAATATTTATAGGTAATTTTACACCTCAAGCTTTATCTTGATATAAAGATATATATCTATTATCACTTAAATGATTAAGATAGTA
>Ga0209010_1000078_pt1 | contig 37374 bp, 40 predicted proteins | sample BlaSpr_A8_OM1_O3_FD_187985 | JGI IMG/M metagenome (GOLD analysis project Ga0209010, IMG submission 187985) | Forest soil microbial communities from Thunder Bay, Ontario, Canada - Black Spruce, Ontario site 2_A8_OM1_O3 (SPAdes) (version 2) | ecosystem: Environmental > Terrestrial > Soil > Boreal...
TCCGCCCGAGATCGCGGCGCATCTGGCGGAGCACTACAGCGACGAGGCGATCACGGCGCGAGAGATCGAGGTGCTGCAGCACATCGCGGGCGGCAATCGTAACCGGGACATTGCCGAGAAGCTTTTCATCTCGGAAGAGACGGTCAAGGTGCACATCAAGCACATCATGGAAAAGCTAGGGGCGAGTGATCGAACGCAAGCCGTGTCAATCGCGCTGAAGCGCGGAATCATCCATCTGTGAAAATCACGGGGACATACCTAGATGGTGGTATCAGAGAAGCCCGATCCTTAGGGATTGCTTCCGCCATGGCAACTGTTAGTCTCTCCTCCGAGGTTGGGCAATACCCAATCCGAGGGGGCAATACTTGCGAAGACTATTCTCCACGTTTCCCAGCGGTTGGGCTGGCATGGGCCTGCTCCTGCTGCGCGTGCCGACTGCTGTAACGCTGATCGCTCAGGGCTTAGCCTATTTCCCTGAATTGCAGGATTCGAGATTGGGGACGTGGGCTGTCTGCCTGGTAGCTCTCGGGAGTGGCGCTTCGCTACTGCTTGGGTTTCTGACTCCCATTGCCGGTGCCTTGGCGGTTCTTGCTAGCCTGAGCTTAACGTTCCTGTACATTCCGACAGCGAACTGGCATTTCTTCTACGGTAACCCGTTGAGTCTCGACGTTGTCATTATGGCCGTGGTCTCTGCTTTTCTTGGTCCTGGGTCGTTTTCGTTAGATGCGCGCCTATTCGGGCGGCGCAAAGTCATTATTCCTCGTGCGTCGTCCTCGCGCCCGCCGATCTCGGCGCCGTCACAAACACCGAAATCATCACCCTCGCCTGTACCGAGATCGTCGGCCTCACAGGCACCGGGATCATAGTTCCCGCCGCACGTCCCTTCATATTCCATTGCGTGTACAAGCACGTCCGCCTTCTCGTCTTCGTTCTTTAGTCTTTCTCCTGACTTGCCGCATAGCGTATCCCTTTAGCTCCCCAGCAGCGGTAGTGAAAAAACCTCCGATCCGGTGATGTGCTTTGCGGCGGATCCCGGCATAGTACTCCCCGTAACAAATAGAAGACGCACAACCGGTATTAAGAACAACGCCCCAAGCGGCAAAGTTCGACGGGAATGCGTGCTTCTTTCGCGCTGCGTGTATGGCCGAGAGAGGTAGCAGTGAAAAAGAAGGAAATCATGAGCACACGCAATATCATGGCGTATCGCACCGCGATGACGAGCCTCGCCGTTATTTCCATCTTCATGACGATTCCCGCGAGCGCCCGTATGCCACAAGCTGCGACCACGAACGTGACCGGCGTTGCCGCGGCTGGTGATCCCTTCCCTTACGATTCTGACGCTGAGCGGCAGCTTCTCGATCTGGTAAACCAGGCGAGAGCTCAAGCTGGAGTTCCGCCCTTGCAAATAGAGGAAGGCTTGGCTCGAGCAGCGCGGATGCACGCTGCCGAAATGGCTGCTCAGCAGCAGCTTTCACACCAGTTGTCCAATGAGCCCTCCCTTGTACAGCGCCTGGCGACAAATTCCACCCTCCATCTTGAGGGCACCGGAGAAAATGTCGCTCTCTGTGCGAACGTGGACCATGTGCAGGACAAATTGATGCAGTCAACACCGCATCGGGAAAACTTGCTGAACCCCGCGTACAATGTCGCGGGCTTCGGAGTAGTCCGCCGCGGGGATATGCTCTATGTCGCGCAGGATTTCGCCTACGGCATGCGAATCTATTCCACAGCGCAAGCGGAGCAAGCTGTGGCCGGGAGCGTTGCCCAGGTGCGGAGCGAGGCTAACCTCGGGCAGTTGCGGCGCGTGGATGACAGCGCCGCACAAGCCGCCGCTTGCTCCATGGCGCAGGCCGACTCTCTGACCACGCCGACGCCGAGAGGACTCTACCTTCTGCATTACACCACGACGCAACTGGAAGCGCTGCCCACAGGAGCAGCCCGGTTAATCGGTGACCACGGGTTGCACGACTTCTCGGCTGGTACTTGTTACGCCCGGACAGCCGCTTATCCCAGCGGTACCTACTGGGTCGTTCTGATCTTGAATTGATTCAACCCAAAGTTCGATTCACTCTGGTTTCGCTGCAGCAACGCACCCGGCGACCTACATCCTTCAACCTGCGACCTGCTGTGGAAACGCTGCACCGCATCTGGAGTTTCCTCTGGGTCACTGCATAGTGGTATCTCTTCAGGTCCCCAGCGGCGGTAGCCAAAAATCCGCTTATCTGGTGATGTGGCGACTTGCTTCAAACCCGCATATTACCTGCAGGCGACACAGAAAGTGCGCGGCTGGAACAGCGTAAGGAATGAATCAGCGAGGCGCGAGAGCGTGCTTCGATTGACACGCTTAGTCTGACTGACGAGGAAACGGATCAGAGGGCTGCGCGAGGCAAGATTCCAACCCCCGACGACCGTTCCCGGCCCGCATGTTTCTGTTCCAGCCAACTTGCCCTTCGGGGAAATTCTGAGAGGAAAAGGGAAAAAACCGTGAATACCAAAACGCACACCATCATTCGCAAGCTTGCGGCAGTGCCCAGCTTGTCCAACATCAACCAGCACAAGAAACGCAAACGGAGAATCGCCCTGATGACGTTTGCCAGCGCGGCACTCTGTCTGTCTTCCGCTTTGAGCTTTGCGCAGTCCGCTCCGCCGGTCGCGGATACCTATGTCTTCAGCGGAACCCCGACCACGAATTACGGGGCATCTACGGCGATCGCCGTGCAGCATGGAGCCACCAGCTACATCAAGTTCAATCTCGCGACCTTACCGGCGGGCGCCAGCATCAACAAGGCCACGTTGCGCCTGTATGTGGACATCGTGTCCGCTGGTGGTAAGTTCGACGTCTATCAGATCAATACCCCTTGGAGCGAAAGTACGCTGACCTACAACAACGAACCACCTTTGGGAGTATCCGCGACCGGAAACAATCCGACGTCGATTACGACAGCAAGCCTCAATCAGTTTGTACTGATTGACATCACCCCGCTGGTGAAGAACTGGGTGAGTGGAAGTGTAGCCAACAATGGGATCGCCCTGTCGCTGGTCGGGAACTCTGGCTACTTCTTCTTCGACAGCAAGGAGAGCAGCCTGACGAGCCATCAACCGGAGCTGGAGATTGTACTCAACGGCCCCGCTGGACCACAGGGACCACAAGGCCCGCAAGGCGCAACCGGAGCCACTGGTGCCACCGGAGCCACTGGTGCCACCGGAGCTACAGGTGCCACTGGTGCGGCCGGTGCAAAGGGCGCAACCGGTGCGACCGGTGCGCAAGGTCCCATTGGTTTGACCGGAGCCACTGGAGCGACCGGTCCACAGGGACCCATCGGTTTGACTGGGGCACAAGGCCCACAGGGACCGGCTGGAACTAATGGCACCAACGGTACCAACGGCCAGGGTTTCAACTTCCGCGAAGCGTTCAACAGCAGCACCAACTACAACGCCTACGACGTGGTGACCTATAACGGTTCGAGCTACGAAGCGACGGTAGCGATTCCTGCTGGCGGCAGCACGCCGGACACGAACTCCAACTGGAGTCTGATGGCGCAAGCGGGAGCGCAGGGACAGCAAGGAGCCACCGGACCGGCCGGCCAGCAGGGTCCGCAAGGCGCAACTGGCCCACAGGGTCCAACGGGTCAGACAGGCGCAACCGGAGCCACTGGAGCAACCGGCGCCACGGGTCCGCAAGGCCCAATCGGTTTAACCGGAGCACAAGGTCCGCAGGGAACCGCCGGAACTAACGGCACCAACGGCCAGGGTTTCAACTTCCTTCAAGCGTTCAACAGCAGCACCAACTACAACCCCTACGACGTGGTCACCTACAACGGTTCCACCTACGAGGCGACAGTAGCAATTCCCGCCGGCGGCAGTACACCAGACACAAACAGCAACTGGAGTCTGATGGCGCAAGCGGGAGCGCAGGGGCAGCAAGGCGCCACCGGCCCAGCAGGTGCGCAAGGTCCGCAAGGCGCGACGGGCCCACAAGGCCCAACGGGCCAGACAGGCGCAGCCGGAGCCACAGGTCCGCAAGGTCCCATCGGCTTAACCGGAGCAGCGGGAGCCACTGGCGCGACGGGTCCACAGGGTCCGATCGGTTTGACCGGAGCACAAGGTCCGCAAGGATCCGCCGGAAACAACGGCACCAACGGCCAGGGTTTCAACTTCACCGGGCCGTTCAGCATCTACACCAACTACAACGCCTACGACGTGGCCACCTATAACGGTTCCACTTACATGGCAACAACCACGATTCCCGCCGGCTCAGGCTACCCGAACCAGCTCTCGGTATGGAAAATGCTGGCTCAGGAGGGAGCGGCGGGAGCAACTGGCGCGCAGGGCACGCAAGGCGCGACAGGTGCAACCGGTGCGCAAGGCCCACAAGGACCGATCGGTTTGACTGGAGCGCAAGGAGCCACAGGTCCGACGGGTCCGAGCCATGCGTATTACGCTAACGCGGGCTTCGTCGAGTGCAATGTAGGAGGGAACCCGTGCACGAGTGCGCAGCTTACGCTGCCGGCTGGAACCTATGTTCTGATGACGTCGATGAACATATATCCGTTTGCCCCAGATCAGACAGTGGCGACGCTCACTTGCAGTTACCAGAATGCGAGCGGGCCTAGCTTAAGCCTGAACTACGAAGGCGGCACCTCCTTCTACCAAATCGTCGATATCCTGGGAACTCTCTCGACTTCGTCTTCCACCACGGTCGATGTCACTTGTGCGGCGTCGAACACTGGGGGAGGAGGCCCGCTGGGACTGTCGATGGAAAACTCCACGATTACAGCGATCCTGGTCGGAGGCCTCAATTGATCCTGAGTCCCTCAGCTTCGTCCGCATGGGACGAAGCAGGGGACGCCGAACGCAAATACCCAAGGCTCCGCCGGATCTATTCCGGCGGAGCCTCTTTTTATATAGCCGGACTGCGCGTTCTCGAGACGCAGCAGCAGCAGATCCAACCCAGCGGCAGCTCAATCAACTGCAGAAACGGATGGAGCAGTTGGAAACGGAGGTGGCGCAGAGCGCAAGCGCAGTTCGCTAGATCCCTGTCGCTGCAGCTAAAACAAAACTTATGCCCGTCCGTGGGAATTTCTGACTGGACGGGCCTTTTTGTTTGCATCACTCCTCTAGGATGTGTCGCGTCGGCTCCTGCCACTCAGAGTCCCACTGCCAGAGTCATCTTCGAATCACCACATAGTGGTATTCCACACCGGCCCGGACTAGGTAAGGAAAAAACCTTCCATCTCGTGATGCACTGTCCGATTCAGTCCGTCATAGTGCAGATGACAGAAAAGAAGCACCGCAGGACTCAAGCAAAATCGGCGAGAGTGCAAAGGCTGTCGCAAGAAGTCAAAGAAGGAGGAATAACAATCATGAATAATACCAATATAAATCGCCTTGCAGCTTGCATCTGTAAGCTGTCAACCAGACTTGAGCTGAAACGCCGCTCGAAATCTGCGTTACTGGCCGGACTGGTGACGCTGGCCGTCGTCGCAACGCCGAGTGGAGCGAATGCTCAGCGGATCCCATTCACCCCGGTAGAGGAGTGTGGCACCGTCATTGGCGCACCGGGCAGCTACACGCTCACGCAAAACCTGGTAAGCAGTTCTGCCGTGATGCCCTGTATTGAAATCACTTCGCCGGGGGTTCTATTCACGCTCGAAGACCATACCATCACAGGTCCGGGAGGAGTTCATGCTTTGGCCCCGGGAATCAGAATCTTTGCCAGCGCCTCGGGCGTGCAGATGGTTAGCTCCGGTGCGACGATCCAGGGATTCAACATCGGCATCCTGAATGAGGCGTCGGGAGTATCGATTACCGGTAACACCCAAGGGCTCACCGTGACCAGGAACAGTGCACAGGGAATCCTGATCACCAACGCCAGCAGCGTGGTGATCGAGAATCTGAACAGCACGGATAACGGAGCTGCGGGTCTGGAACTTTCGCATGCCACCGGAGTCATCCTGCAAGGCACGAGCTTTCTGCAGGGAAATGCAGGGCACGGATTGTGGCTGCATTCCTCCAGCGGGAATCAGTTTTTTGGCCTTGAATCCGCTGATAACAAACTGGCCGGAATTTACGTAGGAGAGCCAGCCAACATCGCGGAACAGAACGAAGGCTTGGCGTCAGAGACAGAACGCGCAGTCAATGCCAGGAGCATGCCCCGGAGCTGGAGTCCAACCAACCGACCTGCGTCGGCAACGGTTGGCAACTCTGCCCCCAGCCAAGACAACATATTTATCAGGGGAGCAGCGATCCAGAACGGCGGGCCCGGCATTGCTATCGGGTCCGGCGATTACCACAACATCGTGGTGAACATGTCCGCTCAGTCCAACAAAGGTAAGGATGCGGTCGACGAGAATGGCAGCTGCGGTGGTAATAAGTGGTTGGGCAACGAATTTGCAGAGACGGATCCCGACTGCATTCAGTGATCGCTAAGCCATCTTGCTAGCCGGCTTTTGTTGCCGACGAGCCAAAGCCTACGCCCGCCCAGTGGGAGCAACGCTCTCCGCTGGGCGGGCATTTTCACTTGAAGTAAAACACATTTCATTCACCGCGCCGCCCGAAGTGGTAGTCGACCAACCCTGATTACGGTATCCGCCTCATGACCCGCCGACGGTAGTGAAAAAGCCTCCTATCACGGGATGTGCCTTCTTTTTTAAACCCGCATAGTACCGCCATGGACGCGAGAAAGCGCGCAATTGGCGGCCAATCCGGAAGAAGAGCGCGTTCCCATCGCACTCCGCACATTGCTCGAAAAAACCGGTTTTTTGAAGGAGAACTGCAATGATATCTAAGCTGATCGCAATCGCAACGCTGTGGCTGGCGCTGTCTTCCGCCTCAGCGACGGCCGCTCCAATCGTTAACGCGTCACCGTCCTCGGCTACTGTCTACTCCGGTGCGGAGCAGCAGTTCACCGCTGTGGTGACCGGCGCAGAAGAGATAGTCAGCAGCGCGGAAGGGGACCGTACCGTGAACTGGTCTGCTTCGGCTGGAACCATTGATGCCTCCGGGATGTTCACCGCTCCCACCGTCAAGTTTAACGAGATCGTCATAGTCAAAGCCACGCGGGTGGACCACCCCAGGCAATTTGTCACGGTACAGGTCCGAGTTATTCCCGTTCCCGCTCAGCACACGGTCACCCTCGGTTGGAATCCAGACCCCGGTGCGGTCAGCTTCAGTGTGTATCGTGGGAACTCGCAGGACGACTCGTTCGCGCTGCTCGCCTCCGGGATCACCCAGACAGGCTATGTCGATGCAACAGTCAGTGCCGGAGAAACGTACTACTACGCCACTACCGCGACAAACGCCGCTGGTGAGGAAAGCGCGTATTCCAGCCTTGTGCTGGTTGTGATCCCGTAGATCTTACGGGATTCGAGCCGGAACATATGTAGCGAACACGTCGACAAGGCTGGACGAAGGATCTCGAAAATACAGCCGAACGTTCGTCGACAGCGCATCGAGCTTACGGTACCCTGGCCGTTATCATCGTTGAATAGCCGCTTTCGCGGCCACGCTGGTCGATCGACGTCACTACGTAAAAGTAAGTCGTCCCGCTCTTTACTTGATGGTCTTCGTAGGTCGTGCCGTTGACGCGGGTCGCTATTTTTTCGTACGGTGTCGTCGAATTCGCCCGGCGATACACGTTGTAACCGACAACGGTGGCATCACGAGTCGATGGAGTGGCTTTCCAAGTGATTGTGACGCTGTGGCCCTTGGATTCCTCGCGAAAACCTGCCAAACCAATCGTCAGCAGCACTAGGATAACTAGCAACAACGCCCGACTACTTACTGTAAGCATAGTTCACCGCTAGAGTGCATGTTGATCGGTGCTTATTCCGACCCGCTCTTCGACAATTTGTTAAAGGGATGTATCGCTTCTGTTTGCCCAAGGCACCGTTTGGCGGCCCGTAAAACAGTACAGTTTCCAGCGACCCGCCTGCAAGAAAGAGTCTGTCCAAATCCCAGACAATCCCGGATTGAGACCGGTGATAGTTGGTTGTGATCGCGGTAACCCGATAGTGGTATCGCATCGTTCCTCCAGTAGTTACCCAATACAACCCCTGATCGCGGTATTCCCTTTCGACCCGGCCGTGGTAGCGAAAAACCCTCTTATCTCGTGATGTGCGTTCTGCCGGCGCCCCGCATAGTAGCTGCAGGGGAGCAAGAACGGATATCGAGAGTCCAGGAGTGGATATGAATGTTGAACTCGCACAAATGGTAAAAATTCGCCGCGACGGCAGTACAAATCGATGGTTCGGGTGCAGCTTGTCGGAATGCCTCGTGCGGTTCGAAGCAGAGGCGCAACGCCAGAAACTCAAAATCAATTGGGACAGGGTACTGGGTTTATTCACTGCGCTGGCGGTGTCCGCCCTTGGCTGGACTGCGGTTGGACTCGCAGTCTCCCACTTCTTACGGTAAGCGGCTGATTTGCTGGTACAGAGGCTCGCTCTTACAGAGTTCTTACATCGGCCTTGCCAATACTTTACCCCAGCCTCTGAGAGTTTCGGTTAACGTTTCACCAAGAGCAGCACTGGAGGATCATATGAAAACTGCAATCAAAGCAATAAATCAGTGCCAGGGTTCCAAAGCCTGCACCGAAGATCACAAGTTGCGCGTGCTGGTGGCTGACGGATCACCGCAATATCTGGCCGTGATATGCACTTTACTCGGTTTCCACAAAACTGTGGACTTGGTGGGCCAGGCTGTAAGCTTCAAAGAAGCGATCAAAATGTCCGTCAGTCTTCAACCAGACTTGGTCTTGATGGATCTTGAAATGCCCTCCGCCGACTTGGCGATCTCGATTATCAATCTCTGCTCAGATCAAGGGGAGACCAGGATCGTGGGCATGTCGGGCGAAGACTCAATCCGGCTTGAATTAATCATGGCCGTCAGTGCCATTGTGCCCAAACCGAACTTGCGGCAGGAGTTCTTGCCAATTCTAAACGCACTTTATGACTTGCCCGGCGCTAAGAGTGGGTTATGTCTGGAGTCAGGATTTGATCAGAACCTTGCCCGGCGGTGGACCGATACGACATTCTCCGGAACCGTTAACTAAGGAGACGAAATGCTTTACGCTGGGCAGGCTCCTGACCTGACCACTCTTGCCATCGGCTTGTTAACCTTATTCTAGGGGCGAACTTGTAGCCGAGCCCTGGGACGGTCATAGTCAGAGACGGCCAACCGCCGACAGGGTAGTTGCAAAATCACGACCGATTCGGCTCCTTTCTCCCGAGCTTTGGTTTGCTTGAGCGCAATACTCTGCTCGGTCGTTGGGAGCCGAAACGGTTATTATTCACGTTCCGCTAAGATCAAGGGCACCGGCATGTGACATGCGGTCCACAAGAGATTATGCGGATGCGTTCCCTCCTTCAAGTGGGCGGCGGCCTTTATCCTCCCACCCGAGATTCCAGTTCCGAGATCCGTTTTTGCAGGTAATCGATCTGCTGATCCTGATACTCCACTCTCGACTCTAGGGTTGACATCCGTTTCAGCACTTGATCGACTTGCGCTCCCTGGTACTCAACGACCTTGTGCTGCTCCGCAGCTACATCGTTCTGCTTCTGCAACTCGTTCAACAGCATCGGAGCCAGTGCCTCATACCGGATGCCGTATGGCGTTCCGTTCGGTTCATAGACCACCAAGTCGGGTTGCACTAAAGCAACCTCTTCCGCAATCAGTCCGTACTGCAACCGGCGCGATCCGTCGTCGAACTGTGGCTTGTAAAAGAACGTGACGGGTCGCAAGTCATAGAGTTTGTTGGTCGCGCTGCCCATATCTGCGATCTGATCCTTAAACCGCAGCGAGGAAATTCCGAACTGTACGCCCGAGTTGACGGACGTCGAAATTTCAGGGGACGAGGCGGCAGCTGTGGGAGCCGATTGTGCCAAGCCAGTCGTGGGCAAGAGGCAGATCGCCATTACCGCAACAGCCAGCATGATCGGCCGGAGTCCTAGTCGAGGCAGTTGACGTTTGTGGAGTGTTAATGGCCGTGGTAGCGAATTCAGATTGTCAATGGAATAGTGCGAAGTATATATGCGGGGATTCAAGATTTATTTCCTTTCGGTTCTTATTGGCATTTTTCAGCACGTGGGCGACGACCCAGGCCAGACGATGCGGTTCGTGTGCATCGCTGCTGTGAGTCATGCCTGCCGACTTGTTGAATTAGACAACAACCGGCGACGTTTGCGCGTAAGAAGCTTGTAAGGTCTGAGTTAACTTTGAATCGCGAAGGCGCAAGCGATAGCACGCGTGTGCGTGACTGTCTTCGCCCTGCCGGACCAGTTGCGCTGCCCGGGGCCGCGACTGGCATACCCTTGTTGACGTTTATCTCCCGATACCCCAAACGAGGTACGTCCCTTCAAGCCCACCGGGGTAGCAAGAAAACACTGCATCTCGTGATGTGTTCCCGCCAACCAGGTGCGAAAGTTCAATTGAGCAGTAACAAATCAATCGAAGGAGTACAAGGTTATGTCCCTGGTCAATAAATCAGGTTTGGCAATTGTTTTTAGAAACCCGAAGCCTCTGCGAGAGTCGCAATATCCGAACGTGTGGACGTTGCTCACTTCCGGCCGCCAGCTCAATATTTTCGTTTGTCGTAACGACGCGAGACGGCCCTGCATTGTCCGCAAAGAAGCAGCGTAGATGGAGGGAGTAACAAATCAGATCAAGCTGAGGATAATTTTATGAGCACTGAAATTACTGTCGAGCAACCGGAATTAACGATGCCACGCACCCGTCGGGTAGGCTCACAACTGGGTCCCAAGCCGGTCAGATACGGCCTCCCATGCGCCAATTGTTCTTTGTACTATTCGGCGGAACTGACCGCCTGTCCAATTTGCGAATGCAGCGAGCGCGTTTCGCCCATTGTCAAATTGGTTCGCGCTGCGACTCGACTCTAGATTCTGACTTTTCCGGCAGACGCGCTAAGTACGGTTCGGGCGTACCCGTTTTCCGTAGGTATACCCGTGAGCCTTGGCAACAATCGCCCCGCCTAGAACGAACCCGGTCAGTAGTGTGACCGCCCAACGTGAACCATCCGGCACACGGACGGCCGGCGCTTCCGCACAACACCAAAATGTGGGGGGCACTGGAGGAAGCGACAAGGCGCCCCCTGAGCCAATGTCTACAGGTCCGACAGGTGGAATCCATGTCTCCGGTGTTGGATTTGGATAGAGAGAAGAAACCACACCAGGGTTCGTGGAGACTTCAGCTACTGGAATATCCAAGTCAATTGGAGCCATCTGCGCCGGCGCGTCTGTCGGCAAGCTCATGGCGATGCGATTCCCGCACCTGCCCAATAGCGTGTATTTTCCGTCTGTGATCGCAACCTCTCCCGCGCGAATGCAAATTTTGTGGTTCGACCAGACGATCTGCCCGTCTTTATTGCGGAAAGTGACATAGGTACAGAAGGGCTTCGATATTCTTATGAACCGCGCATTACTTAGGTTGAAATCAGCGGGCAAGAATCTGCCTTGGAATGCCCTCTGAAGATCGGCCGCATCGTGAATCCCTCCCGGCAATACGCTGTGGGGGTACACAGGATACTTAAGCACGGGCTGAGGTATCGGATTGACCCGTGCGCGAATATGCGAAGGCGGGTCCTGACGATGGATATCTGGCACGGCCCGCAAAAATGCAGAGAGTGCGATGACGCTGGCCCCAATCCACAGCGTCAGGATGATGAGTAAAGCAATGGTGACCTTCTTTTTCATTTGACCTACAGAGGGGAGGGTAAGGGGAGGCGGTTCTGTATCGAGGGAGATATTCTTGCCGTTCAGTTGCAACTTGGCGCCCTTGCATTACGGCGCGAGGGCAAAGGCGCACAACAGTGACGATTATCCGATACACGCCTGAAGGTATTTCTGCAAAATTGTCGGGGGTCAACACGAGCAGAAACAGGCAGAGAACAACCTACAGTCGCAATAGTTGTTTTAGCATAGCACCGAGTGTCATTTGCCGACAAATCCAAAACACTTCCCGTATGTTGCGAGCTGCGCATGCGGCTCATCCTAGCTGCGCTCGGCCAGATCCGTCGGGCCCGAGCACTATGACTCCTCCACGGTTTTGGAAGCAGAATTGTCCACCTTCACGTTGGTCTCAGGGCGCAGCGTCCGTAGAATCCTGTAACTGCCGGTAACGATTTCGTCGCCTTCTTCAACGCCTTTCAGGACTTCGACATCCGTAGTGCCTGCGATGCCAGTCTCGACCCGAACAAACTCTGCTTTCTGGTTGCGCACAACAAATACTCCCTGAATCTGTTCTTCATTGGACGCGGTTTCCCCACGTCTAGCGGCTTGCGTCGAATTCTTCGCATTTTTCGGAAGCAGATCTTCCTGCCGTCTGACCGTCAAGGCCTGGACGGGAACGGTAAGAGTACCGGACCGCGACGCTGTCGTGATTTTGGCCGTTGCCGAAAGACCCGGGCGCAAGCCCTGCGGAGGGTCTCGCAGCAGGACAACAACTTTGAAATCCTTTGCTTCCCGGCTAGCGGTAGTGAGCTGCGAAGTGGAAAGTCCAGTCGAACGTACGACTGCGTTGTTTCCGATTTGCGTCACCACGGCTGGGAACGTTTTCTTGGACAGAGCGTCAATAGTTAGCTCCACGGCCTGTCCCGGGCGCACGTTCACAATGTCACTCTCGTCTACTCGGACTTCGGCGGTGATCGCAGACATGTCAGCGAGCGTCATCAGGACACTCCCGGGAGAATTCTGAATTCCAATGACCACCGTCTCGCCCTCGCGCACGGGCAAGCTGGTGATGACCCCATCGAAAGGGGCCCGGTATTTGGTTTTCGTCAACACATCGTTTGCGCGCGTCAGGTTGGCAAGCGCTTGTCCAACGCGGCGGTCCGCCGACTCTTTCTGCGCCTTGGCCTGCGCCACGCGAGCATGCGCTTGCGCCAGTCCAGCGAGCGCGGCCCGATCCATAGCCTTGTGGTTGTCGTATTCTGATCTTGGTATCAGCGATTCCTTGTACAAGCTCTGCGACCGCTCCCAGTCCAACCGGGAGCGCTCTGCGTCCGATTTCGAGCGATTCAGATCAGCCAGCAAAGTGTTCAGGCCGGCTTCGGCAGCGACGGCGTCAGCGCGGGCGGCAGCCAGAGAAGCTTGCATCGCATTTACATCTGCCTCTGGCTGCACGCTTTCCAATTGCGCCAGCACTTGGCCCTGTTTGACTCTCTCTCCTTCCTTGACGTGCAAGTGCGTGATTTTGCCGAATGCATTTGCCCCAATATTCACGTAAGTCCCGGGGCGAATCTCGCCGGACGCAGTCACTACCGATGCCAGGTCCTGCCTTTGTACGCTCCCGGTTTGCACCACTGCTACGTTCGTGTGGCTCCGGTAAACCGTTAAACCAACGGTGGCGGACAATAGCGTGACGGCGCCGAACCCAATCATCATTTTTTTCCAGGTGCTCATCAATCCTTTCCTGCTAAACGCTCGTTTCCGATGAAGGCGCCGGATTTATGGTCCAGCATTACTCGGATTAGACAACAACCAGCGAAGCCGATGGGTAAGAAAGCTGTAAAGCAACGGTAAACTCTCATCGTTTGTCCCTTGGAGCATCCCCCCAAGGCGTGAGCCAGCTGCTTTGTGGAAGGAGAACGAACCCTTGACGATCGCGGAGCAAACTCGCGACTGTGAGGCAAAATTGGCAATCGACGGTTGCACTGTTCGCGGGGCACCTTCCGGTGTGAAGGTCAAAACGCAACCCTTCGACATCATGGGGCATGGTCCTTCGTGAGAAGATCGGATCGGCTACTCGTTAACATGGCGGCGAACCCGATCACAATCCAGACGCCCGGAGCGGCTGATCGCCCGCGCCTCGCAATGGCGTTGCTCGCCACGCTTTTCTTCGTGTGGGGACTCGTCACTGCGCTGAACGACATTCTTATTCCTCATCTGAAATCCATCTTTGATCTGAACCATACTGAAGTGATGCTGGTGAAGTTTTCGTATTTTTCCGCGTATTTCATTTTTTCATTGCCAGCAGCAGAACTAATGGCTTGGATCGGTTACAAAAGGGCGATGGTCGCCGCCTTGCTGACCGTGGGGTTGGGCGCGCTGCTGTTCATTCCCGCGGCCGCTGTTCCCGCGTTTCCTCTTTTCTTGGCTGCTCTGGTAGTGTTGGGTGCCGGAATCACGGCATTGCAAGTAGCTGGAAATCTCTACGTCACCGCAATCGGTCCAGAGACGACCGCGTCGAGTCGCTTGAATCTGACGCAGGCCTTCAAATCCCTTGGCACAACGATCGCGCCGTATTTCGGAAGCCTTTTCATCCTCACGGCAGCCCCGAAGAACATGGACGAAGTGCGTCGAATGTCGGCGCAGGCGCTGGAGGCATATCGTCTGCAGGAAGCGTCGTCCGTTAAGCTTCCCTACTTAGGCTTGGGGCTTACGCTCATCGCGCTCGGCATTGTCGTTGCCGCGTCGAGGCTTCCTGCGATTTCCGGACCCAAACAGCGCGGCGCTAACTACTCCTTGAAATCAAAGGACAGTGTTTGGCACCATCATCATCTGGTGCTGGGGGCGCTCGCAATTTTTCTCTACGTTGGTGCGGAAGTCGGCATCGGAAGCTTTCTGGTTCTTTATTTCACGGAACCAAGTATTGGAAACATTCCGGCAAATGTTGCCGCACGATACGTGTCGGTTTATTGGGGAGGGGCGATGGTCGGTAGATTCATTGGTTCGGGAATCCTACGGAGGGTTCGCACTGGAACGCTGCTAGGCATCGCGGCGCTGGCCGCTTTTTCGTTGGTGGTCACTTCGATGCTGACGACAGGTCAGGTTGCCATGTGGAGCATCCTGCTGGTTGGATTCTTCAACTCGATCATGTTCGCAAGCATCTTCGCGCTGGGCGTTGCCGGCCTTGGACCGCTCACCGCCGACGCGTCGGGCGTGCTGGTGATGGCGATCGTGGGAGGAGCTGTAATTCCGCTGATCGGCGGATTCTTAGCTGATCGCATGGGGGTTCGCAGCGCCTTTATTCTTCCCTCGATTTGCTACCTCTATGTGCTCTTTTACGCCTTCAAAGGCTCGAAGCCTTCGCGAGCGCTGAATACACACCCTTGAGGGCATCAAGCGGATAATGTCTTGCCACGAGCCCAGAGCCGAGAGGTTCGTACGATTTTTCTCCTCGTCAAGAAAAGGCATTTTTAATGTAGTCGCAACTCACGATCGCTTCGCACACAGAACACACGAATACTTATTTAGTCGTTCATTCGTCGGCCCCATTATCCGGTTGCTGGACGATGCGTTTCTCTTTTCTTCCCAGCCAGCGTGTGAACCATTGCGATAAAGCATTCGAAGAGACGGATTCGAAAGCGACGCCGCCGGGGATCGAAAGTTCGACCTCCGTTCCCGCGTCAGGACGGCTTAGGACTGTCAATTTTGCTCCTATTTTTTCTGCTCGCTCGCGCATCCCCGAGAGTCCCCAGTGCCCTTCGCGGCCCGTTTCCAGTACTTGAGGGCCGATCCCGCAACCGTCGTCGCGTACGATTACGCGCAAGTTCCGCCCCGCATATTCAACCTTGACTTCGATGTTGTCCGCACGCGAGTGGCGGAACGCATTGATCACAGCTTCGCGGCCAAGTCGGTAGACTTCGTCCCAAACAACCAGGTTCAAAGGCCGTCGAACGCCTTCCGCGGTAACGCTGTAAGCGACGTCTTCCTGGCCGGGAAGTTCTTCCCGAATCTGCGAGAATGCCTGTTCGAGATCGTAGGACTCGCGCGGCGATACGCGAAGGCTTCGAACCGCATTTCGGCCCTCTTCACCCACTTGCCTCATCAACTCGATAACCCGCAGCAGGACAGGTTTGGCCGGTGCATCTGCGGGTAAACGATCATTTACGACATCAAGCTGCATGGCAGCGCTGAAAAATCCTTGTAATAGTGTGTCGTGCAAATCGCGCGCAATCCGCTCTCGCTCTTCAAGTCGCTCTTCGAGCCTCGTCTGCATTTGCCTCGCGAGCTGTCGCATTCGCAGGCGATAGAAAGCCAGGATGACGACCCCAGTGGCAAGGACGGCGCAAAGTCGGAACCACCACGTCTGCCACCACATAGGTTCGATGTCGAAGGGGAATGTTGCTTCGGACCCTTTCCAGAGCCCGTCGCTGCTGCTGGCGATCACGCGGAAGAGATATGGGCCGGGACTTAGATTGGTGTAGATCGCGGTGCGTACTGAGACCGGCTCGCTCCAGTCCTTATCAAAACCGTCGAGCCGATAGCGGTATCGCACCCGCTCTGGATTGGAAAGACTCAATCCCACGTAGCTAAACGTGACGCGCTGACGAGCGGCTGAAATGCGGACGCGGCTTCGGGGGTCCATAGGATTGCCGTCCGCGGAGATCGCCTCAACATGAACCAGTGCAGGCTCAGATCTGGCCGTGGCTCGACTGGGGTCCACGACAGAGAGTCCACGATTCATGGAAAACCAGATTCGTCCGACCGAGTCGGCAAGAACAGATCGATGCCGCTTTACGCCTTCCAAACCGTGCAGGCCGTCGTCAAGCGTGTACTCCCGCAAATCCGAGTCACTGAACTGGCCTTCGAGAAGCGCGCTGCGTTTGATCCGCAGTACGTGACTCGAAGTTGCGATCCAAAGCCACCCGCTGTTATCGTCCGCGATTCCGAATATCTGTTCGTGTAAAGAGTCTGGTACTTGGCGCGGCGCCTGCACATGATCGGAAGCGAAAAAGGCGAGGCCGGCGGCGCTCCCGATCCAGAGTACTCCGGAGGAGTCTGTCATCAGGCAGTACACATCCGCCGAAGGCAACCCGTCACTTGTGGTAAAGCCCCGCCACTGGCCATTCGACAGTGCATTCAGTCCATTCGGCGTGGCAAACCACATGGTTCCGTCGGCAGTTTCCGCGATCGAAGTAACCGTGTTCGATAGCATGCCATTCGCGGTGGTGTAATTTGTGAAGTGGCCGTTCCTGAACTCACTTACTCCACCACTTAGAGTTCCCGCCCACACGGCTCCATCCCGACTTTGCTCAACGGCATAAACACTGTTCTGGACGAGTCCGTCAGATTCTCTGTAAGTATTGGCTGTGACCGAGCTACCTTTGTAGCGCAGCCGCGTCAAACCCCCTTGTTGCCGGCCGACCCAGAGTTCACCTTCATTCCCACTGATTGAATAGATGACATCCCGCGCTAGCCCGTCATCGGTCACGCTTCCGATTCGCCCGTTTTTCAGCCAGTACAGACCGCCTTCCAAAGGGGCGAACCATGTGCGCTGCTCACTGTCGACGTATACCGGTCCATTGCTGTCAGATGGCAAACTGTCAGCCATAGAATAGGTAACAAACGCACTGTCACGCAGACGCTCAATGCCTAGCGAATCGCCGGTCCATATATTTCCCTCGCGGTCCTCGAACAGTGCGCTTACCGGCGCTCTAGGTCGGGTTTGGCCTTCGTCACGCGCCACGCCTTCAGCATTGAACCGCATGATCCCGTCCGCCGTGCCTGCCCAGATGTTTGAGTCTCGATCCCGGATCAATGCAAGAATCTGGAGGTGCTGAAGAGCACCTGGCACGCCGACCTGGGTGAGTTCTGTTCCGCTCCAGCGCGCGGTGCCTTTATCCGTGGCCACCCACAACTCGCGATCGCTGATAGGGAGAAGGCAGTTAATCTTTTGGTCAGGCAATCCATTCGCTACGGCAGTAATCCGCCCTCCACTCACGTAGAAGAGACCCTTGTCTTGTGTGCCCAGCCAGACCTTGCCGTCGGCGGTTTCTGTCATTGCAATCACTGGAGAGTAGGGTGTGGCCAGACGGTGAGTCACGACCCCAGTGGACCAATCCGAAAGGGTCGCGACATTGCTGCGAGTTTCTTGTGGCGTATTCGACGGAGAACCAGACAGATCTTCTTGCGACGTGAGCGGTAGAAATCCCGTCTCACTATAGCGGAGAGCACCAAGTGCGAGTGAGGAAACCAGAAAATCCCCATTCGAGGCCCTGTTCATAGCTGTAATACTGAAGGCCGCTTTATCGTGTCCCGGTTCAAACTTTCCGTCACGGTAACGCAGAACCTTGGTGCTCTGCAGACGTATCCACAGACTTCCTTCGGCATCGGCCGTCAGCCCCAGAACCGGGCCAATCAGTGGTGAACCCGGGGTCAATTCTTGGAAGAGGCGGAAGTTCAATCCGTCGAAGCGCACCAGACCCTTGTCTGCTCCGATCCACAAGTACCCGTCAGGGGTTTGCGCGATGGCGTGGACCGCCCCACCTGGAAAACCCTTTTCGCTCCCCCACCGGTCACGAATATATTGCGACAGCGTTCGGTTGGGGTCGATCGCATGTGCGGCGTTGGCGAGACAGAGCCCAGAGACGGCGGCCAGGAGCCACTTGAAGAGCCATTGCCTTCTGAAATGGCTGTCACGGAAGATATTGGAATTTCTCGACGACAACCTCGGCGTCCTTTTGCAAGGGGCTCTTATTGCTGGGAACCAGACATAGATTCATGACGACCGCGGCGTCGCCAGCGGTAGGAACTCCGGATGTGAAAACGTGTTGGTAAACGACAGGAGCCCCGGCGCGCATGGCAAATCCGCGGACAGTTTGAAAGCTTGCACGTCCGGACTCCCAACGAAACGAGTGTGTCAAAGTGCCAGCCGGTTGCGAGAACTCCGTCAAATTGCCTGGCGTGTAAAAGGGCTGAATGCCGTACTGCGCATTATTCTTATTCGCCGGATCGCCCCAGCGGCCGATCTCGATATCCATTTCCCGATAATACTCGTCGCCAACGTCGTCCCAGGTATACACGCTGAAAATGGCGGCCGGCTCCAATCGGGAAGTATCGCGCACCGTCAATACATAGGTTCCATACCCCAGACTTCGTGCCAGATGTATTTCCCCACAGTTCCAAACCTCTGCCTCTTTAGTGATGCGCAAATGGAGGGCTCCACTTCCATCAGTAAAAACATTTGCGGGATCGTAGGGATTGTTCATGCCGGCACGGTCGGCTCGAATGGTTCGAACTTTCCAATCGTATCCGCTGAAACGGAGCGGCTTTGTGGGCGCGAACTGGGTTGGGCCAACGCCCTTGTCGATCTCGACAGCGACAACCGAACCGCCTTGGGTGGGACGGGCGTCCATAGTAGGCGGCGGGTGATATCCCGGTTCGACCAATAGTGCGGCATATTCAAATCCCAGGTGGGTCGCGGTGCTCCAGGTCGAGTCCGCTCGAATTGGAATGAGAGCTTGGTCAGGCCACGGCTGCACCCACCAGGGACCACTCCTCGCGTACACAACAATATGCTGATCGGGGCGCGCACCGGTAACTCGCCCCGAGATAATATCCTCTCTTTCGCGGCCACCTTGTGCGTTGGGCGGGATCTTGGTGAATTCAATGCGAGGTTGGGCTGTACCTTGCCGCGAATGACAACCACTCAGCAGCATACAGAAGACTATGGGGAGAGTTCGTTTCCAAACGAGACTCGCAGATCGCCGCAGTTTCACACGACACCGTCCTCAGGCTGGCCCCTCACCCCGCCTATGCTATGCGAGTGATTGTACAACCGCCAGCGCGGCACAGAAGGAGTTAGCATAACGTCGCGATCTCAACAAACTGCCACGTACAACGCGGCATCCGGGGAAAACGAGAAATATAACCGATTCGCGAACACTTCTTTCGCCAACGCCAAGGACGACATTGCCGACTACGCCTCCGCCGTCGGCAAATCAACGTCGCCAATCCCTTACGCCCAAGGTCGTCAGGCTGAAACCGCCGAGAACCAAGAAATCGCGGATACGGATGCAGGAATGGCTCAATCCGCAGGCCAAACGCTTCAGGGGCAAGCCTTACGTACCGGGCACAACGCAGGCGGAGCGATCGCGGCAACCGAATACTTGATGTATAGGAAAATCAAATTTTGATGTCAGATGTAAATAAGTCATCTCCGAACGCAGGATCGCGGATGGCCGCACATGATGCCGGAGAAAGTAAGATACGCGTTCGGAGGAACGTAAGGAGATCGTTTTGGACCGGAACTTTGCGGTTTGGAGTGGAGAAGGGAGGAAAGCACACAGCGGAAATGCGAGGGGGCCTCCTATGGTAATTGATTAGGCGGAGCCTGCGGCGCGATCCTTCGCACCCAAATCATTCGCTCCCCCTTGTGATCCAGAAGCGGATCGCAGTCGAAGTCTTGCTTTAGGGAATCTGCCCAGGCCAAGCGTCCGGGCCGGAGTCTCGGTTTTTGTCCCAAAATGGCGAAGAGGGCAGCCGAGATCTGCCCCAGCGCGCGTGAAGCAAACAACCCGAAATACCGCACTCCGTGTTGGTAATGCTCCGAAATATGTTGGGCCCACCGGTCAACGAACTCCTCAAGCGAGTACTCCACCTCAACCCAGCAACCCAACTTTTTATCTTTGGTCCGAAAGGTGACGCTTCGTTCCCCAACGTCGGTGATGCGACGCTGGGCAATCGGAGGCCGTCTCAAGTAGCGACCATCGTATCGTAGGCGATGGTCTTTCGAAGCGGAGGATTGAACTTTGACGCTCCACCAGCATCTCTCCAGATGGATGAACACGTCTTCCATCTGGTCAACGGTCAAATCTGTCTGGAGCCGACCGGCTCGCAGGGCTGCGCGCAGCAACTGGATTACAGCGCCCCGCCAAAGCCTCATCAACCGGTCGCCGTCGTAGTACAGGCGCGACTTCCAGGAGCCGGAGGAGACGTGCAGCCCTCCCGCCATGACCATGGTGTGGACATGGGGATTGAACTCTAACCGCCCGTTAAAGGTTTGCGGGAAAGTGATGATGCCCACCTGCAGACCTTGTCGAGCAGCCGCCAAGGTCTGGATGGCATTCCCCGCGAAAGCGGACAGAGCCGGCACCAGGAAGCGATTGTCGCGGAAGAACGACCACAGGAGATCCGGCATGGTGAAGGTAATCCCCTTATACAGTCCGTCCGGCAGTGCAGCCTCGCGGTCTCGCCGCCAATCTATCGTGGCCTTGTTGCCCCCGCGCCTGCAGGGGACAAATGTAGACGCATTAGAATCTACTCCAAAAGGAAAGGGCACGCCATTTGGCATGCCCTCGGAAATTCATCTCTCACTTATATAGACACGAAGGAATCGGTTTTGGGGACATTTGTCTCATAATAATTTTTTGGTTTTTGTTTCAGTGCGATCGTCATCGGCGCGCGTACTGGATGACCCGCCATGATCGCCAGTCCTCTTCTTGGAAATCGTATCGCGGTACCGGGGTGGCCTTGGAGGGGAGGTAATCCAGAGTCTCATAGTCGTCGAGGTCTCGCCAAGCGCGAGCGCGAAGCGCCTTGCGCAACTCTGAGGGGATACCGTGCCTATAGAGCCGTTTCCATGCTGCCGCCCTTTTGCGCCGCTCGGGATCGCTAACCCCGGATAGGTACTGGGCTCGCGTGGAGTCCCAAAGCGCGAGCGCAAATCACCCCTCTTTCCTCTGCGTCCTGAACGATGCTCAGAGTCTGACTCGCTGCCTCAATATCCTTGGGGGTAACAAGCGCATTCCGTTCTATAATCCTGTCCCGTTGTTTAAGCCATGCGCGCTCTTCACGCGTTGGCACTGGCGAGAAAATTTGCGCGCGATATAACCTGCCATCTTCGCTAAATGGATCTGTCCATTCTTCGCTGCGTCGCTGTACATTTATGCGCACAAACATCAATGGAGCAGCCGACTGTTGCCATTTCCTTTCCTGGACTACGGCGACGAGAGTCTCTAGCGCGACTGCGTCAACCTTTAGCTCTTGCGCCAATTCGAACCATTCGCGCTCGTGACCATCCAATGCGAGCGTTAAGAACGGGTCTAGGCGCTGTCGGAGAGCAGTGTTCCTCGCCTCATTGCGTATCCTCATTTAAACGACTCTTTTCCTTGCCGGAGGAACTGCAAGAACTGCAGGTATAACTGGCCCCTTGGCTGACGGGCATCCGCGTCGACGTGCTATGCCCGCAACCACATCTCAACACGAAAGGCCCAGCGTGGTTAGCTGGATCGCTTGTCCGTTCTTTGACTACCTCTTGACAGACCGGCTGCGCCACATTTACTACTGATGGCGTGCTGTCAGACACAAGCGCAATATATGGACAAATTATGCGCCACGTCAAGCCAATAGTCGCCAACCCTGATACATGGGGAGCTACACCAAGCCGTGCCCTCTTTCCGAGCTGGCCACATAGAACTAAAACCTGTCCTGATGCTGACACGGCACTGACACGCGGAACAATCGCGAATTAACTGTTCTAAGTTATGATAGCATGCTAACTAGTGAAATAAAAATATACTTAGGAGTGGTGAGCGCGGAAGGAATCGAACCTTCAACCTACTGATTAAGAGTCAGTTGCTCTGCCAATTGAGCTACGCGCCCGTCCGTGGGTTTCTGCTTCGCTCCTGGGAATTCCGCATCATGGTTGCGGGTATGGGCGATTGCTCATATTGCAGCCGGGAAGCTGCTCTCCGGAATCACCGTATCGGGCGAATGCGATTACCGATGACGAATATAACACAGCCGCTCGCCATCATACCAACCTTGGCCGACTTGGAGATGCTGGCATGTGCTGACGCCAAACCCCGGCATTTTCTTCCGCAAATTTCTTATCGAATTGGGCTCGGCTGGCGACTTCTTCAGGACGAAAATAATGCGGATCGGTTTTGCCGTGCCTGTGCTGACTCTGCTCTCGATGTATCCGCTCGCGCGCGGACCGCGGGGTCCAACCTGGGCACTCGCGGCAAGCTCTTCTTAGGAACGCTGCTGAAGATCCGCCGCAAATGGAGCCACGGCATCGGACACACTTCGACTGGGCCGACGTGGCGGCGCAACCGGCGGACGCTGTTCTAGCGTTCCGAGAAGCGGAGTATCCATCAGTCCGTTTGGTTCCAGCACGGAGAGAAACCCGTGGCGGGCGCACATGGCGTCGATACGTCTTTGTTGCCCTGGGCTAAGTACCTTTAGGGGCAAAGTATCGAAGTTGCGAAAAATCCACAGCAAGTACAGCCGCTGCACGAATGAAGGGTTGAGATACCGTGGGCCCAGAGGCGTGAGGATACGAAGCACGCCTTGAGACAGCTTTTCCATCCACATAGCCGGATCACCTGACATTTGCAATCTTTAATGTCGTTGTCTTGGACCAGAGCAATCCAAGGGCCAGCATTATTGCACCAAATATTATGCAAAGGGAAGCAGAATCCTAAGTTTTAAACAATTTTTCACAGGCTCGCGGCGGGCAAATGACCACGTCGCCCCCTGACTTACATAGTGCCTTGCCTGGAATGAGTGCCCCCAAAACCTCCCGTCAGCTCGGAATCTCCGGCAGGGTCGCGATACTGCGGATGCTCGCAGCCACGCCAAACTGGCGGTCTGCTCCGGCGGGTTCCACCCGAATCACCGAGGCCTGGCACAACACCCAACGCTTTTCGCCGTCGGTGAGTTGGGCAGGGAGCATAAGCACCATCTCCAGTTCGCTGCCGACGAGGATTTCGGAGTCTGCGTATAGGAAGATCCCGCTCATGCTTAAGTCGCGGGTCATTCCCGTGGCTGGTTGGCCTTGCGATGATCGGATGGAGACGCCCGTCCGTGCGATTATGCGCTGGCGCGAGCGGCGGTCGGACTTGGGGTCGGACATGAAAGTCGAAGGTTATCACACCCCCGCTCTCGGAGAGAGATCCTTCACTTTGAGTCTGACACCGCGACGAACGCACCCAGGCCGATCAGCGTGAGTCCTGTGGCGGCGCGCTGCCTGCGGCGCAAAACCGCTGAAGATCGCAGACGCGCACCGATCGGAGCCGCCATGAACGTCACTATGAGGTCGCAGGAGGTATTCAATGCCACGCTGATCGTACCCAGCAGGAGGAATTGCCAGAACACTCTGCCGCTCGCCCGATTCACAAACTGTGGAATGAAAGCAAGAAAAAAGATTGCCGTTTTAGGGTTCAAAACTTCCGTCGCAATGCCTTGCCAAAAAGGATTTCTGGGAACTTGGCCGGCGGGGATTTCGATATCGCCCTCCTGATTTTCATGGGCGCCGACAACCATGCGAATGCCCAGGTAAATCAGATACGCCGCACCCGCATACTTGACCACGGCAAATGCGGTTGCGGACGTGGCCAGCACAAACGACAATCCCGTCGCTGCCGCCATGACATGCGTGAGACCACCGAGAAATGTTCCGAGACAGGACAGCACTCCCTCACGACGGCCTCCGGCAAGGGTGCGAGCAAGGACGTACAACATGCCGGGGCCGGGTGCAACCGCGAGCAGCGTGGCCGCGCCGAGGAACAGCGAAAACCGATGAGCATCGATCATGCAAGTGATTCTAAATCGAGACCCGAGCCGGTCGCGAGGAATCGGTCGGCATCGCTTTGTGCGAATCGTGGTTTAGCATAAAATCATGCCCGCAAAAGATTCCTCCCGGCGAATTGGGCTGGCCCGCGCGCTTTCCAAGCAGGGCTATTGTTCTCGCTCGAATGCTGTCGATCTAATCTGCGCCGGACGTGTGAGCCTGAATGGTGGAATCTGTCGCAATCCGGAAGCTCCAGTCCGCTTCGAACGCGACCGCGTAGAGGTGGATGGCCGACAACTGCCCACGTCAGCGAAACTTTACCTGATGCTCAATAAGCCTCGTGGCGTGGTCACGACGGCTTCCGACGAAAAAGGACGCGAGACGGTGTACGCATATCTTGACAAAGACCTGCCGTGGCTTGCCCCCGTCGGCCGTTTGGATAAGGCGAGTGAGGGGCTGCTGCTACTGACCAACGATTCCGAATGGGCCGCCCGCATGCTTGCGCCCGAAACGCATCTGGACAAGATTTATCATGTGCAAATCGGCGCGGTCGCAGATTCCGGGTTGATCGAATCTATTATTAAGGGAGTCAGAACTGACGATGGCAGTTTCCTGCGGGTAAGGAGTGCGCACATTCTGCGTGGCGGGGAAAAAAATACCTGGCTCGAAATTGTCCTTGACGAAGGCAGGAATCGCCACATCCGGCGCATGTTCGCGGCGCTTGGAGTTGAGGTGCTGCGACTGCTCCGCGTCGCAATTGGACCTTTGGTGCTGGGCAAACTGCCGAAAGGCGCTTCGCGACCGCTAACAAATGAGGAGAAACTAGCTCTGGATCGGGCCCTGCAACCGTCGCTCGTAGCCGCGCCACTCACCGGCAGAAGAGCAGCAAAACAGACCTAAACGCGAACTCAAGGAGACAACGGCGAGAAGTATAGTCGAAGGATTGTTTGCAGAAGTGGAGCCTTGCAGCGCAGCGTTCTACTTTATAAAGGGCAAGTTGGATAGGACTTTTGCGGCGAGTTCCAGTTGCTGCAAATCGTCCGAAGAGAAGTCCGGCCCTGCGGTAGCTGGATCAAATCCTTTGCGACAAACTTGAACTACACCCAGAACCTTCCGCTGTCCATCTAGAATTGGCGCGGACATCAGTTTTTGAATCGCGTTCTGGCCGGTTCGTTCCACATCCTCGGACTCTGGATTGTTCAGCTTCACGCTTTCAAAGATGCTAGCGTGTTTGACTTTCACGAAGGCGTTAAAAAGCTCTGTCTTCTTGGTTGAGGCGGTATGAGCGGCGACCGCGGAAGAACTGGAAACCGGGATCGATCCCGCAGTTTTCAGTTGTTCAGGGTGGACGAAATTCAGCAGACCCTTCTCCAGACGCATCAAGGCAACTTCGGTAGGCCGCACTCCGAAGAGCTTGGCCAGAGCCGCGCAAAACTGTTGCGGCGTCGTAGCCTGAGCCAGCACATGCTCAACCGACGCGTTCGAAGCTCGTGCCGGAGCTGCTGCTGTGCCGCTTTGTTCGAAATTTGTTTTGCTTGGCATATTCTTGGACTAACGTCGCGTTGCCGCCTGCATCAGCAGAACTATCGTGACGTATTGCAGTGGCGGCATCAAGTTACGGAAGTACTTTCGAGGCGCAGGAGACGTTGTTTTCGCAGCTCACTTAATCCTTGGTCAGGGCAAAGCCTTTTTCGCGCCAACCCCGGATGCCTCCGTCCATTGAGAGCACGTGGGTGTAGCCCATCTTCTGAAGGTTGTCGGCGGCCAGAGCAGAGCGAAATCCACCCCCACAGTAGAGCACCATGGGCGTCTCGGGATCAGGCACGCGCGCCTCAACATCGCGCTCAATGATTCCTTTGCCCAGATGAACCGCGCCAGGAAGGTGATCGGCCGCGAATTCGCTTTCTTCCCGCACGTCGACGAGCAGAAACTTTTCGCCCCGGTCGATTTTCGCTTTCACATCATCGATGGTCACTTCGTGAACGCGCTTCCGGGTGTCTTCGACGATCTTCAGAAAACGCGGGGAATGCTGATGAGCCATGGGTCCTCCATTCGTTCAATCTATTTTAGCGGAGGAATATTCTGGCGGGATGCAGCTACTGGTTTGCTTGGTGGGAAACCTGGGTGATCTCCGCTTCAGCGGGAACAATCGCGGCTCCGGAGGAGTGAAGCAGGCGTTGCAAATCCGCTTGCAGATTACTGCAGTCTTCTGCTCCAAGGTCGACAAATTCGAAAGGCTGAAGATAGCCTTGAGTCGCCCACATGGGAAACAGCATGCGTGCCTTGGTGCGTACGGTGCTTTCGCCGACGTGGAAAATCACTTCGACTTTGATCCCCTCATCCAACGGCGTTTCGAGATGCAGCAATCCTCCGGTGATCGAGAGCTGGTGCAGCTTGCCTCGAGTTTGCCGCCCGTTTTCCAGACAAACTAAAGACAAGACGGTGCCCGCAAGTTTCACCCGCGGAGCACGCGGTTTGGCGTTTGCTGCGGAGGCTTTGGCCATACTCTACGCTCAACTATTTCACTTCAACCGCGGTACGGGGGAGATTACGAAAGGCCCCGGCTGGTTTCCCGTCTCGCGAATGTTTACCGATAAATGAACATCATAGAAAAGGATGTATGCCCACAATCGCGCGCCCTCGCGCTAGACGTTTGAAAACACGGGGGAAGAAGCGTGGGACCCTCCATAGCAAGGGGATGGCAAGAAAACCAGTGGGCAGTTCCTTGTTCTCGGTTCTCAGTTTGTTCCTCAGGGAGCAAAGCGTTTGCTACGGCTTGTTCCACCCTCGCACCCGCGGCCACCATCGATTCACGTTCTGGCAATAGGCTTCGTAATCTGATCCGAATTTCCCACGCAGAGTTGGCTCTTCATAAAAGACGACGAACAGATGTATGCCGAGGGCTACGGCCATCACTACAGCAATCGCCACTGGGTTGGCGTGTCCGAAAACAATCCACAACCCGATCCATCCTGCAGCAAAGCCAAGGTACATGGGGTTCCGCACGTAGCGATAGAAACCCACCACGACCAGGCGCTGCGGCGGGGCCATCGGTGCAGGTGTGCCGTGCCCCGTCCAGCCGAAGTCCCAGATGCAGCGCAGGGCCACGGCGAATCCCAACACCGAGGGAAGGGCAGCCAGCCATCGCCACTGTGCCGCACCCGCCATTTCCACGCGGAATCCGAGCCACTGCGGCAGCAACCAGAACCACAAGGCGAAGAACGCGCCGCCAACTGCCAGCGAGGCCATCGCTGTCGGCCAGTGATCGCCGTGCGCGCCCGCTGGAGCGTTTCCAATCTGTCCGTCCGTCATATGTCCTCCTTAGTGCTTGCGATCTTGTTACTCCGCAATTCCTACGACTCGATTGAAGAATCCGATCAGGTACTTCCAAATCAGGTAATAGACGATCAAGACGGCGGGAAATACCAGCGCCACGTGCACGTAGTGAACGTTGACCACGCCGAAATAGATGAAACCGTGATCCGTCGTCTGCAGAAAACCCAGGCTGCGGCCGAGAAGAAATCCTGCCGGCGCGAGGATGAAGGGAAGGATCGCTCCGTGAATCCCCAGCGGCAGATTGACGCGCGAGCGCAAAGCCAGATGCAACATATTCCACACGCCAAACAGGTTGGGGATGACGGCCATAGGAAAAATGATCACACGCTCAACGGGGATCGGGACGTCGTAGACAAAGCGTGCAATGCTGAACAGAGTGAGTGCGACCAGCAAAAGCGGCGTTGGCACCGAGATTCCCGCCATGTAAGCGCGCAGATACGGATGATTAGTCATAACGTCTCCTTCTACAGGTGGTACGCGAATATCAGGATCAGCTTCGGGAAGAACAGAAACACGCCAACGCTCAAGGCAATCAGCGCCCAGTCGTACCACGGAACTCGAACGGGGTGGGCATCGAGTTTGCGCAATACCGCGGGCCATAGGTCCCGCCCTAGCTCGAGGTTCACCGGAGGTAAAGATTGTTTCAGAGCTTCGCGAATGTCCTGGTCGTCGTGTTCGGTCATCTCGTACTCAGTCATTTTTTTCCTCGTGTTCTTTCATTCAGGTCTGACGCCTAGCTGGCGTAGTTGTTTGCGCAGGATGCGAACGGCACGGAAGACGCGCACCTTGACCGCGCCCACTGATGTCCCCAGGGCATTGGCAATTTCGTCGTAGGGCTGCTCTTCCACCAACGCGAGCGTTGCCGCAACCTGCAACTTGGCCGGCAGGCGTCGAAATGCCTGCTGGATCTTCTCCCGCGTTTCACGCTGCAGGAGACCGTCGGGCTCAGGCGCGCCGGCGGGTTCAGCGAGCAAACTCTGCTCTGGGCGTTTGCGCCGGAGATGATCAAGCGCCAGGTTGGTGGCGATCCGCCGGGCCCAGGCTCCGAAGTTGCCGTCCGGCCTGAACTGGTGACGAGCCCGGTAAATGCGCCAAAGAGTTTCCACCGTCAGATCCTCAGCAACGCCCGGGTCGCGCACGATGCGAACGATCCAAGCGTAGACCTCGCCCTGGTACTGCCGAGCCAGCGTCTCGAAAGCATCGATCTCGCCAAGCGCAAATCGCCGAAGCAGATCCATAGGCGTTTCTATTTCTATTACGGGTTCGGAACGAATGGGTTACAAGTTTTTTCGGAGTTTGGCTGGTGTCCGGGCGAAAAATCAACCAGGTTGGGAGGGTGGGCTCATAAGATCCGGGCTATCAGTCTCGAACTCCGACACCTCCAAGCCTCTGATTTCAGGGGTAGTCTCGACAATCAACGCAGTCCCAAATTGGGATGAAGCTTAGCTAGGTAACGACCGATTTATTACCGCTGTTACTTTACTGTGGCTGCGGGCGGCCATAAGCTCCGGTTTATGAAGTTGAATGCCTTGCTGGTGTCGCGGGATTGCCCATCGCTAAGGGTGCTGGGGGCGCTTCTGGACGTGATGCAAATCGAGCAGCAGACTTGCCACTCGTCCGGCGAGGCAGTCGAGTTGCTGGTACAGGGCCACTATTCGGCCCTGGTAATGGATTTCGATCTGCCGGGCGCGGGCCAAGTGGCGCGAATGGCCCGTATGGCATCTGCCAAGCGAGAACCAGTGGTGTTTGCCATGGTTAGTGCTTTTACTCCGGTGGGCGGAGAATTCCCGTCAGTTGTGAACTTCGTCCTGTATAAGCCGCTTGCCTACGAGCAGGTGGCACGCTCGCTGCACGCGGGGCAGCGATACATGAAGCCGAATCCGCGGCACGCACCGCGCCATCCACTCGAAGCGCTGGTCTACCTTCGGTTCGGAGCGAAGGCTTTGCCCGCGATGGTGCTCGATTTGAGTGAGCAAGGTTTAGCCTTGCAGGCTCCGGAGCCATTGCCGCCGGTTGAAAATGTGCCGCTGCGCTTTGTGTTACCGGGAACCTCCGATTTGGTGGAAGCGACCGGAAAGGTCATCTGGACTGAAGACGATGGTCGCGCCGGAATGTTCTTTTCGCAGCTTACAGCGGCATCGCGACACCATCTCAAGAATTGGCTGGCCAAACGGGGCGCGAAAAGCAAGAACGCCGTGCGCGTGCTCTTGCCACCCCAAAGGTCGCGGCGCGGGGCGCACCCAGCACACTGAGTTCTCTGTAGAGACGTAGCTGGCTACGTCTCTGCCCCCGGGAGATATCAATTTCTCCGTGCTAGACTCAGTTCTCTCTGACAACGCCGCATGAGTGAGCTTACCTTCCTTCCAGCCGTTGTCATGGCTGAGCAAATCCGCAAGAGCGCGTTGTCGCCCGTCGAGTTGGTGGAAGCGCATCTCGCCCGCATCGAGAAGCTCAATCCGAAGTTGAACGCTTTCGTGCATTTGGACGCCGAGGGCGCGCGCCGTCAGGCCCGTGCGGCTGAAGAGGCAGTGACCCGTCATGAAAAGCTCGGCCCGCTGCACGGCGTTCCGATCAGCATCAAGAGTTCGATCGAAGTGACGGGTTTGCGTTGCGAATCTGGCACTAAGCTTCGGGCAGGCTTCGTGGCTGCACAGGATGCTCCTCTAGTGTCGCGCTTGCGCCAGGCCGGGGCGATCATTTTGGGAACTACCAACGCGCCCGAACTGCTCATGGCGTGGGAGACCGATAATCTTCTCTACGGCCGCACCAACAATCCGTGGGATCTCTCGCGGACCCCCGGGGGGTCAAGCGGGGGCGAGGCCGCGGCGATTGCGGCGGGATGTTCCGCAGGAGGCGTAGGCAGCGATGGCGGAGGCTCGATTCGCGTCCCCGCGCACTTCAGCGGAATCTGCGGGCTGAAGCCTACACCCGGTCGTATTCCTGCCACGGGACACTTCCCAACCTCGGTCGGACCGTTTGCTTTGCTGGGCGTGGTTGGACCGATGGCGCGGACAGTCGCAGACTTAAAAGTCTTGTTCGAGGTGATGCAAGGACCGGACCACGGCGATCCTTCGGCCGCTCCAGTGTCCGTGCGCTGGCGGGACCGCGACGATCTGAAGAAACTTCGTATCGGATATTTCGAGGATGACGGACATACTCCGGTCACGGCCGAGACGCGTGCGGCGGTGCGAGCTGCAGCTGCGGCGCTCGAGCAAGCGGGCTTTAAGGTTGAGCCTTTTCGTCCCGATGGGCTTGAGCAGGCGCGACAACTTTGGTGGCAGTTTTTCGGGATCGCGGGCGGCATGCTGCTGCAGCCGATGACCAAAGGGAAGGAGGCTCACCTGAGTCCGATTCTCAAACAGCATTTAAGCCGCGTTGCCGCCGAGCCGTCCCACACGGGTCAGACCTTGCTCGATACCTGGATCATGCGCGATGCGCTGCGAATGGAAGTCTTTTCCCAGATGCGTGAGTATCCCGTTCTGCTTTGCCCGGTTGCTTCTGTGCCCGCCTTTCGTCATGGCGAGCGCAGTTGGAACGTGGATGGCCAGACCGTGGAATATCTCGACGCATGGAGCTACACGGAGTGGTTCAACCTGCTGGGAACTGCGGCCGCGGTGATTCCTTTCGGGCGATCAAACGAAGGCTTGCCAATTGGAGTGCAAATCGTCGCCCGTCCGTGGGAAGAAGAGTTGGTGCTGGCGGTGGCTGCGGAATTGGAAGCGCAACGCGGGGATTGGCAACCGCCAGATATTAACCTCTGACAGATTTTTCCCTTCCCGTCCTCGGCGCGATTTTCCCTGCGGCCTCTGCGTTTTAAGATTCTTGTCGGTAGTGATAATGGATTTATACTATTTCTCCACCCTGAAAAAGCGATAACCTGTTGCCACCCAATCTCCTGCTTGCAGCCTGACGGCTCCAGAGATTGACACAAGCATTTAATGGCTCCTCCAACGCAATCCAGAGGCTTCTTCGCGTCCCGCGTATTGCCCGGGCTGATCGTGTTCTTGTTCATCTCGGCCACCTATCTCTACACCTTTCCTCAGCCGAATGTCTTCTATGCTGCGATCGTTTTACTGCACGTGGTTGCTGGCGTCATCGCCGCTGTTCTGCTGGCTGGTTTTCTTTTCCGACTGCTCCGGGATGGGAGCATCGCCTCACGCCTTGGTTGGGCGCTGCTTATCGCTGCAGCAATCCTCGGCCTGATTCTAATTAAGACGGGGACCCCGCGAGTAGAGTGGAACCTTCTCTATGTTCATATTATGCTGTCGCTCGCCGGCGTGGGCATCGTCGTCGCGGAATGGGCCGGGAAACGAGGCTGGCTTGCGCAAAGCGGCCGTGGCTCGATCATTCGCTGCGCGATCTGCCTGCTGGTGCTCGCTGGATTCGGACTGGGCGCGCGTTACTTGCGCGAGTCGCGCTGGAAAAATCAAGCCCGCATCGAGAATCCCTCAATGCCGCCTGCCACCATGAATGGCGAAGGCGATGGTCCGGATGGGCCATTCTTTCCCAGTTCTGCGCAAGTTTACGGCGGACAGAAGATTCCCAGCAAGTTTTTCATGGAGTCCGACTCCTGCAAACGCTGCCATGAAGACATCTACAATCAGTGGTTCAGCTCGGCGCATCATTTCTCGTCCTTCAACAATCAGTGGTACCGCAAGAGCATCGAGTATATGCAGGACACGATTGGCACCAAGCCTTCCAAGTGGTGTGGCGGATGCCACGATCCCGCCGTGCTCTACAGCGGCTTGATGGATACGCCGATCAAGCAAATCGTGCACCGCCCCGAGGCCCAGGCTGGGCTGGGCTGCATGATGTGTCATTCAATCGCCGACGTGAAGAGCAGCATGGGACAAGGCGATTTTTATCTCGAATATCCCAAGCTACATGAATTGGCAGCGACCAAGAATCCATTCGAGCGCATGCTGCACGATTTTCTGGTGAAGCTGAATCCTGAACCGCACCGCCGCGTGTTTCTGAAACCCTTCATGCGAAACCAGACGGCGGAGTTCTGCTCGAGCTGTCATAAAGTTCATCTCGACCTTCCGGTCAATCACTACCGCTGGATTCGTGGCTTCAACGAATATGACAATTGGCAGGCCAGCGGGGTTTCCGGCCAGGGGGCGCGGTCTTTTTATTATCCGGCGAAGCCTGCGCAATGCGCCGATTGTCATATGCCGCTCACTCGGTCGAGCGATATGGGCAACATCGATGGCCAGGTCCATTCGCATCGTTTCCCCGCGGCGAACACCGCACTTCCGACGGCCAATGATGATGCGGGCCAACTGAAGATTACCGAGGATTTTCTCAAGGGCGGTATTCTGAGCGTGGATATTTTCGCACTCTCTCCTGCGCGAGCGCAGTTGAAGCCGGGGGTGGCAAACCAGTCGGAGCTATCGACGACTTTTGCGGTCGGTGAAGAGGCGGAGACGAAAATTACTCCTGGCGGAGAAACCGACATCGTTCCGGTCACAGCGCCGTTGAATCGCGTGCAGCCGACCGTCCGTCGAGGAGATACGGTCCGCGTGGACGTTGTAGTCCGCACCAAGAAAATCGGGCACTTCTTTCCTGGCGGCACGGTGGATGCCTACGATACATGGCTCGAACTGAAGGGCGCGGATGACAAGGGCCAAACCATATTCTGGAGCGGCAGCGTCGAAGACAATGGCAAAGGTCCGGTAGAGAAAGGAGCACACTTTTACCGCTCGCTGCAGGTGGATGCGCACGGCAATCGCATCAACAAGCGCAATGCATGGGCCACTCGCGCCGTGGTGTACGTGCATCTGATCCCGCCCGGCGCGGCCGACACGGTTCACTACCGCGTAAACATTCCCGAGAACTCAAGCAACAAAATCACCCTGCATGCCCGCCTCTGTTATCGCAAGTTCGCGTGGTGGAATACGCAATTCTCATTCGCCGGCATTCCCGATCCGAATCAACCTAGCGCTGATGTCACGCCTGACTACGACGACAGAAAGTTTGCGTTCGCGGCTTCGCTGAAAGGAGTATCGGCTAGAGTAGAGAAAATTCCGGACCTTCCGATAGTAGCGTTGGCGGAAGACGAAGTTACGCTGAACGTAGCGCCGCACAGCTCTGCTGCTCCTGAGCCGAAGATTACTCTGCAGGCGGATGACTGGCAGCGCTGGAACGATTACGGCATTGGCTTGCTGCTGCAGGGCGATCTGAAAGGTGCACAGGCAGCCTTCGAGAAGGTGACGGAGGTCGCTCCCAAGAATCCTGACGGCTGGGTGAACATCGGGCGCGCCGCGGTTCAGGAAGGCGACATGGATCGCGCCCGCACCGTGCTGGCGAAAGCTTTGTCGTTAAGTCCAGACCTCGCGCGAGCCCACTTCTTCTACGCCAAAGTTCTGCGCAGCGATGGCCGCTACGATGAAGCGGCTGATCATCTCCGCAAGGTTCTCGTGCAGTATCCACGAGATCGCGTGGCGCTCAACGATCTGGGACGCATTCTATTCCTCCAGCGCAAGTACGCGGACGCCGTGAACGTTCTGCAATCTGTTCTCGCAGTCGATCCAGAAGACTTGCAGGCGCATTATGACCTGATGCTCTGCTACAACGGCATGGGAGACCAGAAGCAAGCCCACGAGCACGAGGTGCGTTACCTGCGTTTCAAAGCCGATGAAGCTTCGCAAGCCATCACAGGCCCGTATCGGCAACTCAATCCCGAGGACAACAACGAACGGCAGGCGATTCACGAACATCTTTCTGTGCCGCTAACCTCAGCTCGCGTAGGGACGGGTCTTCGACCCGTCCGGGCCGAGCGAAGCTCGGCGATCGCCAAAGTCTCGACGGGGATCTTAAGATAATGCGCAAGACGATTGTGTCGCTCTTATATTTGCTGCTGGGTGCATCCGCATCTGCTCAGCAGATCCAATTTCGCGATATCACTGCGCAAACCGGCATTCATTTCACGCACAACAACGGCGCCTTCGGGAAAAAATATCTGCCCGAAACCATGGGATCGGGCTGCGCCTTTATCGATTACGACAACGACGGCTGGCCTGACATTCTGCTGGTGAACAGCGAAGACTGGCCGGGACACAAGCGCGCCGATTCCACGTTGAAGCTCTATCACAACAACCACGATGGCACATTCACCGACGTCACCCTCAAAGCGGGCCTCGCGGTTTCGATGTACGGCATGGGCGTTGCCGTTGGAGACTACGACAACGATGGTTATGACGACATCTTCATCAGCGCTCTCGGCCAGAGCCATCTGTTTCACAACAACGGCAACGGCACGTTTGCTGATGTGACGAGAGCCGCTGGATTGTGGGGCCCGAATGAATTCTCGACCGGCGCCGCGTGGGTGGATTACGACCGCGACGGCAAATTAGATCTGGTGGTCGCGAACTACGTGCAGTGGTCCGAGAAGAGTGATCTCTACTGCACTCTTGACGGCGTGCACAAATCTTATTGCACGCCAGAATCCTATAAAGGTTCTTCGGCGCGGCTCTGGCACAACCTGGGCGGAGGAAAATTTGAAGACGCCACGCAGAAAGCCAAGTTCTATGATCCGACTTCGAAGAGCCTGGGCGTTGCGATCGTGGATTACAACGGAGATGGCTGGCCAGACATCCTGTTGACCAATGACACTCAGCCGAACAAGCTGTACCTAAATAAGCACGATGGTACGTTCGAAGAGAAAGCTGTCTCCGCGGGAATCGCATTCAGCGAGGACGGTGTGGCCCGGGCTGGCATGGGCGTGGATGCCGCTGATTACGACCGTTCCGGCCGCCCCAGTTTCATCATCACCAACTTCGCCAACCAGATGCTTTCGCTCTACCACAACGAGGGCAACGGCTTGTTTGTGGATGAGGCGCCGCAGTCGGAGGTTGGACATGCGACCTTGGTGACGCTCGGCTTCGGTTGTTTCTTCTTTGACTACGACAACGATGGCTGGCCTGATATTTTCGTCGCCGATGGGCATATTGAAAACGAAATCGAACGAGTACAGAAGCGTGTGACCTACGCCGAGCCGCCGCACGTTTTTCGCAACCTCGGCGGCGGGAAGTTTCAGGAAGTGACAGCCTCTTTGGGATCCGCATTTGCCAGCCCGAAAGTCGCTCGCGGCGCGGCTTCCGCGGATATCGATAACGATGGATCGCTCGACGTGCTGATGACGACGAATGGCGGCCGAGCCTACCTGTTTCACAACGAAGGCGGAAACAATCGCAGCCTGCGCGTAAAGTTGGTGGGCACGAAGTCGAACCGTGATGGTATCGGAGCCGTTGTGCGTGTAACCTCTGGCAAAGATCTGCAGTGGCAGATGGTCCACAGCGGATCGAGCTATTTGTCACAGAGCGAACTCGTATTGACCTTCGGCCTGGGCGAGAAACAAAAAGCCGATTCGATTGAAATCCTGTGGCCCAGCGGGCAGGTCGACAAACTATCGAACATAACCGGAAGCCAGACCATCACGATTCAGGAAGGTAAGGGCGTGCTGGCGAACAAACCCTACGGCAAGCCTTGGAGCTTCGCCGCACCTAAATAGAAAATCTCCTGACCTTATTAGTGCGGTGACACTTCGAATTCCCGCTCTCGTTGAGCCGATTTTCCTTCGTGTACCTTTGTGCCCTTTGTGGTTAACTGGTTTTTCGCATGACTAGGAACGTTCCCCTCGTTTGTGCCGGCGTCATTCTGGCAACGATCGCTATCTTCGCGGCCGCTCCCCAAAGCACTCCGACACAACCGGATAAATCTATCGAAGCGGCTCGTCTGAATAATCTCGGCGTCGCCTACATGAACCAGCAGCTCTTCGAAAAAGCGTTGAAGGCGTTCGAACAGGCGGCCGCGCTCGATCCGAAACTTTCGATCGCTCCAATGAACGAGGGCATCGCATTGCTCAACCTGGGGCGGATCGATGCGGCTCGACAATTTCTTGAACAGGCGGTTAAACAGGATCCCGGCAATCCTTACGCCTGGTACAACCTCGGGATGCTGGAAAAGAACTCCGCGAATGCGCAAGCTGCGGTCGACGCCTTCCGCCGCGTCACCGAAATTGATCCCGATGATGCGGACACCTGGTATTTTCTGGGCGCTTCGTATGCACAGAACAAACAATATCCAGAAGCAATCGACGCGTTCCAAGTCGCGTTGAAGCTGAATCCACTGCACGCTTCGGCCGAATTCGGGCTCTCCCGCGCCTACCAGCAAATGGCTGATCTCACTCGCGCTCGCGAACATCTGACGCGCTTTCAGTACATCACGCAAAACAAGTTAGGCTCGCCCATCAGCTTGGCTTATGGCGAGCAGGGAAAATATTCGCTAGCGGATGAATCACCGGTTGCTCCGGTCAAAGTGCCGCCCGCAATTGATGTGCGCTTCGTGGACGCCACTGAAAAGGCTGGGTTGCTGACTAAGACGCTTGCTCCTACATCGAACGATCTTCCATCGTATCTTGGGCCAGGGGCTTGCTTCCTCGACTATGACAACGATGGCCGCATCGATATCTTTCTGCCCGACAACGGGAGGGAAGGCGGAATGTCGCTATACCACAATTTGGGCAATGGCAAGTTCGAGGAAGTAACCAGGAAAGCGGGACTCGATCCGGCCTCGCACGCGATTGGTTGCACGGCCGGTGATTATGACAACGACGGGTTTGTCGATCTAGTGGTGAGTTTCAACGGGCGCGTGGTTCTTCTCCACAACGAAAAGAACGGTAAGTTCAAAGATGTCACCGAAGCCGCGGGCATCAGAAGCGACGGTTTCAACGCCGGGTTAACTTTCGTCGACTATGACCACGACGGCGATTTGGACTTGTTAGCCAGC
>Ga0209010_1000079_pt1 | contig 36890 bp, 31 predicted proteins | sample BlaSpr_A8_OM1_O3_FD_187985 | JGI IMG/M metagenome (GOLD analysis project Ga0209010, IMG submission 187985) | Forest soil microbial communities from Thunder Bay, Ontario, Canada - Black Spruce, Ontario site 2_A8_OM1_O3 (SPAdes) (version 2) | ecosystem: Environmental > Terrestrial > Soil > Boreal...
TCCGATCTCCAAGGCAGCGAGGCGTCCGCCGTCGCCTCCGGTCGCGCGGTCGAAAATGACACTCGTATAAGTGTAGATCAGAATCGCGCCGAAGACGAAGAGGAATGACGTCGCCAGCGTGGTCACGACGCGGGCGTCGCCAAGCGGTGCAAGCCGCTCCCGCAGCCGCAGCGGCGGAGAGGGCGGCACGTAGGGGAGCACGAGGAGCACGCCCGCCGCGGCCAGAGCGCCGAGTGCCGCGACGAACCATAGCGTCAGACGCCAACCACCAACACTGCTGACAAGCGTGCCGATCGGAGCTCCCAGGGCAATGGCGGAGGTCAACCCCGACAAGACGATGGCCAGGGCGAAGCCGCGCCGCTCGGGAGCAACTAGCGCGGCTGCCATGGCGCCGGCCGTCGGCACGATCATGGCGCCGCCAAGACCGGCCACTGCGCGACTGAGGAGCGCCAGCTCGAAAGTCGGCGTTATCGCGGTCAGGATGTTGCCGGCGATGAACACGGCGAGGCCGGCAAGGAAGACACCCCGGCGCGGCCAATTCGCGGTCAAGGTCGCCATGACTGGGGAGAGGATCGCATAGGCGAATGAATAGACGGTCACGAACTGGCCCGCGGCGGCAACGCTCACGTCGAAGGATTGGGCGACCGGAAAGAGAATGCCCGCCACCACGTAGGAGTCGGTGCCGACCGCAAACGTGCCGAGGGCCAAAACGAGCAGACGAAAATTCACGATCGTTTCCTTGTCGTAACATGACGATCGGGCTCGCCGGGCGTTGTGCAGATTGGCCAAGCCATTGGCGAGCCCCGGCCCGAGATGCAAGTGCGTCGCGGCCGGCTTGCCGGCCATACGGCCCTAGCCGTCGGCAGCGCCGGTCCCCACCCTTCAAAAAGCGCAAGCACCGGTCGCATGCCCGGCACCCGGTCAGGCGCCGCGACGAAATGCATTTTCGGGCGTGCCCGGATTGGCGAAGCAGACCTCAACGCCGGACCCGAGGAGGTGCACAGCAGAGCTATAGCGCCGACCATCCGCGTTCTCCTCCACGATCGACCCATTGCCCCGCAGATCCGGGGCGCCGACTCACGCCAACCGACAGCGCAGCGGCAAGGTCTTCAGCCCGTTTATGAACCAAGCGTGCGTCCACTTCGGCTCGCCATCCGGTACGAGCGCTTCCAGCCGCGGCAGCAATTCCTCGAAGAGGATGCGCATTTCCATCTTGGCCAAATGCTGGCCGATGCAGAGATGAGCCCCATAGCCGAAGGTCAGATGCTTGTTCGGCTTGCGGTCGGAGCGGAAAACGTCGGGATCCTCGAATACCGCCTCGTCGCGGTTGCCCGACGCGTAGCAGAGCATTAGCCAATCGCCCTTGGCGATCTGCCGGCCACTTAGTTCGGTATCTTCAGTGGCGCTGCGCATGAAGGTCTTGACCGGCGATGCCCAGCGTATCGCCTCATCGACGAAACCCGGGATCAGCGACGGATCGGCCTTGACGCGCGCCAGTTCCGCCGGGTCCTGGGCGAGCGCCCAGAGTGCTGTGGCCGTTGAGGATGCGGTCGTGTCGTGGCCGCCAACGGCGACGTTGATGTAATAGCCGTTTGACGCGGCATCCGAAATCAGCTCACCGTCGATTTTGGCGTTGGCGATCACGCTCGCCAAATCGTCACGCGGCCGAGCCCGGCGGTCGGCGGTAATGGCGCGGAAATACTTGTTGAGATCGGTGTGGACGGCATGCAGCTCATACTGTTCAGATTCCGAGGCATCGAGCTTGCGCCCGACATCCGGATCGGCCGGTCCGAGCAGCTCCTGCGTCAGCCGCAGCATGAGCGGCTCGTCGGCCATGGGCACGCCCATGATCTCCATGATCACATGCAGCGGATAATGCCGCGCCAGATCCTTAACGAAATCGGCGCGACCGCCTTGCGCCGTCACCCGCTCGACAAGTGTCGCCACAACGTCTCGCGCGAGCTCGCGAATCCGATCTTCGAGACGCTTTAGATTGGCCGGCAGGAACCAAGATTGGGTCAGCACCCGGTATTTGCGGTGGTCCGGCGCATCCATCCGGAGGAGCGAGCGCACCGGGTTTGGGCCGCCGGTCGCGCGCCGTGTGCGCGCTTCGTCCTCGCGGGTGACCAGTATCGTCGGCCGGTCGGCACTGTGGAACAGATCGTTCTGGCGGCTGACATTTAGAATATCGGCGTGGCGTGTCACGACCCAGAACGGATCAAAGCCTTCCGGCTCGGCGATGCCTAGCGGGTTATTGGCCCTCAGCCAGCGATAGGCAGGATAAATACGGCCATCGGCGTAAGCTGCCGGATCGACCAGCACCGCGGCAATATCCTCCGGGATGTGCAGGGATGTCCGAGATCTCACGTCATCCATCGTCATGTCATCACTCCTTCAACCAGCGGCACGGCATGATGCATGCTCAGTCTGCCGCGCCCGATCGGTCTCGCGCAGGCGGGCGAGTATCGAAATCGACTATACAGCCGAAGCGAGAACTTTACAAATTATACACCGAACTCTGAACCCACACGCTCCGACTGCCTGGGCCTCGCCTCAATCAGGACACGGAAAGATCATGATGGGTGCTGCGACCGGCGGGCTGAACATCGCCGGCGCCGGTCTTGCATCCCTGCTATTTCGCCCAGACACCCGCCGCGCTCGAACGATAGCCTAGGCAGCGATAGGCGGCGTCGATCAGGCTCTGCCCGCGCTCGTTCAGCATGATCCCTCCACCCATCCGGTTCATCGTGTAGCCGAAGCTCAGGCCGCATTCCGGATCGGCAAAGCCAATCGACCCGCCGGCGCCGACATGACCGAAAGCACGCCGGCCGAGCAGCACCGAATCGCCGCCGGGCCGGCGCTTGCGGTTGTCCATCGATTTCATGAAGCCGAGCGAGAACCGGGTCGGAAACAGCAAGGTCGCATCCATATGGGTTGCGACCGCGACCTCCTCCATGCGCGAGAGCGTATCGCCATCGACCAATCCGCCGCCGCCATTGGCGAGCGGCTCATACATGCCCTTGAGGCCGCGTGCATTGGTGATGCCGCTAGCGGAGCCGATCTCCGCCGCCCGGCCACGCCTGGTGTTCAGGTCGGCCGCTAACCAGGTGCCGGAATTTAACACCATCCGCGCCGGGATCGAATTCGGATCGCTTATCAGCGTCTCGAAAAACAGCGTGGGTTCGGCCGGCGACAGTGCTCTGTTCTGGATCATCGGCGCCACGCGCGGCTCGATCGCCTCGGGCAGTCCGATCCAGAAATCGAGGCCGAGCGGACCCGCGACCTGCTCCTGAAAGAAGCTTCCAAGCGACTGGCCAGCGATGCGCCGGATGATCTCGCCGACCGTGAAGCCGAAGGTCATCGCGTGATAGCCGTTGCGCGTGCCCGGTTGCCAATAGGGCGCCTGCGCCGCCAAGCGCTCGGTCATATAGTTCCAATCCATCAGGCAATCGGGCTTGGCCGGCTCGCGCAGCACCGGCACGCCGACCGAATGGTCGAGCATCATGCGCAATGTCGCCTGCTCCTTGCCTGCCTTGGCGAATTCGGGCCAGATCGAGACGACCGGCACCTCGAGATCGAGCGCTTTCTGCGACGATAGGATATGGGCACAAAGCGCGGTCGCCCCCTTGGTGCAGGAGAACACGATCGAGACCGTGTCCTTGAGCCAAGGGCGCTTGGTCTCGGGCTCAGCGAGCCCGCCCCAAATGTCGACCAAAGTCTCGCCGCCAACGCTCAGTGCGACCGAGGCGCCAACTTCCTGCCGCGTCGCAAAATTCTCGAGGAAAGCGGCGACGACCGGCTCGAAGCGCGGATCGTAACGACCCTCGACCGCGCCTTGCGGCAGCGTCTGGTGCAGCGTAGCGGTGGTGCTCATCGCAGCCCCGTCCGGATCGCGCCGCCGTGCAGCACATCCTCGCCGTAATAGGGGTTGCAGCACATTTCCCGCGCCAGATAGGCATATTCCGCGGGCCCATTGGGCGACAGCCGCCGCTCGCACAGACGCGCGCTGTCCGAACTTGCCAGGGGTGCGGAATATAATGACATACAATATTCCTTCCCTCTGCCGTGATAGGCGGACCGCGTCATCATAAAATATCGTCTTCGGTCGCCGATCTCGGATCAGTCATCCATCGAGCTGGATTAGCCGCACGCCAACATTCCGATCAATTCTTAACCCTTGATTTCAAGATGATTGCGCCAATGCGATGAGGAATCTGAAGTCTACAAGAATTGAATATAGCAATCTGAGCCGCATTATGTTTGCATCACGCCCTTTCGTCGTAACATCGTTCGAATTAGACCGACGCTGCGCATTTCCATCACGTCCGCGTTGCTAAGCTTTATCGAAAAGGCTTCACTAATCGCGATCGCGAGCTTGACCGTGGCCAAGCTGTCCCACTGCAGGGTATTGTCGGGCGATGTCTCGTCCGAAATCTGCGTTGCGTCGATATGCAACGTGTCTACGAAAACTTGCACGAGCTTGTCGGTCATGACTGACACCTTATTGAATGCACTGACAAGATACCCTACAGGTTCTGGTCCCAAGTCATTTACGGCTAGGGTTTTGTTTGCTGGAGGATCGGTCTTCGGAACTCGAGCCAATCGGCATAAATTGCATCGAGTCAGCGACATATTCGTAAAAACTATCAGCGTTTCTAGTCACTGCTTCATGCAACAATGATATCAGTCGTCTAACGTCAGTCTTTCCCGTGCTAGTATGCAATCTTTCATGATAAAAACCGTAGTGTCTTGGCCTCATATATGAAGGAAAATATTTATTAATTAACTCCTGAATGCCCGATATCCATCTTGCATCCAGAGCACCTTTAACTTCACATAACGCCACAAGAGTTTTGACTCCGGATGTGTCGAACGACGTAACATGGCTGCTGGTGATTATTTCGATGGTGTTGAGTCGCTCAGAGATCTCGAGGAGATTAACACGTCGACCGGCGATCTTGATTTCAGAGTCTTTCCTGCCCTGAAACACGAAATTGCCCTTTGGATCTCTCGAGCACAAATCGCCTGTTCTGTAAAAGCGCTCGCCGTTCATATGCAAAAATGCCCTCTCAGTCGCGGCCGGATTGTTCCAATAACCGCTCATGAGTCCGGGGCCGCCGATGACGAGTTCGCCGACTTCACCATGGCAAACAATCGTCCGACCGTCCTCGTCTAGCAATTCGGCGAGGACGCCTTTATGTGGCTTGCCGATCGGATAGTAGCCCGACGTCTGGCGATTGGTCGCATCGATCACATAAGAGAGGGAGGTCGAATTCGCTTCGGTTGGTCCATAGCAATTCACCATCCTCAGGCCAGGAATGGCTTCCAGCCAGGCGCTGACAAGCTTCGGGTCGGTCAGTTCTGCGCCAAAACCGATTGTTCTCAGGCTTGACACGTCGTACTTCGCCAAGTTGCCGTAGTCGCCTGTGAACAGAGCGAGGATGCTTGACGCGCAAATTACATGAGTCAGCGCCGCATCCTGAATCTTCGGCAGTATAAGCCACGGGGTCAACATATCCGTGTTGACGTGAACAAATGAACCACAGAATAGAGGCATGAATAGGTCCTGAAAAGAAACGTCGAAGTGAAAACTCGTCAGGCTGAGGCATCTGCTCTGGTCCGTAAACTCGTAAATCCTGCGGTGCCCATCGAAGTAAGCCAAAACGCTTCCGTGACTTAACGTAACCCCCTTTGGCAGGCCGGTGCTTCCGGACGTGTGGATGATGACTGCGAGATCCTCGCCGTTCAGCAGTGGGAACGAACCGGCGCCGCTCGGACCGGGCGTGTCCGAGGGTTCGCAATCGAGCTGGGTGTTCAGTCTCACAACCGGAATGCCGATCGGCGCAGGCCATGGAAATTCGAAATTCGCAACAAGCACTATGGCCTTGGGTTGTATATTCGCCGCAATAGCCTGAAACCGCTCCGCCGGTAGCGTCACGTCGACGGGCGCATAAACGCCGCCGGCTTTCCAGATGCCAAGTGCCGCCGGCACGATGCTCGCACCTTGCGGCGCCAAAACGACAACACGATCGCCCCGACGAACGCCTTGCCGTACGAGCTCACTTGCAAAGTTCGATGCAAGAGCTTCGAGCTCCCCGAACGTAAAAGTCAGCCGTCCGTCGTCAACCGCTTTGCGGCGGTGGCTGGATTGCAACTGCGGGCGCAATAGATCGGCCAGCGAGTTCCGGGCGGCAAATGACATCGAGAAACTCCGTCCAATGGTCGTTGGCATCCGATTCCGATGTTCGCGAAGGAAACCGCGCGCGCTAAAGAATGGCGGGCGGGCTCACTTCATTATTAGATCCCATGCCTCTTGCTCATAGGCGTAATCGGGCAAGCCGTAGGGGCCAAAACCCAGCACTAGAAACGGCAACCCCAGCATCGGTTCGGCCGCTACTCGCTCATAAATCGATCGCCGCCGCGCCTTTGCAGATTCCGAGAATTCTGCCCAAATGGTAGAATATTGCCGAGCCATAAATCTCAACCTGCGCATACGCTCCCGTCGTTCCTCGACATAAGGCGCAAACGCCGAGACCGTCCATTGCGTACTGTCCATCAGGATTTCCGTTATGGCGCGTGCATCACGAAACGAGATGGACAGCCCTTGGCCCAGAGTGGGATCATTATGACCAGCGGCGTCGCCAATAAGCACGACACCCGGCGCCAGCGGCAGGTCTACCCAGCTATCGGCATTGCTATAGCCATGACAGGGACCGACCGGGCGCGCATTCGAGAGCACGTCGCTGAAAGGCAGCGAGCCAAGCCGAAACGCGCTCAGAAACTTGCGTACGTTGTCCGATCCCGCAAATCGATGTCGTTGATCGATGCCATAAGAAATATAAAGCCTGGCGCGACCGCTACCCTGCGGGAACACCCAGAACATGATATCGTCCTCGGCACCGATGCAAAACTCGTCCTCGGGCCAAGCTTCGGCGCCATCTATCAGCAGACCGGCAATGAAATGATGGTCCTCATCATGCTCGACCTTGGCATCGATTTGGCGCGCTGTGGTCGAGCCTCGTCCGTCCGCGCCAATAATGAGTCGGGGAGCGACTTCATGATCGCGGCCGTTGTGAGTAAAAGCCAACTTTGGCGATGTACCGGCCGTCACCCTTATTTCCCTGACACCTCGGAGTAAAGTTGCCCCGGCAGATTGAGCTGCGTCGCATAGGGCCTGGCATATACGCGGATGGCCAAAAGTCATTGCACCGCGCACGTTTGGAATCATTGCACTGTAGTCGATTGTGCGTTTCCGCGCCTGATCGGGTGGTAGGAATTCGTAGCAGTTGAAGCCTCGCGGTGCATAGTGACCGGCAGCGGACTCAAGAATATCGAGGGTCCCAAGCTTCAGCGCTTCGCCAACGCCCCATGGGGCAAGCCACTCGCCGCGCACCCGATCTTGATGAACGAGTGATTTCTCCAGTAACAAAACCGAGTAGTCATGTCGTGCGAGTGCCGCCGCCAGCATTCCACCCGCGGCGCCCGCACCAATAATCGCTACGTCAGGATTGCTCAGCATCTAAACCTCAGCGTCCTTTTTAAGGTATCGTCGACAAAGAAACCCCGCGCTATGCCAAACGCAAAAGCGCGAATAGTCTGGTGCCGGGGGAATATTCATTAGACGTGCCGCAATGCTCATGATGAATCGCCCTTGAAGTGAGCCACCGTACCAACGACCCGCTGCTCCGCACTCCGTTCTCGAATCGGCGTCGGGTTCGCCACGCGCCACTCCGGGGCGACGTCTTGCGGAATCGCGCTCTCCAATGTTTGCGCTATCGAATCCAATATGTCGTCGGCGCGAAAAGGCAGCACGGAGAGAAGAGTGGACGTGAGGCCGTGGCTGGCTTCGGTGGGCCCTTGCAGGAAGATTCGCGGCTGGAAATTAGAAGTGCATTTAATCGAATAGTCGCGCTTGACAATAGGATCGCCTGCTTGGTCGCTTTCGAAATATGGCGCGAGATCACGGATAATGCTCGGTGTTCGCGCGTATTCATAACCGCTGCCAAGGAACACACCGTCTGCATCCACTACCGACCTCCGGCCATCGCCATCGCTGCGGAGCGTAAGACGTGACGTGTTGCCTAGCGGTTCAACGTCGACCAATCGATGCCCTCGAATGAGCCGCAAACGTCCCGTGGTTCTCTTGCTGAGATAAATCTCCCTGTAGATTGCTCGAATAAGATCTTGATCGACGACTGCATAGTTCGTGTTGTCATACTCGCTCATGAGTTTTCTGCGTTCGCAATCCGATGAATGATAAAAAAAGTCGACCATCGTCGGATCGAATATCTCGTTCACAAATTCGCTGTCGTCGGCCGGGCGCAGGGCAAACCCCGCGATAACGAGCGTGATAACTGCGTTCGGGTAGCTTGCATGGAGATACCTGAACATCTCCGCCGAACTCTGCCCGGCCCCTACGACGACGAAACTATATGGTTGGAGAGCATCCGCATAAGTCGCTTTGAGCGCTTGAAGAAATTCACTCGAGTGAAACACCCTGCTGCAGGATCGCTTGTCGAGCCACTTCGGCCAACGCGGCGTACCGCCGATGGCCACAGCTAGATTCTTTGCAAATATTCGGGCTTCCCCACCGCTTGCATCGCGCGTGTGCACAGTCAGCGAGTGCACTCGGCCGTTCACCGTGTTTGGTTCAACATTGATAACCGTGGTACCGTAGAGCACATACTCGGACAGAGCGCTGGCGACCCAACGCATGTAGTCGCGAAACTCCGTTCGCAGGGCGTAGAAGCTGCGCAGATTCACAAATTCAAGCAATTGTCCGGTCGATCGCAGATAATTGAGGAAAGTGAACTCGCTTGTGGGGTCACGTAGGGTGATAAGATCCTTTAAAAAAGATACTTGCATTTCGGCATCATCCATAAGGAGGCCCGGATGCCAATCAAAGCGTGGTCTCTTCTCGACAAATATGGCTGACAGCTTCTCGTTTTCCGGGATCGCTTTTTTTCGGCAACGATTTTCATAGCTTACGACGATTGAGAGGTTTGCTGGTCCAAAACCAACGCCGGCAAGATCCCAAACTTTATCCATAATGGACGACATCGGTCTCCTCCCGTCCTCTTGCTTGACTACAGCCGCGTGGTCCGCTTTCTGCCTTCAATGTCGCAAACGATCTTTGTCTGACCGTTCTCAGCTTCCGCCAAAAAGGCGTAGGGTGACCGTAGTAACAAATCGGTTTCCGGAGGACGCCGATGTGAGTAATTCCAGCAGCACGGCAAGTAGGCCTTAAGGATTGAGACGAACCAGCCCCTCGGGTGTAGACTGAAATGTCGCGACCCGACATGGATGGCTTTCCCCTCGCGCATCAAAGGTGGTTGCCCCAAGAACAGTCTCAAACGATCGTGCATGCGGATCTAGCTGCGCGACGGCGGCTGTTTGCAAAGCAGCTATAGTTTCAAAGAAATAAGCGCCCGGCTTCTGTTGCCACTTCTTCAGATATATTTCTTGCATATGCATGCCGACATCGGTCGGCGGGTCTGTTCTCAACCCAAAGACATAGACTTCGCCGGTCAAGCCGCGAATACCATCCGTCAAGCCCAGCACCTGAGCATCATCGGTCAAGAAAACAGGGCGGGCATCGCCACCCAACATATGTGCGCGTGTAAAAGATAAGCTGGCGTCGAACAATCCGCTGAATAAGATCGCATCCGCCAACGAGGCGTCTGCGGTGACACGGTAGGGTGAAATCACGCCAAGCAATGCTCGGCGCACGCTTTCCCCATGTAGCGACCCGTCGGCTTTTAGATATATTTTACCGTAGGAGTGACGGTCGAGCCAATCCGCAATCCACGCACATCGAGATCCGTCGGAATCACAAAGACGAAAAACATTGTCGAAGGTGCTCAGTCGATCGCTCGTTGCCGCTGGCAAAAACAGAGGCAAACCGGCTTCGGCGTAAATCGGCGCAGCTGCGAGGGCCGCGCTCGATGCGAAGTGGCCGACTACCGCTTTTGCACGTGATCGCACGATTGATTCGGCCGCGCGGCGGCCGCCTCCCGCATTTGCGGCGTCGTCCACCCAGACAACATCCAAATTCACACCAAGTTTTTGCATTACCCAGCTCGCTGCCATTTCGATCGCACGCGAGAATGTGGCTCCGTGAACCGAAGCGCCGGGAGCGAAATTCGCCGAAACCGCTATCGTAAGCTCAGTCATGCGAGTGAGCCTTTTAACCGATCTCGAATTTCGCTACTCAAGTGCTTCGCGACAGCCGGTATGTATTTTGCGCCGCGTCCGGAAAAGCCTGTTGCAAGGCATAACGTGGGATGGTCATCGCCAAAACCCAGGAGTGGCAGATGGTCCGGTGTGTAGCCGTCGGCGCCGCGTATTCCGTACACGGGTCGAGACGGCGGGTCACAAAGCAGGTCGCTGCATTTCTTTTCGTGTTCTCGATTGACCACGTCCATCGCTACGACAGGGTCGTCAATGCCACGACCGGCGTCGTCAGCGCCGCCGCAATAGAAGTACCCTCGCGGCTCCGGCCTCAGATATGTGTCCGTGGTTTCGTCGACGACACAAGAGGTCGGAAACCGAATCTCGCCTTGAAAACAACTGAGCCATATCGGAACTGTGGAGATTTGGAGCGGCGCCACGAGCTTAGAGGCATCGGCGCCTGCGGCGAGCACGGCGAGTTTTGCCTCAACGGGCCGGCCATCAATACTCATTTTAACGCAAGAGCGAGTCGACTCGATATGGGTAACAGTCGCGCCTTCCAAGACCGTACCACCAAGTTCTCGCATCGCATGACCGTACAAGGCCGCGGCAAGGCGAGGGTTGCAGTAGCCGCCGTCAGGTTCGAAAATGGCAAATTCATCACATAGCGACGCATTAGCCTTTTTCAGCCACGGACATTTGTCTACTAAGCTGGCGTGGTCGAAGAGGATAAGACGATAACTTTCCCTATGGTATTCGAGTATCGCGCGACGCGCCTTGTCAACATTCTGCTCACTTAGCAAGGTTACGACACCACATCCGTTGAATGGTGTCGGACCTGGGATCTCCCAATTGCGCCAGCAATCTACCCCTTCATACGCCCAACGCATCAGTGCATGATTTGGGTCATACAAACGAACAATACCGCGGGAATGCTGCGTGGCCCCGCCGCCTCCTAATGTGCAGCGCTCGATCAACAAGACATCGATGCCCAGCTTCGCGCATTGATAGCCAATCGCAGCCCCGCAGAGGCCGCCACCTACTATGGCTAAATCAACTGTTGCCATTTAAGCCTTCTCTAGCGACGCACCCAGATCGCGGTGCCTCTCGAGAAATTGCGATGCACCCTGACCGTTCCACCATATCGCGTAGTAGTGAAATGGTTCATCCGCGGTATTTTCCACATAGTGCAAGGTATTCCGAGGCACAAAAAACAGATCACCCGGTTTGGCGTCAAAGCTGGCGTCGCCTATCACCACGCTTGCTTCGCCAGAGATGCAAATAAATATTTCCTGTTCGTCATTAGGGAGGTTGATGTGCTCCAAGCTTTTCGAGTGCGGTCGCGCAATGCAGTAAGCGCCCTCGAATGGCACGTTGACGCCTTGCCAAGGCAACAGGCAAGCGGCATCTACGCCGTAACTAAATACTAGCTCTTCATGACTGAACCGTTTTGCGATCTCCATCGTAGAACCTCCACGATATATCCAGATGTCCGAAGGGCGAACGGCTAGATTATTCGATCGTAACCTGTGGATCAGGAAAGTAAGGGATACAATTCTTTGTCTACAGTCGTACGATCAAAAGTCAGTTTTGAAATCAATTCGAGCGCCTCTGAATGCCGCTCTGGAAGTGCTGCTACGATGTCTTGTGAGAGGCGAGGATGTACCGCCTCTCCTAAATGCGCATATAGCAGCCAACGTACATCGTGTTGATCAAGCGGTGCAGCCTCAATGAGTGCGACCGCTCGCAACTGCACTGACGCCAGCTTGGAGATTGAAAATGTCTCCAGCTTCGTCGCGGTCGTCCAATCTTTGAACAACGCACTCCACTCGCACCCTAGATCGCACGGCGTTTTCGGCAACGCTGCAGCGCGGCGGGCGTCGGTCCGCTTCCATGTTCCATGCGCGACCTTGGGTACATACCATTCTTGAACCCAGTTCTCGAAATCGACCAAACTGAAGTTCTTAACTTCATCCTCCGGCGCATGCAGGCCTGCATATAGTCGAACGGCGTCAACGGGATATTTCGCTGAGGCATCGCGAATCCATACCGCGTGCCCGCGGCTCGTCGAGAAATCCTGTCCGTCGAGCTGGAGAAATCGGTTGGTGAAGTGAAAGAGACGCGAAGGTCCATTTCGCTCGAGCGCCAACTGGCTTGCGTAGGCAATGACATGGCTATAAGCACAGTCAAATCCCAAAAACTGGACGAGAGACGTGTCGCCGCTCCACCAGTCGTGCAGATCTCCACCGGACGACGCCAAATACTCCCGAAGGGTCGCGCGATAGCCTGCAAGACCGGCAAACCAAGTGTGAATTGGCTGATCCGGATAGCGTTCTAGTGGGATCGCCTGCTCACCGGGTCGCGTTAGCGGCCATTCGTCGTGAGTTTGCCGGAGTCTCTTCGCGAGAAATCCCTTCAGTGACGACCGATGATTTATTCCGCGGTAACGTTCGGAAAGTTGCCCATAGGACGCGCCAATCCGCCATACGAGGTGCTCGACGATTCGGCTCTCCATTGCCTCGCCGCACAAGATGCACCGTATCGAACTCATCCGCTCCAAATCAGGTACATTCGCGCAGCACTCACATTGACTAGCGTCGGACGATCCCCCGCAATAATTGCATGTTCCGCGAGCGAATCCCTCATATCCGAAGACACCACATCCCTCACAGTAAGGGATAGGCGCAGTGCGAGAGACTATCGCGCCTTTCCGGTCTACGATGTCGAAGTACCTATTTACTTCCTCTAGGAAATATCTGTTTCCAAACGCCTTCAAGAAGTGAGACAGCTCGATGTCGACGCTGGCGAGCGATTTCATCATCGCATCCGCATTTGTCGCGGCGATGTCCGTCGGCTCTTGACCCGTCTGCCGCGCCTTGCGAAGCAAATAGCTTTGGTAGTCGTCGGAATAAGATAATAGAACGACATCGTGCCTTTTTTGACGTAGCACGCGTGCACATATATCGGCCGCCAGAAATGGCCCGCTTAGATGGCCAAGATGTAAGTCCCCGTTTGGGGTCGGTGGGGTTATCGTAACAATGAATCTCGCCATTGTGTCACCGAGCTTGTGCTTCCCCAGGCTTGTGCTTGCCCAGGTAATTCGATGGAGAGCTAGATCGGCCGACTAGAGGTTGTAATCTTTAACTCCGAAGTCGTCAAATGTGAGGCAAACGAAAATCGTCATATTGCAGAGTAAGGCATTGAATTACCATCATAAGTTTTTCTATCTTAGGTAATCAATAACTTAAGATTGTATGATCGCCCAACCTCTGACTCAGAATGTCAATGACGGTGCTTGCAATCCGCGCATTTGCGAAAAGCGGTGGTGCAGCGCCGCAATTGGGCGACATTGAAAAAAGAAGCGATGGAACTGAGCACGACTGGGGACGCAGCGGCCAGAACTTTCGAATTGGTACCGCGCCTTACCCCAGGGCGAGGATGCGATAGTCCGGGCCCTCCGTAAAACAGCTGCACGCTGCTCTGTTTCCACTCGCGCTCGGCGTCTAAAGATCAGTTCTCCTCGTCCGCGTAAGTATTTCGGGGATTGCGTGATGCGCCTCGATGCCATCGGCAAAAGTTCCAATTACGCTCGCGTTTATCATTGGTTGATGGAGATGCTTATTGACTTTCGCTTCGGCCTCGGGGAACCCATTGTCATCAATGAGATTGCCGGCCATCTTCGAGTCAGCGCGTATCGCGCCGGCCGTCGCGGCGGAGACAGTCGTTGCTTTCTGCGGCAACGTCCAGGAACGTGCTCTGATACGTCGCGCCGGCGCCGATGTCGGTGTAGCGGTCCGAGCAGAGCATATTCACCGTACCCGCCTCGTCGTTCGGGTCGGTCCTTTGACCGGGAACAAGCACAATGCCTGGCGGCACCTCGTCGCTGATCCGCAACGCGAGGCGGACGGTCGCCCGATCATTGAAAAGTCGCACGAGCTGACCATGCGTGAGAGCTCGCGCACGGGCGTCGTCCGGATGGAGTACACAGAATGGCCGCCCCTCCCGTCGGCGCAGGAAGCGAACCGCCTCGTAGGTCGTATGCGCCTGAAAATATCCCGGCGCGGTCAGCAATCGAAGCGGCCAGCGCGCAGCGTCGCGCGCTTCATCGGGATCCTCTTGCCAATCAGGCAGGGGTGATAATCCCGCGTCCCAGAGTCTCTGCGAAAAAATCTCGAGTTTCCTGGACGGAGTGTGAAACTCCTGAGCGTCCGATGGTGCGACTTTGATCGGTCCCGCCCGTTCGATGGTGTCGACCTCGAGCTCCGCGCAGCGTCCTGTTGCGTGCGTGAAGAGTTCTTTGAGAAGATCGCGTTCGGTCATGCGAAATATCGGATCCGTCAGTCCCATCCGCTGCGCCAGCGCCTGCGTAAGTCTGAGATTCGACCAAGCTTCGCCCTGCGGCGTGACGGCCCGCGGCGCGTATTGCATGTAGTAGCTGCCGTAGCTGCGATAGAAGTCCTCTGTCTCCAAATAGGTTGTGGCTGGAAGCACGATGTCTGCATAGCGCGCCGTCATGGTGAGAAACGGATCGTGCACCACGGTGAAGAGGTCTTCCCGATGCAGGCCGCGGCGAACTTTGCCAGCATCCGGGCAGGTGACCGCTGGATTGTTCCCGGCGATGAAAAGTCCGCGAATCGGCGGATCCGTGAGGTCGAGCAAGGCCTCGCCCAGACGCAAATGATTGACGAGTCGCGGCGATACGGGGCCGGATGGTTTGCGTATGGCATTGTAGTTGAGCTCGAAGGCGCTCGCCGTCATCAACAACGCCCCGCCGCCCCGCCTGCCGTAGGCTCCGGTGAGCGCCGGCAGCACGCACACGGCGCGTACCGCCTGGCCGCCACGTGCGAGCCGCGTCATACCCTCGCCGAGACGGATAAATGGGGTCCTGGCACGAGCAAAAACGGCAGCGAAACGCTCGACGTCCTCGACTGTCAACCCGGTAATTTCCGCAGTACGCACCGGCGTGAACCGCGGCAGCACATCGGCTTTCAGCTTGTCGAAGCCGAGCGTGTGTTCCTTCAAAGAGGCGTCATCGCACAATCCGTCGCGCACGAGGACGTGCATAACGCCGAGCGCCAACGCGGCGTCGGTACCGATACGTGTCGCGATGTGCCAGTCGCAACGCTCTGCCGTACGGCTGCGCCGCGGATCGATGCAAATGAGCATAATCGGACGTTTTCTTCGCAATTGCTCGATCCTGGTCCACAAATGAACATTGACCGCCGTCAGATCGCAGCCCCACGAAATGATGAGATCGGAGTCGTCAATGGTTTCCGGGTCGACGCCGCCGACAGGACCAAGTGTCATGTCCCACGCTGTTTCGCAGCACGTGTCGCACACGGTTCCCGCGATGAGGCGGCTCGAACCAAGCGCGTGAAACAGTCCTAGCGGCACGCCCCGATTCATCTGCCCTTGGTGAGCTGAGTAGGCGTAGCCCAGCAACGCAGACGGTCCGAACTTTGCGATAATCGCCTGCCATTTATCGACGATCTCGTCGAGCGCCTCGTCCCAACCTATCGAAGTGAAACTGCGACCACCCTTGATGCCGGTGCGGCGCAGCGGCGTGGCAATCCGCTCGGCAGAATGGACGAGTTCAGCGTCACGATTGACTTTCGCACAAGCGTAACCGGCGGTGTACGGTTGTTTTGGATCTCCCGTGATACGCACAAGCTTGCCGTCCTCGACATGCGCGAGCAGCGAACACATGTCGGGGCAGTCATGCGCGCACACGACTCGCACGACGCTCATGGGTTCCTCTTTCTGCGTCGATGCATCGTGACTGGTGCCGCCTTAGGCTGCCAGAAGCCGCTCATTCTTTACCCGATCGAGCGTCTGGTCCAGAGCAAGGCCCAATCGGTGGAACAGCTCGTCGAGTTCCTGCGACGCGATTATGAGCGGTGCGCAGATTGCCACGGTGTCGCCGATCAAGTTTCTTGTGACCGGGCCGGCGGGCGCTTGGCGATGATGTTGACGACCTTAAATGTCATCACGACTTCGCTGTCCTGATTGATTACCTCGACGAACGAGGTGACCGCGCCGCGATCAGGCTTTGATTTCGAGGGGACGGCCTTTAGGACGGTCACGCGCAGTGACAGAATATCGCCGGGACGAACCGGCTTGGCCCAGCGTAACTCATCTCCGCCAGGAGAGCCCAAGCTCGCCACCTTGGAGAGATAATGGTCCATGAAAAGCCGCGTCATCAGACCGGCAGTGTGCCATCCGCTGGCTATAAGGCCGCCGAAGGGACTCCGTTTGGCCGCCTCGGGGTCGGTATGAAACGTCTGTGGGTCAAACTGTTTAGCGAAAGCGACTATCTCATCCGCCCCGACCCCGATAGTGCCAAAACTATGTACATCGCCTTCAACATAATCCTCGAAGTACCGATTGGAGATCGGACGCAAAAATGGCATTGCGGCCCCCTTGGCTCAAAGCGCGGCTGTCTTGTGCGAAGCCTATTGGCGGTGGTCAATTCTCGGATCATTCGTCACGGGTTTCTTCCGCACGCTCACGGGCCCGGACGGGCGCATGTTCGTCGGCACGACGGCGCGCCAATTCGTGATGGTCGGAATTTGCGGCGGGTACGCCACTTTCTCGTCGTTCAGTCTGCAAACGCTGAACCTGATGAACGATGGCGAATGGCTCCGGGCCGGCACCAATATCGGGCTCTCGATTGTCCTGTGTCTTATTAAGGTATGGGCTGGACACAGCATCGCCCTGTTCCTAACAGGTCTAAGAACCTGTTAGCTTTCTGGCTGTCATGACCGTCGTTCGACATCTCGGACCGCGCCGCGCGCGGCGCTTGTCGTTAGCGCGGCATAGGCTCGAAGGGCGGTGGAAACCACGCGCTTGCGTGTTTTCGGTTGCCACGCTGATTTCCCGCGCGAAGCTTCCTCGTCGCGCCGGCGCGTCAGCTCCTGCTCCGGCACATCAAGGCGAATTGCGCGGTTCGGAATATCGATGGAAATCCGATCGCCATCTCGGACCAGCGCAATGGTGCCACCTTCCGCCGCTTCCGGCGACACGTGACCGATCGAGAGCCCTGAGGTGCCTCCAGAGAAACGGCCATCCGTGATGAGCGCGCAGGTCTTGCCGAAGCCTTTCGATTTCAGGTAGCTGGTCGGATAGAGCATTTCCTGCATGCCTGGCCCACCGCGCGGTCCCTCGTAGCGGATGACGACGACCTCGCCAGCCTGAACCTTGCCAGTGAGAATACCCTCAACAGCCGCGTCCTGGCTCTCGAACACGCGCGCGGACCCTGAAAATTTGAGAATAGATGCGTCAACGCCCGCCGTTTTCACGATGCAGCCATCTTCCGCGAGGTTGCCGTACAGTACGGCCAGCCCTCCGTCCCGGCTGAAGGCATGCTCCGCGTCGCGGATAACACCGCTTTCGCGGTCGGTATCCAGATCATCGTAGCGTCGCTCCTGGCTGAAGGCGATCGTGGTCCGCACGCCGCCCGGTGCCGCACAATAGAAATGGCGGACCGTTTCGCTCTTGGTCCGCCGGACATCCCATCGTTCGAGTGCGTCGCTAAGCGTCGCCGCATGCACCGTGCCGACCGAAGCGTCGATCAGCCTTGCGCGTTCCAGTTCGCCCAGGATCGCCATGATGCCGCCGGCACGGTGGATATCCTCCATGTGCACATCCGGAACCGATGGCGCGACCTTGCAGAGGACAGGTACGCGGCGTGACAGCCGATCGATGTCGCGCATTGTGAAGTTCACCTGTGCCTCATGCGCCGCGGCAAGCAGATGCAGGACGGTGTTGGTCGAGCCGCCCATCGCAATATCCAGCGTCATGGCGTTTTCGAACGCCTTGAAACATGCGATTTCGCGCGGCAGCACGGAAATGTCGTCCTGTTCGTAGTAGCGTTTGGCCAAATCGACGATCGTATGTCCCGCCTCGACGAAAAGGCGTTTGCGATCTGCATGCGTTGCAAGCACGGTGCCGTTACCCGGCAACGCCAGACCCAAAGCTTCGGTCAGGCAGTTCATCGAGTTCGCAGTGAACATGCCCGAGCAGGAGCCACATGTCGGGCAAGCCGACCGCTCCATGACCTGCACGTCGGCATCGCTCATGCTGCTATCGGCGGCCGCAACCATGGCATCGACCAGATCGACCGCATGGGTCTTCCCTTTGATCTCGACCTTTCCGGCTTCCATCGGGCCACCCGAGACGAACACGGCGGGAATGTTGAGCCGCAAAGCAGCCATCAGCATGCCGGGCGTGATCTTGTCGCAGTTCGAAATGCAGACAAGCCCGTCGGCGCAATGTGCATTGGCCATGTACTCGACGCTGTCTGCGATCAACTCGCGCGACGGAAGGCTGTACAGCATGCCGTCATGCCCCATCGCGATGCCGTCATCGACCGCGATGGTGTTGAACTCCTTGGCGACGCCACCGGCCGCCTCGATTTCACGCGCGACCAGCTGTCCTAAATCCTTCAGGTGGACATGCCCCGGAACAAACTGCGTGAACGAGTTGACCACCGCGATAATAGGCTTGCCGAAATCGGAATCCTTCATGCCGGTTGCGCGCCAAAGCCCGCGCGCACCGGCCATGTTGCGTCCGTGTGTGGTCGTTCGAGATCGATAGGTTGGCATGATGAGAACTCCAAATGCTTCGCTGCCCCCGAAACCGGTAAGCCGGGCTTGAGAGGCTTGGCTCGATCAGGCTCTGACGGGCTCCGGGGTCATTTGAGTGCCGTACTGCAGAACCTGCACTTTTTCGAAGGTGACCAGCCCACTGGTCATCATCAGATCAAGGACAGGAAGGAATTTATTGATGTTCTCCTGGGGTGTCCACGATCTCAACAACAGCGGAAGTTCCCCGGCGAGCCATAGAATCTTCGTTGTGTGCAGTCGCGTCGAATGACCGTACGCCATGGCCCCTCGAAGAACCGTCGCGCCAGCCAGGTACGTCTCCAGCGCCTTCAATACGATGGCTTCATAAAGCGGCAAGCGATTGTACTTGTCGTCTTCTCCGAAGAAGACGCTGAGCGAGACTGCATCTCTAGGTTGCGGCATGTTCGGCCTCCCAGCAATGCTTTTGTCGTTCGTTTGTATAGGTGTGCAGTCCTCATTTCACGATCAAGACCGGACAGTGTGCCAGCTGCACGATTCGATCGGCACGGCCACCGATCAGGCGCTCATACATGGCGGAATGGCCAGTAGCCCCAACGACCGGGAACTCGGCGCCCCTGTCCTTTGCGAGGTCGACGATATCATGGACAGGATGGCCCGCCATAACATGGGTTTTAAATTTGACCTGATCTCGCTCCGCCAATGCTTTCGCCCGCCGGATTACTGAATGATATCGGCGCCCTGCAGTGCCGGCTTCTTCCCGAACTTCTTGGATAAACTCCGGCACAACAGGATATGCCGCCTCGGTCGCTGATTCCAGTTTTGTTAGTAGTTTGAGTGGGGTAGTGAAGCATCGAGTGCCCTATCGTGCTTTTGGGTAGGCAGCTTAAAGGCAGAGGTCAGGGGTTCGAATCCCTTCGGCGCGCCAGCTTCATCCGACAAAATCAAAACGGATCGTTGCGACCAGGCTATCCCCAGTCGGCCTCAGGAGTGGCAGACGGCGACCGCGAGTCAGACCGTGCCAGCGTCAGCTTACGGGGAATTTTGGATGTGGCCTGTAATGGGTCAGTTTCTTCGCGCAATTAAGCGGTGTCTCACCGCGGGCTCCTTTTGCGGAACTCGCTGCCATGACATCGACAGCACTGTCGAAGCCCTGACAATCCTGCTGTAATTCTAATATTTTTGGAAATATAGATCGCGACCGAGTAGTTGCTCGTACTATTTAAGGTTGACAGCTCTAATTTGGATGATACAAAACCTGCCGTGGGAAACTCGGAATTGCGGTGGCTTGAGTGACGATCGAAACTGCCTCAGACACCCAGCCGTCGCCAAACTTGTCGCCAATGTAAAAACCGGTCCGGTTGTGCGCTGCCACCGCGGGAGCCGGCGGCGGTGTGACCGGGCTGGGCAAAAACGGGCAGGGACCATGCTCGATCCAGTTCTACTGCAAGCCTTCGTCGCCGTGGCTGATTGCGGCGGCTTCACGCGAGCGGCAATGGTTCTCAATAGGACGCAGTCGGCCGTAAGCATGCAGATAAAGCGTCTTGAAGAGCTGGTCGGGTTCGCGGTTTTCGTTCGACAGGGCAAGCAAATCCATCTGAGCGGTGAGGGAGAAGCGCTGATCGGGTATGCTCGACGATTGTTGAGTCTCAACGATGAAGCGATGCAGGCGGTCAGTCCGAAACGACACGCAGGGCCGGTGCGGTTCGGTTGCATTGATGCATACGCCGCACGGGTTTTGCCTCACATACTCGCCACTTTCGCGCGGCTCAATCCCAACGTGCAGATCCTGGTGAAGACCGGAAGCAGCAGCTATCTCCTCGAACACCTCCGCACCGACTACGATCTGGTGCTGGCGATGCAGCCGGCTGGGACCTGTCGCGGTGAAGTGCTCCGCAGGGAACCGGCGGTTTGGGTACATTCGCGGCGCCATGCAGCGACGAAGATGACGCCTATTCCGCTAGCGCTCCGTCCGGAAGGATGTTTGCTGCGCCGCATGGCCACGATGGCGCTCGACCAAGCAGGGCGAGCTTGGCGTTGCGCCTATCTCAGCCCGAATGTTGCCGCAGTGGAGGCCGCCGTCGAGGAAGGTTTGGCGGTTTCAGTCTTTAATCTGGGATCGCTTAGCCCAAGGTTGCAGCCGCTGAGCAAGGAATCGGGTTTTCCGCCCTTGGGCGAAATCGAGATTGCGCTGCACTTGGCGCCCGGCGGTCTTCCGAAGTCGGCGCCTGAATTGGCGGAGCATATCTGTGATTCGCTCCGACAGTGGTCGCGGTGCGCTCCGGCTGCGTGAGAAGACCCGACACCGTGCGGGTTACCACCTCGAAAATATAGCGGCCCGGTCGGTGACGCATCCGACGTCTTGGCAACTCAGTTGCGTGAGCGATTCACGAGCCGCTTTTCGGCGATCCAGGGCATCATCCCGCGCAGCTTTTCTCCAACCAGCTCGATGGGATGCGCGGCAGCAAGCCGGCGCATCGTTTTGAAGCTCGGCTGTCCGGCGGAATTCTCAAGCATCCATTCACGCGCGAACGAGCCAGATTGGATGTCGTCCAAGATCCGCCTCATCTCGGCCCTAACGCCGGCATTGATAAGTCGAGGACCGCGCGTGTAATCGCCATACTCGGCGGTATTGGAGATGGAGTAGCGCATGTTGGCAATCCCTCCCTCATACAGCAGGTCGACGACCAGCTTCACTTCGTGCAGGCACTCAAAATAGGCCATCTCCGGCGCGTAGCCGGCTTCGACCAGCGTTTCATAGGCAGCCAGTACAAGGCTGGTCAGCCCTCCGCACAGAACTGTCTGCTCGCCGAAGAGGTCTGTTTCGCACTCCTCTTTGAACGTGGTCTCGATAAGACCGCTGCGGCCACCACCTATGGCGCAGGCGTAAGAAAGCGCGAGCTCAAGCGCATTTCCGGACGTGTTTTGGCCGACGGCTACGAGGCAGGGAACGCCAGCACCGCGCAAATATTCGGAGCGGACGGTGTGGCCGGGGCCCTTCGGAGCGACCATAAAGACATCCATGTCGGGCCGCGGCTCTATCAGGTTGAAATGGATGTTGAAGCCATGAGCGAACGCCAGTGCCGCGCCCTCGCGCAGGGTGTTCCTGATATCCTCGCCGTACAGTTTTCCCTGCAGCTCGTCGGGAGCGAGGACCATCACCACATCGGCCCATTTCCCTGCTTCACGCGGTTCCATGACCTTGAAATTCGCACTCTCGGCTTTCGCGACGGAAGCCGATCCGGATCTGAGGCCGATGGCGATATCTTTGACGCCGGAATCTCGCAAATTCAGGGCGTGCGCATGTCCTTGGCTGCCATAGCCGATGATCGCTACCCGGCGGGCCTTAACGAGATTCAAATCGGCGTCACGGTCGTAATAGGTACGCATCAGAGTCACTCCCTTTGCTTTTGGCTGTTGCGCGCGCCATCGGCGGGCACTGGCAATTCCGCGCCGCACTCGCCGCAGTAGCGATGCAGAGCCGCAAGGCCCCCTGCATGGCATGCCGGGCATTCACGTACCGGCGCTCCCCAAGCAAATTCCGGCGATTGGTCGGCCGCCGCTCGATTCCGGAACTCCATGTGCTGGACCTCGCGCTTTTCGACGAAAGCCCGCATGCCCTCGAATGCTTCTGTCGAACCGCTGTGTATTGCGAGCCAGTCGGCTGCATGGGCAGCGGTAATGCCCCAGACCAGCTCCTTGAAGAAGTTCGTCTGCGTCCGCGTGTACCTTGTCGATTCGGCGAACTTGCGAGTGAGTTTCTCCACCAAGCGATCCACTGCCGTATCTAGTTCCGCCCGCGGCACCACTTCGTTCACCAGGCCCCATGCGAGTGCTTTCTGCGCTGATATGTCTTCGCAAAGAAGCAGGACCTCGCGCGCGCGCCTGTCGCCGATGGTGAGAGGGAGCCACTGCGTTACGCCAATCGCCGCGACGCTGCCGCGCGCCGTGCCTGCTTGGCGGATGACGACATCATCAGCCGCGACAGCCAGATCGCAGGCAAGGTTGATCTCGTTGCCGGCGCCGAGCACCAGGCCGTTAAGGCGTGCGATTGTCGGCTTTCCGACCCGTACCAGCCGAGTTTGCATCGCGATGAATTCGCTGATCCACTTGAAGTAATCGCGGGGCCGCGTGCACAGCTCAAAGTGCTCCTTGAGGTCCGCGCCCGAGCAAAACGCGCGATCACCAGCGCCGGTCACAACGATGGCCGCTACTGCATCATCGCGCTCAGCATCTCGAAGTGCCTCGCCGATTTCTTGGAAGGCTATCAGATCGATCGCGTTCAGCGCGTGCGGTCGATTAATGGTAATCGTCGCGCGCCAATCGCGCTTTTCATATGCGATGGACCGAAATTGGTAATCCTCCGGGTTTTTGCCGTCGATGCGTGCCATGGCACTCCCTCTGCTCAGCTAAGAACTTTTACAAGGACCGTGGATGATCGGCCGATCGGCCAGCGAACACGGGGCGCAGGGCAAGGGCGTCGCCGTATAGCGCCGGTGGACGGCCGCCGCATGTCCCGGCTAGGCCAATGCCAGAGCGAGCTTGCGATCGAGAAGTGTCGCAGCCTCATCTCCACACTCCAGGGTGTTTCCCCACAGCATGCCGAGGGCTTGGATACGGCGAACCGCGTAATGCAGGCCGCGGTGCCAGGTCAGTCCTTCGGCGCCGAAGACGTGACATGCGCGGTCCACTATGGCTGGGCAATAATGCCCGGCCAGCATCTTGACTTTCGCAGACTCCGCACGCCCATCGGCGCGCAAATCGATGTCGCTCGCCCGGGCGTACAGCAGCGCGCGCACCAACTCGACATCGCAAAGCATCTCGGCGCATCGATGGGCAATTGCTTGAAAATTTCCGATGTTTTGGCCGAACTGAGACCGCGAACGCGCATACCGGATGGCGAGCTCCATCATGAGCTGCGCGATTCCAACCATCTCGGCCGCGACCGATATCCGCGCGATGGTTCTTAGTTGCGCGAAGATCGCAGGCCGCGCGCCCGAGCACTCCATAGGCTCCGCGAAAGCAGGGGAGTTTTTGCCCATGTCGAGAGCAAATGCCGGGCGGGCTAGGTCAAGCGGCTCGGCCGCCGTGCGCTGCACGCCCTCCTGATCCAAGGAGAGCAGGAAAAGCCCGCTGGTCTCGTCGCAGCGAGCCTCCAGCAGCACGGCTGCAGTGGCGCCCACGTCCTCAATCAGGCCAATTTCGCCCTCGAGCCGCCAGCGCCCGTTTGCGTCGCAAACGGCTCGAACCGATGCGTTCTCAGCGACACCATCTCCAGCTGTGCTGACGGTGCACGAATGCGTACTTCTCAACCGTGCTTGCGACGCTGAATCGAGTCGCTGGCGCAGCCAGGCGAGGAGCAATGGCGGCCGAGGAGAGAGCGGCGAGAACGCATAGCCCGCTTCCTCGCTCACGAGAGCTGTTGCCAGAAGTGCGATTGGCGCTTCTTCTGCCCATAGGTTTTCAATAATCGCGGCAAGTGTGGGGAATGCGCTGAGTGGCGCATCGCCATCGGCGCGCCGACGGATGCACTGCGTTTGCCACTCGACCGTGCCGCCAAGAGATGCACGCGCGGCGCGCTGTATCTCCATCGCGCGTTCTGGCAGCGTCAATATCATCAGAGTGTGGCTCCGCGCATCACATGCGCTCAAACCATGAGATCGAGGACGCGGCGAGCAATGATGTTTCTTTGAATTTCATCGGTGCCTCCCTCGATCGCGGTACCCTTGGCGCGGAACAAGCTGTCGCACCATTGGCCCGGCCATATTTCATCGTTATCGGACCTGCCGGTTAGCGCGTTTAGGCCTTCAAGCTGCAACGCTAGCCCTGTGATCTCTTGCGACAGCCGGCTCCATATCAACTTTTCGACCGAAGCTGTGGCGGTGGTATTCAATCCCTTCTTCAATTCGCCGAGCTTTCGATAAGCGAGGCAGGTCAACGCCTCGATCTCCGTTTGCAAGAGGGTCAAGCGATGGCGGATACGGCAGTCGGCGAGGCCGGCTCCCGCTCGGGCAGTTTTGGCCGAGCGCAGCAGCCGCTTCAACATTCCTTGGAGTTCGACCGCGCGGAACAACGTTGCGGTTCCGCGCGCGTGTTCCATTGCAGTGAGTACGACGCGCCAACCGTCATGGGGCGGCCCGAGCATGTTTTGCGCCGGAACCCTTACTTGCGAAAAATAAACATCGTTCTCTTCAGCTTCGCGATTGGCCATCGCGATCGGGCAGACCGTAATCCCCGGCTGACTGAGCGGGACTATGAAACAGCTCAGCGATTTGTGACGCAAGGAGGATGACCCGGTCCGGGTGAGGACCACGCAGTGACTGGCGAATTGCGCCCAGCTGGTCCACCGTTTGTGCCCGGTGATCAGAAAATCACCACCCTCGCGTACCGCGGTGGTTTCGACGTTCGCAAGGTCTGAGCCAGCGTTGGGCTCTGACCAGGCTTGGCACCAGATATCATCGCCGCTTAGGATCCGCGGAAGGTAATTCTGCTGCTGCTCCTCCGAGCCCCAGCGGATCAGCGTCGGTCCGACGAGTTCGACGCCTACCCAATTTGCGATCGGGGGCGCTTCGACGGCCGCCGCCTCTTCATTGAACAAGATCTGCTCGACCAGCGACAAACCGCGACCACCGCAGCATTTTGGCCAATGAAGTCCCATCCAGCCGCCCCGGTACAGGCGCCGATGCCATTCATGGCGAAACTTGAAGCGATCCACCAAGCGCCTAGGCTCACGGCGTGGACCGGCAAGCCATCCGTCCGGTAGGTTCGCACGAATCCACGCGCGAGCCGAGGCGCGGAAGGCCTCCTCGCTCTCGATCTCCTCGTGAGTAATTGCCGCCATATCTCGTATCGTTCAAATCTCCCTTTGGAATTCTCCCGCGGAGACTTCACCTATCTCACCTATTGAGCCGCCTCTGCGGCTTTCCTGCACGGAAGTTGAAGTAAGTGGGACGAATGCCGGCCGTTTGAGACGCTGAGCAGTTCCGGTCCGCGGCTGGTGCGTTTGACACGCAGTACCGCGGATTCGTCCGGTGTCCCGATAAAGAAAATGTCGCCGCAAACGTCGACGCTCGACTCGATCCGCTGGATCACTTCGTCGCTGCTCAATGACCAATCGGGTCCCCCCAGTCGAGCGATCATGCTGGAGGACGGGTTATCGTTCGGTCGGGATATCCAACTCACATGATAGGCGGACATTTGCGTTGGCCCACCAAAGACATGCGAAGGAAGCTATAGAATAAGCCAGTCCCGGGGAAATGAGTTAAGATGATACTCTCATGATCGTTTGTGATTCATGACAGTTGGTTTTATTGGCACCGCGCTCTTATTTCGAAGCGCAACCGGCCCGGTATTCTTCGCTGCCGGCCTCAGAAGCTTTGCCGCTCACGGTCGACCCAGCTACCAAATCACAGCCCGATACCCTTTGCGGCAACGGGCGCTTGCAAGTCTTGGTCGACCGTAGATTCTGTACTGGCCAAGCGGAGGAGTCGTTCGCCATCGGCAGTGATGGGTGCTGGCGGAAGATACGGTTGCGCAGGATCCAATGGGAGATCGTTGTCGCGCGCAAGAATGCCAAGCTCCTGCAATCGGCGTAAGCTCGTTCCTATTTCCGAGGGCGGCGCCCAGTGCCTGACGACAGTCGCCAACGTCTCGCCCACCTGGTCAGGGAAATTGACGGCAACGCGACCGACCGTCTTGGCGTAGAGATCTGCAAGACGCCAGTCCAGGGGATGGAGACACGCGGCGCGACTTATCCAGGATACGTCGAGGTCATGACGGGCGCCGTGGAGGACGAGCGTAGCAAGCCGCTCGACATCGGCCATCGGAGTATCGGCTATCGACTCGATCGCCGCTTCCGCCAAGGTTTGAAATACGAGGTGGTTCGGTTGGAACGAAATTCCATGTCGGCGCCGCCCAAGCTCCTCCAGGAAGGCTGCGACACGCGCGTCGGCTGCAAGGCAGAGATATTGGCTTGCCAGATCGAGCCGTAGTGCGCAAGCCGGCAAGCTCGAGAGCCCGGCTGTTGCAGCGATTTCCATTGTGCGCGCGTCGAGCGAGAGATCGCATCGAGTGGGAATCATCCGGGCTCTCCTTCCGCGGCAGCGACGACCGCGCAGCGGCTCCTGATCACGTGTGGCATCGTCATCCGAACGGGCAGCCGCGAGGCGGCTCATTAAGCGACGGCAGGATCGGGACGAAACGCCGATCGGTGGTCATTTATTTGAGCTCCGGCACCATGCGCACATTAGCCACTCCAGCGCTTCGCTCAGGCAGAGAGCCGAAGCCGCCTGATCGCGACGTTTCCTCGCGTCATATAATCGAGAGATTTGGTCATTTGCCTCACCACTTTGAAATGACGCGTCGATAAGGCGTTCCGGCGTCGCTCGAGTCTGCGCGAACTTCGCAGTTTTCCTCCGTTAGCCGGGCAAACCTGCGCGGCCAGAAGAGCACTTATCTGCCTCTCTACAGACGGGCTACGCTGAAACAATGATCAGCAAACGGTGGCCAGTAAAGGGCATTGCTGATGAGTGTTCGTCATACAGGTATTTGAAAAGCTTATACTGAAAGATTATTTCAGCGGCAGACCGGCTTCGACGTTGGGTGTGGCAATGCGGGTGAAAATGACAGGGTGGTTTCGTCAGAGGGTCGCTTGGAAAACCTTTCGGTGGAATCGAAGAACATAAAGCACCAGGGTAAGATGTCTTAAGGCCGAATGCGTCAGCTCAACGCCATGCTGAAATGCAAACGAGGCGCCGCCAACAGCGACGCCTCGCGCGCGACTTCGTCAACCCGACCAGTCGTCAACGGCAAGGTGATGAAGTGAGGCCAGTCCGATGATCCGGTCAGCCCGGGCAGACCGACAAGCCCGAGCAAAATGACAGCGTGTATCCGACCTTTTCGCTTCCGGCCGCAGCCTCCAGGGCCTCGTCGGAGACTTCATGGGCGGGAAGCTCTTCAATCTGGTCGAGTCCGATCGTAGCGTCGTTCATGATAGTCATCCTTTTGTTCGCCCAGTGGCGCCGGCAATTAGGGGGAGAAATTCCTGTTACGCTCCCCACGCAGTTCATTAAATCATCGACTGCTGCTGGTGTAAATCATACTGCTATTGACTGCACTCTACCAATCAACGCGGGGCCGGCCAGCCAGTTCGCGTTATGCTCAGCAAATAGGCAGCGATCCGATGGATGGGACATTCGAGTTGGGGCTCTATACGTTCGGCGACCTCATGCCGGAAGCGCAGGCGGGCAATGCGGTCGGCGCCCAGCAACGCCTGGCGGAGATCTTCGCGGCAGCGAAGCTTGCAGATGCGTCTGGCCTCGACGTTTTCGCAGTTGGCGAACATCATCGGCTGGATATGGCGGTCTCTGCCACGCCGGTAGTATTGGCGGCGATCGCGGCGGTGACCGAGCGCATCCGCCTGGCTAGCGCGGTTACCATCCTGAGCACGGCGGATCCAGTCCTGGTCTTCGAGGACTTTGCGACCGTCGACCTTATCTCCGGCGGACGCGCCGAGATCATTGCCGGACGAGGCATATTCACCGAATCGTTTCCGCTGTTCGGCTACGAACTTGCCGACTCCGACGATTTGTTCGCGGAAAAGCTCGAACTGCTCATGCAGCTCAATGCCGCCGAGCGCGTCACTTGGCAGGGACGCTTCCGCCCTGCCTTGAAGGATGCGCCAATTCCGCCGCGGCCGGCGCAAAGTCGCCTGCCCATCTGGGTCGGCACCGGCGGCACGCAAAACAGCATCGTGCGCGCCGGCGCGCTTGGTTTGCCATTGGCGCTCGCCAATATCAGCATGGCGCCGGCAAAGCTGGCGCCGCTCGCCGATCTCTACCGGCAGACCGGAATGCAAGCCGGGCATGACTCGAGTGCGCTCAAGGTCAGCATCGCCACCCACATGCACATCAGAGAAAATTCGCAAGACGCCTTGGACGCATTTTATCCGTACTATGCCGGCTATTTCTTTAACCACACGCCTTCGCAATATCGCGCGCAGGAGGTCGCGCGGGCCGATTATGACGAACGTGCCGCCCCGCATGGCGCGATTTTCGTCGGTAGCCCGCAGCAAATCATCGACAAGATCCTCTACGAGCGCGAGCTGTTCGGCCATCAGCGTTTCCTTGCGCAAATCGACATCGGCGGCCTGCCGTTTGCAGACGTTGCCCGCGTGATCGAGTTGTTCGCGACCAAGGTCGCGCCTGTCATTCGCGGCGCGGTCGGCAAATAATGTTATAGCTCGCGCGGAAATGATAGGCTCGCGCCAGCTGCCGGATTGATCTAGGCTGCACATACGAATTATGAAAACCTAGCCGCAATAGATAATGGGAGGATGTGACGATGAAGCTCTACATGCACCCGGTATCGACAGCATGCCGCCCCGTACGCCTGCTCATCGCCGAGAACGGCATCGCATGTGACGAGGAAACGATCGATATTCTCCAAGGCGCCCATTATCAGGAGCCGTATGCCTCGCTCAATCCCAACCGGATGGTGCCCTGGCTCGAGGATGGCGATTTCCGCCTGACGGAAGGTTCGGCGATCCTGAAATATCTCGCCGACAAATATGATCTGCCGTCCTATCCGAAGGATCTCAAGAAACGCGCCAAGGTCAATGAAGTGATGGACTGGCTCAACACGCAGTTCTATCGGGATTTTGGTTATGGGCTGGTCTACCCACAGCTGTTTCCGCACCACAAGCGCCGTAGTGACGAGGCCCATGCCGGCGCCGTCGCTTGGGGACAGCAAGGCGCTAAAAATTGGCTGCAGATTCTCAACGACCACTGGATCGGGCCGAATAATCAATATCTCTGCGGCAACGAACTGACCATTGCCGACTATTTCGGCGCCGCCATCGTGTCGATCGGAGAACTGATCGATTGCGACCTTTCAGCCTACCCCAACATCAAGCGGTGGCTCGGCAACATGAAGAAGCTGAAGTCTTGGCCTCAGGTCAACGAGGTGTTCAACGGCTTTGTGGCCGGCAATAAGGGCAAGGAGTTTGTCCGCGCTTGAGCGCGGCATCGCTTGCGGCAGCGGTTACCGCGGCTTATGCGCGCTCAAGTGGCTGGCGAAAAATTTGGCTGCCAAATCGATCGCCTGATCGTGAATCGCGGCCCGGTCGACTCCCGGCCGGTCGACGCAGATGAGCGGCAGGGTGCTACGCCCCTCCGCCGTGCACTCGTCCACGAACACATAGTGGTCGACGTCGCCGGGAAATATCGTCAGTGTCGCGTACGGTATCTGCGCCGCGTCATACTTGGCGTTGGCATCGATGGGAACGATGCTGTCTTTCGCGCCGGCGACGATGGCGACGGGGATGGCGATCGTCTTGAGGCTTGCGGGCGCAAATGCGGGGCCGAGCGCTGGCGCCATAGCGAACACGGCGCGAATGCGGGAGTCGCGATAGGAGGCGCCGTCCTCATTGAGCGCTTTGGCGTAAGCCGGATCGCTGGCGGCTAATGCTTCGCTCTTGGCAATAAGATCGGGGAATTCCGGCGGCGGTTTGCAGCTCACCTGGTCAGGCGCCGCCCGGCAAACTTCTGCGAAGTGTCCGCGCGAGGTCCTTCCGCCGGCAAGCTCGATCATTGTGTAACCGCCGAGCGAAAAGCCGGCGCCGCCGATCCGCCGACGATCGACGTGGGGGCCGAACTCAGGATCGGCGAGAATATCGTCGAGCACCGTGCTGAGGTCCTTGGCACGCTCCCACCACAGCGTAAATCCCTGCATGGTGTAGGGCTCCGTGGCGTTGTTCCCGGGATGGTTCACGCCGACGACGATGTAGCCACGCGACGCCAGCGCTGTGGCGAACCAGGCGAGCGATTGCGCGGTGCCACCCGTGCCGTGCGACAGCAAGATCAGCGGCAACTTGGCTGGGCTTGCGGCAATCTTTGCTTCCGCAGCGGCCGGAGCGGCGTCGAAAATCGCCGGTCCGACGGGCGGTATGCGCTGTGGTTTGGCATCCGCGTCGCTTGCTGCCGGATACCATAGGACTTCGAGGAGCGCATGCATTCCCGCGCCACGCCAATCATAGGGCCCGGTCGGTAACAGGTGGCGAACGGCAACTCCGACCTTGAAGGGCGCGCCGGCAAGGTTTTGTGCGCTGTCCTGGCGCGATAAGGACAGCACGATGATTGATGCGAGGAGGGTTGTCAGCGTCCAATTCAGCATGGGAAATTTGCCTACCATGTGCGAGCAGCCATGTCGCTCTGCCCCGGGATGTTGTCTGGGGTCGGTTCGGGGTCGATGGCTGCGGGGTCATTGTGAACAATGCCGGCCTAATAATTAGGCAGCAAGCCATGACACCATGACCCTTTGCGAGCCCGGCAGCGACGCTGGCTGGCCCCGATCTTGCACCAATGTAACGATTGCAAAAGCAGGAGATTGTGATGGCAAGCGTAAAGTTGCAGGCCGAACCCGCGCCTCTTGCGGTCGACTTGGCCAAATCGGCGCTGGTTATCATCGACATGCAGCGCGATTTTCTCGAACCCGGTGGATTCGGCGCAGCGCTCGGCAACGATGTCTCGCGGCTGCAGGCGGCTGTCATCCCGTGTCGCGAGGTGCTTGCCGCCGCTCGGCGCGTCGGCATGTTGGTCATTCACACCCGTGAAGGCCACCGCCCCGACCTCACCGACGCGCCGCCCCACAAGGTCGAACGTGGCGATCCGGCGAACCGCATTGGCGCGCTCGGCCCGATGGGTCGCATCCTGGTGCGCGGTGAGCCCGGCCACGACATCATTCCCGAACTCTATCCATTGACGAGCGAGCCGGTGATCGACAAGCCGGGCAAGGGCGCGTTCTATCAGACCGACCTCGATCTGATGCTGCGCAACCGCGGCATCGACACGTTGTTCGTGTGCGGCGTAACGACGGAAGTGTGCGTGAACACCACCGTGCGCGAGGCTAACGACCGCGGCTTTCGCTGCATCGTGCTGTCCGACTGCTGCGCCTCCTATTTTCCCGAATTCCACGAGATGGGTCTCGCCATGATCAAGGCGCAAGGCGGCATCTTCGGCTCCGTCGCCGGATCGAAGCCGCTCCTCAATTCGCTGGCTGGAGTGCCGTGATTGGGACCCGCTACTAACTACTCGCGGTGGGTTCGAGCTTGATCGTCTGCCTTATCCTGCAGCGCACCGCTGGCCGTTTGCTCAATTTGTCGACAGATTTATGACCGTGAATTGATCGCCGCGCCCCCGCTGTCGGCCGCTCAATGGGCGGAATGCAGATCGCGCTCGGAACGCAGCCCGGCCTCGACCTGTTTGAATCCGCAGTACTTTCATTGTTTTCCTTATCGTCCTCCAGCGGCCAGCGGCGCGATGTCATGATTGGCACGACGCTTGCCAGGATTGTCACGCAATCGCTTGGGATTTTTGCATATCCCCGCCAGGCGCGGTCTTCATGCGCCGATGGAGCTGGCGTCGGAGAACGCATCGAGTTTCCAAGCCTCCGGCCGCGAGAGCGGATGCTTCGTTCCGGTTCGCAACGAACCTCTGCGAGCACGTGATTGAAGCGTCCGTCTCCGGCCGGAGCAGATTGAGGCAGGGGAGGCGGCGGTTGACGATCTGCCGGCCATGATCCGACAGATCGAGACACGCCCGCCATGATCAGGAGCGTGCAATGACAACCACGACATCGACGGCCGATTTCCGCCCGATCTTATGGGCGCCTGGCGATTGGAACGCCTTTTTCGGTTTCGGCACCAATATTCTCGTCAACATGCTGGTGCTGACGGGGTTGTTGCGCTTCGTGCTGAAAATGCCGGACTCGCTGGTGTTCGGCCGCATCCTGCCGGCGATGGGCCTCATGATGTGCCTGTCGACTTTCTACTACGCCTTTCTGGCCTATCGGCTGGCGAAGCGGACCGGGCGTAACGATGTGTGCGCGCTGCCCTCGGGCATCAGCGTGCCGCACATGTTCATCGTTACTTTCGTGATCATGCTGCCGATCGCGCTGAAGACCAATGACCCGATCCAGGGCTGGGAGGCGGGGCTGGTATGGGTGTTCTTCCAGAGCTTCATTTTGATGATCGGCGGCTTCATCGCTCCGATCATTCGGCATATCACGCCGCGCGCCGCGCTGCTCGGAACGCTGGCCGGCGTATCGATCACGTTCATCTCGATGCGCCCGGCATTGGAAATGTACCAGACGCCGGTGATCGGGCTGACTTGCTTTGGTGTCATCCTGGTGAGTTGGCTCGGCGGCTTCAAATATCCCAAGGGCATCCCTGCGGGCCTGGTCGCAATCGCCGTCGGCATGATCATCGCCTGGGGATCAAACCTCGTCGGCCTCAATTACGGCGGCTTGAGCGTCAAAGGCGTCGGCGACGCGTTCGCGAATTTCGGTTTCAATGTGCCGATCCCCGCCGTCAATCACGTCTTCTCGGGCTTTCAGTATCTCAGCGTGATCCTCATCACCGCGATCCCGTTCGGCATCTACGATCTGGTCGAGGCGATGGACAATGTCGAGAGCGCGGAAGCCGGCGGTGATCCTTATCCGACCACCCGCGTGCTGACCGCCGACGGCATCGTCAGCCTGATCGGCTGCCTGATGGGCAACCCGTACATCAACGCGGTCTATATCGGCCATCCGGGCTGGAAAGGCATGGGCGGCCGCATCGGCTATTCGGCCGCGGTTGGCGTCATGGTGATCATCCTGTCCTGGTTCGGCATCATCTCCTTGATGCTGGCCGTCATACCGGTGGTCGCAATCTCGCCGATCCTGCTCTACATCGGCATGCTGATCGGCGCGCAAGCCTTCCAGACCACGCCGAAAGGGCACGCACCCGCCATCGTGCTGGGGTTGACGCCGCACGTCGCGGCTTGGGCCAAGACGCTGATGGACGGCGCGCTCGCCGTAGCCGGCACCAGCGCTGTTGCGCTTGGCTTCGACAAGCTAGCCAATGTCGGCGTGCTCTATCCCGGTCTGCGAACGCTCGGTGGCGGCGCCATCTTGACTGGACTGGTGCTCGCGGCCATCGGCGCCTTCATCATCGACAAGAAGTTCGTCAATGCCGCCGCTTTCGCCCTTGCCGGCGCGGTGCTGACATTCTTCGGCTTCATGCATGGGGAGGCGATCGGCATCGCGGTGACGCCGACGGTCGCGGTCGCCTACGCGATCGTAGCGGCCTTCCTGTTTGCGTTGAGCCGCTATCCGGCCCTTGCGCCGGCGCTGACGGGATCGTCCTCGAGCGAGGTTCTGCACGCAACGCCCGCGGAGTGAGGGGATGGGCGTGAATTCAAGCGTGAGGCCTCGCGCACTGCGATGAAATCAACCGGCGATCAACAATCGCCGGTTCTTGCCCGCACTCCGGTCAGCGCCACCGGACCGACGGCCGCGCATTCCAGCGCGGCTCAATCGGCGGCTCGCGCCGGGCAGGACACATCGCTGCATGCTCACGGCAATCCCTGGTTTCTGGCGCTGACCGCGCTTGGCGTCGTCTACGGCGACATCGGCACAAGCCCGCTTTACGCGTTCCAGGTCGCACTCACCGGCATCGGCCATCCGGTCCCGACCGCGGCCGACGTTCTCGGCATTGTGTCGCTGATCTTCTGGGCGCTGATGGTGATGGTGTCGCTGAAATACGTCACCTTCGTGCTGCGCGCCGACAACGAAGGCGAGGGCGGCATTTTGGCGCTGCTGTCGCTGGTCGGGGCAGGCCAAGTCGACAATGGCACCAAGCTTCCGGCCCTCGTTCTGCTCGGTGTGGTGGGTGCCGCGTTGCTGTACGGCGACGGCGTCATTACGCCGGCGATTTCGGTGCTCTCGGCCATGGAAGGGCTCAAGCTGGTCGCGCCGGCCTTCCAAACATTCATCGTGCCGGCGACCATGGCGATCTTGATCGGATTGTTCGTGATCCAGCGCAGGGGGACCGAAAGCATCGGCCGACTGTTTGGGCCCGTGATGGTGGTCTGGTTCGTCGTTATCGGAGTGCTCGGAGCGACCAACATTTGGATGGCGCCGGCCATCGTCAAGGCGATTAATCCGGCCGCGGCCGCAAGCTTCCTCGCCGCGAACCCGGTCATCGCCTTTGCGGTGATCGGGGCAGTATTCCTGGCACTGACCGGCGGCGAGGCGCTCTACGCCGACATGGGCCATGTCGGTCCCGCGGCGATCCGCCGGGCCTGGTTCGGGCTGGTCCTGCCGGCGCTGATCTTGAACTATTTCGGGCAGGGTGCGCTGATCCTTGCAGACCCGGCGGCGGCCGACAATCCGTTCTACAGATTGGCGCCGGGCTGGGCGCTGATTCCGATGGTGGTGCTTGCCGCGTTTGCCACCATCATCGCCTCGCAATCGCTCATCTCCGGAGTCTTCTCGCTGACCCGGCAGGCCATGCTGATGGGATTGTGTCCGCGGGCGCGGATCGTGGCGACATCGAGTGACGAGGAAGGCCAGATCTATGTGCCCGCCGCCAATTGGCTGTTGATGACGGGCACGCTGTTGACGGTCGCGCTGTTCAAAACGTCCGACAATCTGGCGGCTGCCTACGGCATCGCCGTCTCCGGCACCATGCTGGTCACCACCATCCTGCTCTATCGCGTCGCGGTGACGCGGTGGCGCTGGTCGCCCGCCATCGCGGTTCCGATCATTGCCGCCATCGGCGCCATCGACGCAACATTCCTTGCCTCAAACTCGATCAAGATCGTGCAGGGCGGCTGGTTTCCGCTGATCGTCGGTGGCGCGATCGCCGTCCTGATGCTGTCGTGGCGCCGAGGCACGTTTGCGGCGCGACAGCGTCTTCGCGATATGTCGATGCCGCTCGATCAGTTCCTCAACTTTGCAGATAACACAGTAATCGGCCGAGCGCCCGGACTGGGGGTCTGGCTCACCAAAGTCGAGCACGGCGCCTCGCCGATGCTGCTGCGCCATATAGAGCATAATCGCGTCCTGCACGAGACCGTGGTGCTCTTGACCTTTGTCGCCGACCACCGGCCGCGCGTGCCGTTTCACCAGCGTCACGGGTTTCAGCGTCTCGGCCACGGCTTCTACCACATCCGCGTCAAGCTCGGATTCATGCAGACCCCGGATATTCCGTTAAGCCTGATCAACTGCAAAATGCTCGGCTTCGACGTCGACGTGGAACACAAGAACTATTATCTGGCCCACGAGACGATCATTCGTCGCGCGACAGATTCCGCAATGGGGCCGATTGCCTTCGCGATCTTCTCGTTTCTCAATCGGATCGCGAGTCGAGCCCCCGACTTTTTCAGGATTCCCCACGACGCGGTCATCGAAGTGGGATTTCGCGTGGACGTCTGACGGCAGCCTCAGCTTGCCGCTTTCGGCTCTGTTTCGTCGGCCGGCTTGTCGGATACGCCCGCCTCGGCGAAGGTCGCCATCCCGGTATGACAGGCCAGCGCCGCGCGAAGGACGAGTAGCGCTACCGCGGCTCCCGAGGCTTCACCGAGCCGCATATTGAGGTCGACGACCGGCTGCAACCCCAGTTCGTCGAGCAGCATGCGGTGCCCGGCCTCGGCCGAGACGTGGCCCGCAAGCGTGTGCGCGAGCGTATCGGCCCGCAGCTTCGCCAGCGGCGCTGCCGCCGCGGTGCAGACGAAGCCGTCGAGCAGGACTGGAATGCGCTGCCGCCGCGCCGCCAATGTCGCGCCGAGGATCGCCGCAAGCTCACGGCCGCCGAAAGCCGCCGCAATCGCCAGCGGATCGTGGAGCAGTGCGGCGTGACGGTCGAGGGCGCGATCGATGACGGCGCGCTTGCGCTCAAGTCCCGCCTCGTCGACGCCGGTGCCGCGGCCCGCCCAACGCGCGCCGCCGCCGCCGAACAATGCCGCCGCGATCGCTGCCGCGGCCGTAGTATTGCCGATGCCCATTTCGCCGAGACAGATCAGATCGCATTCGGCCGATACGGCGCCGTAACCGGCGGCAAGTGCTAAGAGGAATTCCTGTTCCGAAAGCGCCGGCTGCCGGGTGAAGTCCGCAGTGGGTGCGTCGAGCGCCAGCGGAATGACGCGCAGTTGCGCACCGGCCGCGCGCGCAAGCTGATTGATCGCGGCGCCGCCGGCGGCAAAATTCGCCACCATCTGCGCCGTCACTTCGGCCGGATAGGCCGAGACGCCGAGCCGGGTGATGCCGTGATTGCCGGCAAAGACGAGAATATCCACGCGGTCCAACTGCGGCGGGGCG
>Ga0209010_1000080_pt1 | contig 36418 bp, 26 predicted proteins | sample BlaSpr_A8_OM1_O3_FD_187985 | JGI IMG/M metagenome (GOLD analysis project Ga0209010, IMG submission 187985) | Forest soil microbial communities from Thunder Bay, Ontario, Canada - Black Spruce, Ontario site 2_A8_OM1_O3 (SPAdes) (version 2) | ecosystem: Environmental > Terrestrial > Soil > Boreal...
CGCTCGGGATGACGGCATTCGTTCTTGCGACCAGCTAGCGGCAGTTTATATTGGCAGTTCCTGAGCCGTGGGGAAGTGGTGCTGTTCGCGGCCTACTTTGCCGTCGTACTTCGTCGTCATCTTGAATAATTCAAGGCGGCCATCAGCAGCCAGGAAGCGGCATTGCTCGCGCAGCGATTTCATCTCAGCTTCGTTCAGCGGCTGGAAGTTTACTGCGACTTTCAGATTTTGATTCAGCACTTGCATGGTGTCGACGCCGCTGATTGTGGTGGCCACTGGCAGGCTCATGGCGTAGCGCAGACCTTGCTCTGGAGTGACTGCGCCGTGTTTCACCAACTCGCCGCTGCCTCCCAGGCTCTTCATGCCAAGAGCGGCGATGCCGCGGCGCGTGGCTTCGGGTAGTACGTGCGTTTCGAAACTGCGGAAAGTGCCGTCGCAGCAGTTGAGCGGCATCTGCACCGTGTCGAAGGGAAAATCGTGGGACAACATCTTTAGATGGATCTCGGGATCTTTGTGTCCGGTGAATCCGATGAAGCGGACTTTGCCTTGCTGTTTGGCCGCGAGCAGCGCTTCCGCCGCGCCGTTTGGGGCGAAGATCAAGTCGGGGTCGTTGTCGTAGACCACTTCGTGAATCTGCCAGAGGTCGAGGTGATCGGTTTGCAGGCGGCGCAAGGATTCTTCCAACATGCGCATGGCGATTTTCTTGTCGCGGCCATGGGTGCAGACTTTGGTCATGACGAAGGCCTGATCGCGTTTTCCTTTGAGCGCCTTGCCCACGCGCTCTTCACTGAGGCCGTCGTGATATTCCCAGGCGTTGTCGAAAAACGTAACGCCATGATCGAGCGCCTTGGCGACGATTTCAACGGCGGCCTGATCGGTTTCCGCCGAGCCGAGATGATAGCCGCCGAGGCCCATGGCGGAGACCTGCACTCCGGTGCGTCCCAGCGGTTTTTTGGGGACCTGACCAGCTGGAACCTGCTGCGATTCGTCGCTTTCTTGCGCCATGTTTGCACCCATGCTGCCTCCGGAAAACAGTGGCGCTGCGCCAAGGACGGCAGCGCCTTTCATGAAGTTGCGTCGATTGAACTCCGATTTCGAACTCATTTGGCTGCTCCTGAACCCGCGCTTCTAAATTTCTTTCCCCAGAATTTCTTTACTAGAATTTCTTTTCCGGAAAAGGATGCCCTGTGTTTTGCGTCGCGCCCAGCATGTCCTGCACTTCGGATTGCTGAGTATCGAGCGGAAACCCGTGAGCGAGGCGGGATTCAGGGTTATCGAATTTCAGCGATAGCTTGTAGAGTTCGTAGCGGCCATCGGCGGCCTCGGGTTTGCAGCGCTCGCGCAGGGCGTTCATTTCCTGTTCGGACATTGGGGTGAAATTCTGCGCGATCTGCAAGTTCTGATGGAGAATTTCCAGACTGTCGATGCCGGTAATGGTGGTGGCGACGGGCAGACTCATGGCGTAACGCAGAGCTTCTTCGGCGGTGATCACGCCATTCTTGATGGCCTCGCCGTGGCCGTTCAGCGGTTTCATGCCCAATACCGCAATGCCGCGCTTGGTTAGTTCGGGCAGAACCTGCTGCTCGAAGCTGCGAAAGTTTGCATCGAATGCGTTGAGCGGCATCTGGACGGAATCGAAAGGAAAGCCAGTCTTCAACATGGCGAGATGCACTTTGGGATTCTGGTGGCCGGTGAATCCCACGAAGCGAACCTTGCCGTCTTTCTTGGCTTTGGTGAGAGCTTCGGCTGCGCCGCCGGGACGAATGAAGAGATCGGCGTCGTTGTCGAAGGCCATGCCATGGACCTGCCAAAGATCGAGATGATCGGTTTGCAGGCGGTGCAGCGATTCTTCCAGCATTTGCAGGGCGAGAGTGCCGTCGCGGCCGTGAGGGCAGGTTTTCGTCATGAGGAAAACTTTCTCGCGCAGGCCTTTTAGTCCCGCGCCCATCAAGACTTCGGTTTTGCCGCGGCGATATTCCCAGCAGTTGTCGTAAAAAGTGATTCCGCCATCGACGGCCTGATGGATGATTTCGACCGCCGTTTTTTCGTCAGGCGCATCGCCGAGGTGATGACCTCCGAAGCCGAGCGCTGAAATTTGCGCGTCATGACGGCCGAATTTTCGAAGAGGGATGGTTCCACTGGAACTCTGGGGCATGAAATACCTGCGTCTCTCGAAAGTTGGTTATGCGTGGCTAGGATGCGATGCAGAGGATTGCGGTTTACCGAAAAACATAAACTGCGTGCAATACTGTTGGTCTTATGGCGTACACATGGTTCGTGCTGCTGTTGGCGATCAGCGCGACGGTTCTAATGTTGTTGCTGCTGCAAGGGACATCGATTGGAGATGTGGTGCATGAGCGTATTCCCGACCGGCCTCGGCGGCGGCTGTTTGTGGCATCGGTAAGTTTCTTTTTCACTTTCGCCGCCGTCAGGGCGGTGGTGTTCGCGGTGCTGCATCAGATTCCGCCGTTTCATTTCATTGACTCCAGCGGGCGGCACATTCATCATCTGGTATTCGGAATTATTATTTTGCTCGCCGTGGGCTATGGCTGGCTGTGCGAAGTGGGAACAGGCGCGGATGGTACTTCGATTTTTCTGAGCCGCCTGATGTCGATTCTTTATGGTGTGGGCGCGGCGCTGACGCTGGACGAATTTGCGCTTTGGCTGAACTTAAAAGACGTTTACTGGTCGCGCGCGGGACGGTCGAGCATCGATGCCGTGGTTTTGTTTGGGGCGCTGCTGGCGGCGGGGAGTTGGGGGGCGCCGTTGGTGAACCGCGGGAAGCGAGGGAGAGCGCGGGCTGGTAAGTGATTGCTTGAAATCAGGAATGTTTGGTGAAGGATGCGTGGTGAAAAATGTTAGCGCAATGGTTGGATGGATTAGTGAAGCGCGTCCTGGTTAGATCAGTATTCATGATTGCCGGATGCGCAGTCATCGGCTGTGCTCTCGCCGCTTGCGGCAGCGCTGCGCAGGAGCAAGAGAAGGACGCGCCTCAGGCTGGCACTACTGCGGAAGGCGCGGATCTGGCGATTGCCGCTCCCGATGAGCTGAACTTCGCGTTAACGGAGCTGGCGCGGCAGTTCGAACAGAAGACGGGCACGGGCGTTCACTTTACTTTTGCCGATGAAACGAGCCTGCTTACGCAGATTCGCGGCGGCTCGACTTTCGATGCGGTATTTTTCGCGGAGATGAACGATGCGCGACGCCTTGCGGTTTCGGGTGCGGTGACCGGCCCTTCGGTTGTGGAATACGCGCGGGATTCCGTGGCGCTGTGCTTTGGTCCGTCGATCCACATCGAACCTCGGTTCGGCAATCCGCTGCTGCTGCTTACGGATAAGCGCGTTCCACTAGTCGCGATTGCCAGCCCGCACACGGCTTTCGGGAGAATTACGTTGCAGGCCTTGAACGCTCTCCACATTTATGACCCGGAATTCAAACGGAAGCTGGTGGTTGGGCAGGATGTGGCCGAAGCCGCGCAGTTGTTCAAACAGGGCCGCGCGGATTCGGCGTTGCTTCCGGGCAGCGCGATACGCATGTATCAACTGAGCAGCCGGCGTGTGCTGCCTATCGACTCGAGCCATCTCTACACGCCGATCCCGAAGGGCGCGGGAGTGCTCAGAAGAGCGAAGCATCCGCGACAGGCGGCGGAGTTTCTGAAATTCGCCGTTTCGCCGGAAGGCAGAGCAATATTCCGACAGAATGGCTTCGATGAACCACAGCGCGTTACCAGGTCGCGCTAAGCGAAATTCCGCGAATGCAATCGGAAGCTATCTCACAATAAATCAGGAGCACATCGCCGCCTCCCTTCAGGGGATGAAGCCCGCGTCTTTTCCAAAACGATTTCTGAAACGGCTCCTAGTCGATCCGTAGTGTCGTCGCCGGGTCGATGTGAGCCGCGCGCAATGCGGGAATCGCACATGCCGCAAGTGCAACCGCGATGAGCAGCATTACCGCCTCCACATAAACGAGCGGACTAAATGCCGAGGTATTGAAGAGCAGATGCTCGATGAACCGGGAAAGCACAAGCGCTATACCGACGCCAGCGCCTATGCCGAGAAGCACGAGCAGCATGACGTCTTTCAGCGTCTTGAATACGATATGACCTCGCCCCGAGCCCAGCGCGAGACGGATTCCAATCTCGCGCGTGCGCTGCTGCACGAGATAAGAAATGAGTCCGAAGACGCCGACGGCGGTGAGCAGCAACGCCGCTGCGGAGATCAGGCTGAGCAAGATGAAACGTGTTCGTTGCGGTCGCGAGGCTTCCTGCACAAGTTCGTCGAACGATGCTACATGAGCGAAGGGCTGATTGGGATCGATTGAGTGCAACGAGGCTTCGATTTCCCGGCCCATCACAGTTGGGTCCAGCGGAGTTTCCACGATGATCCCCATGGAGCGATCGGGACTGTTCCAATAGGACACGTAATATTCGGGGCCGGTGTTCTGATCGAGCGTGTTCTGATGCACGTCACCCACAACTCCGACGACGGTGTACGCCGGGCTGTTCGCGTCGAGATCGAACTTCAGAGTGTGGCCAATGGCGCTGGTTTGCGACCAATATTGCGCGGCCAAAGACTGGCTGATCACTATCTCGCTAGGGCTGCTGTTGTCCGACCATTCTCGAAATGTCGTGCCGCTGCGGAACGGGATTCCCATGACAGCAAAATAGTTTGCGCTTACAGAACGCGTTTGCGCGGCGGGCAGATCGGCAGCGCGCGCCACGGAGAGGCTGTCGGGAAGAAACTTTCCCATCTTCATCCAACTGGTCAAAGGCGGGCCGCCAATTAAAGCAGCGGATTCGACTCCAGGGAGGGCTCTGACTTTTTGCACGAAGTTGTCGAAAAACTGCGCCTGAAGCGAATGCGACGAATAAGTCGCCTGCGGCAGCGTGAGCTGATAAGTAATGCGATGTTCGACTTGAAAGCCGGGATCAATCTTCATGAATCGTTCAAAGCTCTGTACCAGCAACATCGCGCCCACAGCCAGAAACAGAGAAAGCGCGACCTGGCTGACGATGGAAACTGTGCGCATGCGATTGGTTCGTTTTCCAATTGTCGTGCGTCCCTGGCCTCCAACGGCTGCAAGTCCGCCGGTTCCGGAAAGCGCGATTGCAGGCGCGGCGGCCGCCAGAAGGAACGTGACGAGCAAAACTCCGGCCATCACAAGAAAAAATTCGCTTGAGATGCCGCGGCCACTGAGTGCGGGCGCGGAAAGCAGATGCGCAAACCCGGCGCCACCGGGTTGCCGGCGGACGTACTCCGAGAGCGCGCTTGCGCCGAGCGCAGCCACGATGATCGAACCAATCGCTCCCAGACAAGCCAGAAGAACATTCTCGGTAATGAGTTGGCGGACAAGTGCCGCCTTGCCGGCTCCAAGTGCGACACGGACTGCGAGTTCCTGGCTGCGGGCATTGCCTCGCGCGATCAGGAGATTCGCAACGTTGGAACAGGTGATCAGAAACAGAATAATGACAGCTCCGAGCAACAGAAAGAGCTCCGTCCGGTGCGGACTGGCAAGCTGGTCGCTCAATGCGTAAAGGCCGACCAGGCGAGCCTGATTCATGGCGGGATACTGTCCTCTTAGTTGCGTGTGAATGGCATTCAACTGTTCCTGTTCGCGCGAAAGAGTGATTGCGGGGGGCATTTTCGCGAATGTCAGAAGCGCGCCAAAATGTCGCATCACCGGGCTTGAGAGCAGAGGATCGAGCGACTCCGGCATCCACGCTTCAATGTCTTCATCCTGATAGCGAATAGGGAAAGTAAAATAAGACGGCATCACGGCGACGATGGTGTAACTCTGGCCGTCCAGATCAAGAGTCTTGCCGATTACGCCGGGGTCCGAACCAAAATGTTGCTTCCATAGGTGGTAGCTTATGACGGCCGTTGTGTTATTGCCTTCGCCGTTAGCCACCGAACTCAACCCTTGTCCGATCAGGGGTGAAACTCCCAGGATCTGAAAGAAACCAGGCGTCACATGCACAGCCGCAATTTGTTGTGGCTCGCCCGCGCCGGTCAGCGCATAGGAAAGTTGTTTCAGGTCGATTCCCGCGACTGCGGTAAAGAGGTTGCTCTGCTGGAAGGCCTGTATCTCCGCGGCGCTAACCAACGCGCGCTGATCGGGATTTGAGCGATCGTGGCCCCAAAGCATTACTATGCGGTCGGCATTGGGATAGGGAAGAGGTTGAAACAGGGCCTTATCAGCGGTCTGGAAAACGGCGAGCACCGCGCCAATCCCCAGAGCGAGAGTCAGCACCGCAATCATAGAGAACCCGGGATTCCGGTATAACTGGCGAAACGCGTATTTGAGATCGACGGAGAAGTGCTCGAGAAGTCCACGTTCTCCAAAGCTTTCACCGGAAGGGACGCGACCGGGTTGTGGCGGAGGGACAGGTGAGATTTCTGCTGCTGACCTGGAAGTAGCGGCGGGTTCTGAACTCATTTCTAACCTTCTACGACGCGATTTTAGGTCACATGGGAACTTGGAGCACTCGGGCAAGTTCCCATGTCGATCCCTACAACGCATGTTACCCGCAACGTCGGCAAGTCAACAACACAGGCGGCCCCGATCCGCGAGCTTGATCTCGACGACCTTAAACTCGGCGATCTTGAACTACGATCTGGTGGCCATGCCTTACCATAACGCTGACTTTGGTTGGCCGCATTGAGCGCAGCTATGTTATTAATGCACTATAGAGGACGCAATATAGCCTACCTCATAACTTGCCTCGATCATGCTTCCCGATTCAATACCGTATCTCACTGATGCCGGTAATGTTCTTGGTGACACGTTGCAGCTCCTAGCGCGGGGCCGGGCTCAGCACGGAGATCTCTTTGCAATCCGAAGGGAGGGCCCAATCTTTTCCCGGGCTGCGGAATGTGTGGGCGTCGTTGCCGCGTTCGGCATAGATAACCAACGTACAGTCTTGAGTGATATTGAGTCGTTCAGCTTGCCAATTTCCGCGGCCGAGAATATGAAGCTGCCAAAGAATCTGATCAACCTCAACCGCAGCCTGCATAGCATGCGGGGCGCGGAGCACGCCACGCAAAAGCGGCTGTTAATCGGCATGCTGAACAGCATGGAGCCGCTACATCAGTCGGTATGGTCGGCACTTGAGGGAGCAACCGCGAAATGGGCCACCGAACCCATCAACTTAGTGAGCCGAATGCGCGAACTTATCCTGCATACTTCGCTCGGTGCGCTATTTGGAGAAGGACTTGCCGATACGTTGCAACTGGCTATGCTCCTGCAAACTTACTTTCATCTGCGCCGTGAGGCAACCTCGGAGGGTGGCTGCGCGAACCGCGAAATCGTCGCCGAACTTGTGGAGGTGGGCAATGTGCTGGACTCCGAATTGCGCTTATTCATACGCTCCTGCCGCAGTTCGTCCGCGGTTTCGCCGGGAGTGCTGTCAACTCTCGCCCGCGACTTCAGGCTTACGGATGACGAAATAGTCGGCCACATGAACGTGTTTTTTATTTCGACGACGGAGCCAGTCGCTATTGCGCTGTCGTGGATATTATTGATGCTTTCCCAGTTGCCAGAATTGCGGGTCGAACTTCGAAACGAGTTGCGGGAGACGCTCGATGGTGCTGCGCCATCTGCGGCCGGAATGAACAAACTGGTGCTGCTTGATCGCGTCATCAACGAAACAATGCGTGTGCTGCCGCCCAATGCCCTCATGGTGCGAATCACTACAAAGCCGGCACCGTTAAATGGAGTGCTGCTTCCGGCTCGCTGCGAAGTAGTATTGAGCCCCTTCATTTCCCACAGAGATGAGACCTCTTTTCCGCGCGCGAACGACTTTTCCCCGGACCGCTGGCGGGGAACTGCACCTTCATCCTATATATATTTTCCTTTTGGAGCCGGTGGACACTCCTGTGTCGGTCGAAGTATTGCGATTGACATAGTCAAAACCGTGCTTGCTTTTCTTTTTCCAAGATTCACTTTACTGTTGGCAGGGAATCAAGAAATAGATTCGGCGATCCGAATTCAGTTCCTTCCACGCCCTGATCCACGCGTAAGTTTCCATCCCGTCTGTTCCCCCGACCTTCCGAAACCGGGTGCGATCACAGGCCCGCTGGCTAAGTTGCTGAATCTCCCAAATAAGGTGGCAGCCTAGCTATTACGAATGAGTTGATTAGTCAAGCGTGATTGCCCTGTGGAAATCGCATCGGGCCGAGGATATCTACTTCATGGAATCGAAGCGTGCCTCGCGATTTAATCATAACGCCTGTGAGACGAAGCGTTAGTTAAGATATTACGGCCGAGGTAAGTGTTGTCGCGTTAAGCGACTGACGATACGGGACTAAAGCAAATAAGAATTATTTGTGCCTTGACAACGGGAAATAGGTCAACAACCCGACTTACAAGGGTGACGGGCGAAGTAAATAGGAAGATGTGAGAATTTACAAAAAACAAATTGCTAAGGGATGTCATTAGGTGTTAAATGAGCGAATCGCAGATCTCCAAAGGAGCACAAAATGTCTAAGTCTAAGAAAGATACGAACAAGGAGAACGCAGAAATTCAAAATTCACCCAAACAAACCGGACGGCGTCAGTTTCTCCGCAAAGCTGGAGTTGCTGGAGTCGCGGCCGTGGCAGCAGCTAGCCTGACCCCCCTAGCGAAAGCGCAGGATAGCAACAAGGTATCGCTGAACGTTCAACTGGATGCTGAGAAAGTTCAGGCAATTCAGAAGTGTCTCGCGAAAGGCACGCTCCGCATTTCCATGAGCAAAGCCGACGCTTCGACCGGCGAGACCAAGACTGATCCTTGGCTCTACGACTAAGACCTCAGCAATTTGTGCGACGGAGGGAGATTTCTGCGCCGCGTGTACCTTGATGGAGAATGGGGCTCTTCTCCGCTTCGAAAAGCCCATGATCCTGCTTACATGTGAGACGGGGAAATCTTCCAGTCTGAGTCAGGCCAATGAAAACTTTCGATTTCTCTCACGGTGCGACTTCGCTGGGGCTCGCGCACGGCCCCGGCATTCTCGATTTCATGGATCGAAATCCAGGGTATGTCGATTACATCGAGATGCCGTTTGAGCAGCTCCGGCACAATCCTGGATTAGCGTCGGTTCAGGAAGTAGCTCCGGTTGTGTTGCATTGCGCCAGCATGTCTGTTGCCGGCTTTATTCCTCCTTCTCAAGAAACGACGGACGCGATCAGCCAGGAGAGTGCGCGCACTCAAACGCCATGGATCGGCGAACATCTAGCCTTCGTCTCCGCCGACGGAATCAGTGAAGAAGCTGACAGGGATACAGCACCCACTAACCTTACCTACACCATTGCGCCCCAGCTTAGCGAGGAAGCCGTAGAACGGGTGGCGATCAATCTCTCCTCGCTGCGGCCAAAGTTTTCTGCACCGATTATCCTGGAAAATTCTCCGCAATATTTTCCGATTCCCGGCAGCACTATGGGTATGGCTGATTTTGTCGCGATGGTGTCGTCTCAGTGCGACGTTGACTTACTGCTCGATCTCAGCCACTTTATGATTACGTCGATAAACACCAAAGTTGACGCCTCGAAAGAAATCGAGAAATTGCCGTTGGAGCGCGTGGTAGAGATTCACCTGTCGGGAATGAACCTACAAGACGGCATCGTCTGGGACGATCACGCGGTTCCCGCGCCGCCTGAGATGTTCGATCTGCTGGCGCAGGTTGCGAAGAGAGCCCGGCCTCGCGCGCTTACCATGGAATACAACTGGGAATCCCTTCCTCATCCGGTGATCGTCTCGCACCTTGAGCGCGCACGGAACATTCTGGCGCGATCATGAACGCACGTAACGTTCACGCCGTGATTGCGGCCGGAGTGCATCACCCAACCCTTCTTTCGAAGTGGCAGATGGATTCGGCCCTTCTGCGGAGCAAGGGGATTGCCCCGGAGACCATCGATCTTCCAGCGTTGCGCAAGTTTGCCGGTCTTACACTCAAGGTCAGACACAACGGCTTGCGCCCCGATCTTCCACTTACTTTTCGCCTGATGGGCCTGGCCGAATTGGGTATAGAAGTGTTTTCCGAGTATGCAACGCATTCCGACGCCACCGGACATCGCTACGGCAAGACTTCCGCGGAAAGGACACGTGATCTGATCGCGTTTCTGGAGGGTTGGCTTGATCTGAAGCAAAGGAATCATTCGCTGCTGTGGGATATGATCCGCCATGAGGAGGCACTGGCGCAGATCAGGCGCTCCACCAACGAAGTTTCGTCAGCTGCGGCAGATAATCCGCAGCCTGCGCAAAGCCCCTTGCGAGCCTCAACCGTACCGCGGATTTGCGGTCAAGTTATTCTCCATCGCATGCAATGCGATCCGAAGGAAGTCAAGTCGGCTCTGTTCAAAAGGCCGGTTCGATTGGACCTGATTCCGGAGGAAAGCCACTTCTACTGTTACTGGCGACGCGGCGATGCGGACGAGGTTCACATTCTGGACCTGGACGAGTTTGGGTTTTACTCGCTTCAATTTATCGACGGCGCAACGTCGGTCGCGGAACTGAGCCGCCGGATGGGTGGTGACAAACGGCCTTCGCAGGTCTTTAAAGCGGGGCTTCGGCAACTGGCTAGAATCGGCATCCTCGACCTTCATTCCGCTCTCAAGGCTGAAATCGCATGAACCTTCTCCTCGTCGACAATTTAGTGATGCCCGAGGACGGTTCGCGCGCGCTGCTCGACGTTCACCCCAATCTCGGTTTGCTTGCTCTCGCGGCAGCTGCCGAGACGGCTCATCATACGACCGAGGTTTACGATCCCAAACGGCTCCTGAAGTCAGGACAGTTGCAATACGATTCCACGCTGTATGAGCGCGTGGCGGCTGAGCTATTGGCCAAGCGCCCCAGCGCCGTGGGCTTCACTACTTTGGGTTGCAGCTTTCTTTTTGCGGTCAATGTTGCCGCCATACTCAAACGCGGCGAACCGGACATGCCGATTCTTTTGGGCGGTCCGCACGCAACCATGCTCGACCGCCCAATCCTCGAACGCTTCGAACAGTTCGATGTGATCGTGCGCCATGAGGCAGATGAAACCTTTCCATTTGTTCTCGAGGAACTCGAGTCGCGCAGCTTTGAAGACATTCCGGGAATCAGCTGGCGAGCGTTCTCGGGACCTTCAGGCCTGCGATTTACTGAAGGCCGGCCCAAGGTCGAGGATCTCGACAGCCTGCCGATCGTTTCCTACGAGCCTTATCCGGTCGAGGATCTCGATCTCAATTTGTTGCGGATCGAAGCGGGCCGCGGGTGTCCTTTCATGTGCACCTTCTGCTCGACGGCAAGCTTTTTCCAGCGCAGCTTTCGCTTGAAGTCGGCTGAAAGGCTGGTGAGAGAACTCGACATTCTTCACGCGCGTTACGGTTTTACAGAATTCAAGCTCGATCACGACATGTTTACGGTCAACCGGCGGAAAGTTGTGGAGTTTTGTGAAGCGGTAAAAGGACGCGGGTATCGCTGGCGCGCCTCCGCCCGCCTGGATTGCGTGGATAAAGAGCTTCTGGAAAAGATGGCCGAGTCGGGATGCGCCAGCCTCTACTTTGGAATCGAGACAGGATCGGTTCGCTTGCAGGAGATTTGCAAGAAACACCTCGATCTGAATCTGGTCCGGCCAATGCTGGATGTTGCCCACGCGGTTGGCATCGAGACGACGGCGTCTTTAATCACCGGCTATCCGGAAGAAGAGGAGCGGGATCAGGATGACACGCTCGACATGTTGGGTGATTGTTTCCGGCCTGCCTGTTTGCCGCAGCTCCATATGCTGGCGCCCGAGCCCGGTACCGCCATGTATACGCAGCTAAGCGACAAAATCGAATACGACGGATACGGCGGCCGTTATAATGCGTTGCTGGTAAATTCCGACGACGAGCAGCTTATCCTCGACCATCCGGAAATCTTCCAGACTTACTATTACTATCCGGCCGCGATGCCTCGCTGGCGCTATATATTTGCCGTGGAAGCGGTGGACGTATTCCGTAAAGCCGGCCCAGTTGTGCTCAAGTATCTCTTGCGGGCATATGAGGGACGTCTAAGCAGGCTGGTTGCCGAGTTTCGTCAGTTCGCAGAAGCCAATGGCTTGGGCAATCGTCCGGACTGTGCAATGGCTGAAGAATTTCTGAGATCGAAATTTGGCCGCACTCACCATCTTGTGTCACTTTACGGATTCGCCGTGCGAACCAGTGACGGGGAGGAAGCGGACTTTCCGGCGTCGGCCTCTTATCCACTGGACCCCGCTCTGCCCTATAAGCTTAACCGTGGAACTTACATCCTTCACGACTGTCACGACTGCGGAGTGTTGCTCGATCGAATCAAACGACAGTCAGACAGAACGGATCTTTTCGATGATTCGGAGGCTGGTGAACGCGGTACTTATTTGCTTAAGGTCTCGGGCAAGGAATCGAGTTACACGCTGATCGATCCCGGAGTAGAGGCGATCCTGAGCCTGTTCGAGCAACCTCGCCGCTACACCGAAGTCGCTGACCTGGTGGCGGAGGCCACGGGCATGCCCAAGCTGGGAACTTCCTTTTTCCGCGACCTGGCCCAGACCGAAATCATTGTCCCAGCCGCAGCGTAGCCTCCTTGGAGCACACTCTAAAGAGCCGATTGCAGGAACCGTTTGACTTCCATCGATAAGTCTTTTGGGCCCGCCGAAGCAAGAAAACAAATTGACCATCGCGCCTGCTTCACGCTTAAATAGTAACTGCATTCAATGTTCGCTCAGTCGAACCCGCACCCCACGCCTCGGCGTACCGCCGTTCTGACCACTTCGGTGGCCCTGCACGGACTTTTGCTGGCCTGGCTGCTTCTGCCCTCTGAGCCGCAACTTGTCAATCCGGTCTCGATTGAGCACGGTGAAAATGGACACGTGGTGTCGCGCCTCTACTGGCCCAGCCGCTCACCCGATGACAGCGATTCCGCTGCGGACGGCGCTACAGAAAAATACCACCGTCAGCGGTTGGCTCAGACCAAACTAATCTGGAAAAAGAGCAACGTCCCTCGTTCATCAGACGTTCCGCTTTCGCCACGTGAAAGCGAAGACCAGTCGAAGTCGCAGACGCTCTCTGCTCAAGGCCATGGTGCGCTAGCTGGATCGCCCTACGGAACGCTCATCAACGGATCGGCTACGGGTGACGAGATTCGACCTGCCCTTCCCGTTCAGACCGTCGATCCCGTGGCTTATCCGTGGGAGTTGCCGAATGCGGAGGGCAATGTGGTGGTGGAGATCACGATTGATGAACGTGGAGAGATCGTCAATAAGTCGGTTCTCCAGAGTATGGGGTCCAAGCTTGACGAAAGAGCATTGGCCGCGCTCAACGGCTGGCATTTTCATCCCGCCACGCGGAATGGCGTAGCTATCGCGTCCAAGCAGGACGCAGTATTCCATTTCCGTGGCAGGGCATAAATGGTTCCACCCCACGGCAGAAAAGTGTCGGGCATTGAACAACTCTCCTTTGCCACTCATGTGATCAATAAGGTCCCTCGCCGGTATAAGTCTATGCCCTGTGGTATTCTTTGCAGCTACTTCGCCACTTATCGTCAGACATTACAACTACAATAGAAACTATTCGGTACACACAACGTCCGGTTATTCCAGATGATCGGGCAGCGGAGGCGATCCGTCTTGTTACAAGCCCAGTCTGAGAAATTATCTGCGTTGATCTCGTAGAGGCGTTTCACTTGTCACACGGGATCTCAACTCTCCATAACCTCGGAGTGTTAGAAACATTGCGGCGGCCCTTAACTGCGACTACAGCCGCGAAGGCCCACGGACTCGATCCTGCCTTGATTAGCGGACTCTTAGAGTACGCAGCGGTCCGTACAGGTCTCGTCCGCAAGGTTGGGAAGAGCTTTGCCGCGACCGAGTTGTATTCTCCCGAATCTCAGTTTCTGTTGGAACTGTACACTGGGGCATACCGGGACAATTCAGTCCATCTCGATACATTCCTGCGGTGCCCGAAGCTGGCGCCGGCCGCCGTCGACCGAAAGAGACACACACAAGCGATTAAGATTGGCGGAAGTTTCGCCGTGAAGGGCGTTCCTGAAGTTATCCGGCAACTGCAATTCAACCGTATTCTCGACATAGGTTGTGGGTCTGGCGCGCTCCTTGTGGCACTGGCAAAACAAAATCCTGACTTTGTCGGGTGGGGGTTGGAAATGAACCCTTCCATGTGCAGACTCGCACGCGCCGGGATCAGGTTGGAAGGGATTAAAGGTGTCCGCATCATAAGAGGGGATTCTAGAAATCCGCGACAGGCGTTGGTAGCCGATATACGGTCCCGTGTCCAGACCGTGACGGCGTGCCAGGTAGCCAATGAAATGTTCGGTGCCGGTTTTTCGGGCGTGGTTGCGTGGTTGCGTGGGTTGCGCAGGGCGTTTCCGGGACGGCCGCTCTTGATCGCAGACTATTATGGGCGATTGGGAAGTAAAGCTTCTGGCGATGAGAGGCAGACGATCCTGCACGATTACGTGCAGCTTATCTCGGGCCAGGGAGTGCCCCCCAGTAGTCTCAAGCAATGGAAGGCAATCTACGCGGAGGCTGGATGTCGATTCGCACACGCCGTGGAAGATACGTGCACGACTCGATTTATTCATGTTGTAGTGCTGGGATCACAATGACAGAACATCTCACAAGCTCTCAGGTGGCCGAGCAAAGAGAGACGTTTGCGTAAACTCTAATGCGCCCGAGAAATTCGAAGTTCCGACCTGGAAGATACCTGAAGATTGTCACGGCCCCTGTTCGTATCGACGAGTGGCGGAGTTGTCTCGATGGTCGAGGTAGGGTCAATCGTGAATCGGGTATAAGGCGGCCACGAGCGATGTATTAGGGTGATACAATTTCTCGCATGAACCTCCTACAACTAGCAAAACAGGAACGGGACAAACTCAACAGGGTCATCGCGCTCCTAGAATCTGAAATGACTGTAGCACCCGCCGCAACAACCGCCGCAGCCAAGCCAGTCAAAAAGAAGCAAAACCGGCACCAGTGGACAGACGCGGAGCGCAAGGCTATGAGCGCGAAACAGAAAGCGTTGTGGGCCGCTAAGAAGAAGTCTAAGAAAGCATAATCCCTAGTGTGAGCCTTCGCACTTAGTGCTTTCTAATCCCGGCCGGGAATGCAGCCATGTGGTTATCGCCCGCTATTTTTATGGCAGGCCCCATTGCGATGAATTGTACGGAAACGGCAGTCAATCGAGATCCTAACGTCTCCGTGTTTAGAGGTCTTGGAGGCCGCTGGGAAGAACAGATCTGGTGCGCCCGGAGAGATTCGAACTCCCGACCTATTGCTCCGGAGGCAATCGCTCTATCCATCTGAGCTACGGGCGCATTGAGTTAAGTCTACATGCGGATTGGCTTGCCTTCAAATGTGGGCCGAGAGAATTCCCCGTGCATGGAGGAATGCCCGAGCGGGCACGCTTCCGCTATGCGGCTGCGGACAGTTCGATCCGCAACCAGATTTTATTTCCAGATTGTCCCAGGGAAAGGAACAGCGAGAAAACGATCAGTAACGGTCGCGACGGCCACCACCGCCGCCGCGTCCTCCACGATCACGGAAGCCGCCGCCACCACCGCCGCCGGCGCGTTCGGTCTTGGGCCGGGCTTCGTTCACGTTGAGCGTGCGCCCACCGACCTGTGAACCGTTCAATGCGGTAATCGCTTTTTCGCCATCTTCATTGCTCGCCATCTCCACGAACCCAAAGCCGCGGGACCGTCCGGTATCGCGATCGGTCATAATGCTGACCCGGTCCACTTGGCCAAAGGGTTCAAAGAGTTGTCGCAACTCGTCTTCGGCGGTGCTAAAGCTGAGATTGCCCACGAAAATATTCTTCACACTTCTTCCTCTGCATTGCTCTGTCGGAGTGCGAGCTCAATTCGGCGGACTGCAGGGCGGGCGGACCCTCCTGAAAATCGAGACCGGAGCTGGCGAACAGTCAAATGCGGCAGAAGTATAGCAGGTTTCCCAGGGCACTCTGTCAACTGGTATTTTGATTTACGAATCAGGGAAAGGAGAACCTAGGCCGCAGGATAGTGATCCACAGAATGCCTACGTAGAAGTTAGCGGCCTAGCATCCATCGACTTTCCAAAAACCTTCACTGTGATAACCGATTTCCAACAGCCGGTTCTTGGGATCGTGCCGTTTACCGCACTGTGGGCAAATCATATATCGGCTCCACGATGTGCCGCAGCGGTCGTAATCCGGGGCCACAGCAAAGGTCGCGCCGCAACTGCATGGCACCAGGAACATGCGTAGAGGTTTTTGCTTCGCCGCCGATCTCGCTGGTGGTTTCGCCGCGTGAGATTTTGCCGGAGACTTCACAGCCGAAGATCTCAAACTTCCTCCATCGCCGCCAACTGGTGTTTCTTTCGCTTGTTCGACTGCAACGTTTTCTTTCGCAGCCGCAGCGATTTGGGAGTTACTTCCACGAATTCGTCGTCGGCAATGAACTCGATGGCTTGCTCCAGATTCAGATTTCGGAATGGCACCAGGCGAATGGCTTCATCGGCGGTCGAAGCGCGCATGTTGGTCAGTTTCTTTTCGCGTACGGCATTCACGTCGAGATCGTTATCTTTGGCGTTCTCGCCGACGATCATGCCTTCATACAATTCGATTCCCGGCCCCACAAAAAGCTCTCCCCGCTCCTGCAATCCCCACAGAGCGTAAGCGGTCGAAACTCCCGCGCGGTCAGCGATTAGCGCCCCCGTCAGCCGGTGCGGAATTTCTCCTTGCCATTCGGTGTATCCATCGAACAGCGCGTTCATCACGATGGTTCCGCGAGTATCGGTCAATAGTTGGCTGCGCAGACCAATCAATCCGCGGCTGGGAACGCGGAACTCGATGCGTACGCGCCCGTAACCGTGATTGTGCATGTTTGTGACCTCGCCCTTACGCGAGCCCAGTTGCTCCATCACCACGCCGACAAAGTCTTCCGGCACATCGACGGTTAGATGTTCCACCGGCTCCATCAGCTTGCCGTCGATTCGCTTGGTGATGATCTCCGGCTTGCCCACCATCAATTCGTAGCCTTCGCGGCGCATCATCTCGATCAGAATCGAGAGCTGCAATTCGCCGCGGCCTAATACTTTAAATACGTCGGTCGATCCCGAATCCTCCACGCGCAGCGAAACATTGGTGAGGAGCTCTTTCTCGAGCCGCTCACGCAGATTGCGCGAAGTGACGTAGGATCCCTCGCGTCCTGCGAACGGGGAAGTGTTGACCGTGAACTGCATGCCGATGGTCGGCTCATCGATCACGATCGGCGGCAGCGGCGCGGGATTTTCCACGTTGGTGATGGTCTCGCCGATGGTGATGCCTTCCACCCCCGCTACCGCGATTATGTCGCCGAGTACAGTCTCGGTAATATCGGTGCGCTTCAGCCCGGAAAAAGAAAACAGTTTTGTAATCTTCGTCTTGAGCATCGACCCGTCGCGCTTGGCGATGACCACATCTTCGCCGGTGAACATCGTGCCATTGAAAACGCGCGCAATCGCCAGCCGCCCGAGATAGTCGCTGTAATCGAGATTCGCAACCAGAATCTGAAGCGGGCCGGCGGGATCGCCGGCAGGCAACGGAATTGTCTTTACAATCGCCTCAAACAAGGGCTGTAAATTCTCGCCAGCAAGCTTGAGGTCGGTGGAAGCCGTGCCCGTCTTCGCGTTGGTGTAGAGAACCGGAAAGTCGAGCTGATCTTCTTTCGCGTCGAGATCGATAAACAGATCGTAAATCTCGTTGAGCACTTCCTGCGGACGCGCATCGGAACGATCAATCTTGTTGATGACCACGATGGGCGGCAGTTTGCCCTCCAGCGCCTTGCTCAATACATAACGCGTCTGTGGCAGCGGACCCTCGCTGGCGTCCACCAGGAGCATGACGCCGTCTACCATCTTCAGCGCCCGCTCCACTTCGCCGCCAAAGTCGCTGTGGCCGGGCGTATCGACGATGTTGATTTTCACGTCGTGGTAAAAAATCGCCGTGTTCTTGGCGAGGATCGTGATGCCGCGCTCGCGCTCCAGTTCGTTCGAGTCCATAACGCGGTCGACGTGGTGCTCATTGGAGCGAAAAGTGCCGCTTTGTTGCAGCATGGCATCGACCAGCGTGGTCTTGCCGTGATCGACGTGCGCGATAATTGCAATATTGCGAATGCTGGAAGTCAAAAAGGATCCTCACAGAAAGGCTGTTTCCACTCTACTAGACGCGGATGCAGTTGTCATGCCGGAGGCGCGGCAATCGCGCGCAACGCCGGCGCTTCCTGCTCTACGGGAAAAGAGCGAATGCGATAAAGTTTGAAATTCGCGTTCTCATAAATTAGATCGACGCTTCCCGTGTTGCTCTCCACAAAACGGATAAGAAATCCTTCATCGTCATTGAAAGCGTTGGTCGTGACAAGATATTTGGCGCCGATGGTCGCCGCCCATTGCCAAAGCTCCGCCTGACTGCCGAGGTGGTTGGCAATGGAAGCCGGCCGTCCCGTATAGAGCGAGAGCGCGCGGGCGCGGCGATAGATGATTGGATCCTGTCCCGCGGTCCCGTTGCGCACCGCTTGACACAGTTGGTTGAATTCGGGAAGTCCTGCCGTTTGACGAATCGGGCCGAAATCGGCTCTACAATAAAACTGCACGTAGCAAACGGCGATAACTAAGACGAACGCCCCGGGCGCGGCAGGAGAATATCGTGGAACGATTTTCTCCGCTAAACTCTTAGACCCGGAGAGCGCAAGATAACCGACCCAGGGAACAAGCGGAAACACCATGCGAATCCCTGCCGGAAAAGGCCACAAGACAACAATCACGACATAAGGAACAAGAGCCGCCTCAAGGAATGTGAGCCCACTTTTCCACTGCAAGAAGAATCCGAGTGCCGCAAGTGAAACAAACAAAGCCAACGCACCATAAGCGAAAGGGCCGCGCATCGATCCCACCCAGAACGCCGCCAGCACACGCGTATATTCGGCGATATTGCCGGCAATCGTGAACAAAGAGGGAGCCTGGTAGGGATAGCCGCTGCCACCGACTCCCAGAATGTAGCGTTGCGCGATTACACAGCCGACGCATACCGCGATAGAAACGGCCGTGTAACGGGTGATGCGTCGATATCGCAGAAGATCGTAAAGTACCAGCCCCGCCAGCAGCGTGATACCGACCGTGCGTGTACCCATCGCAAGATAAGTGACGAAACCGATGAGGGCAGACCGGGTCCAAACAGACCCGCTCAACGTTCCTCGCTCGCCGCGCAGCTTGGCCACCCAAAGCGCAGCGAGGTAAAAGAAAAATAGAAATGGAATGTCCGAGAGCACCTCGTCTTTGGCGATCCAAAAAGCCGGAGCAAAGCCGAGCATCGCAACTAGCGCCAAACTGTACGCGCGTCCTAGTTCACGCTTCCAGAGCGCATAAATCACGATGAGCGTCAGAACAAGAAACAGCACCTGCTCCAGTTTCATCGGAATTACATCCATCCCATACGCCCTGTAAATAGGCGCGAGAAGCAGAGGAAAAACTGGCGGGTAGTATTTTGGTCCGTAAACCGGGACCGAGGGATTGGGAATATATCCAGTGGCAGTGTAGGGCCGGTGTTCGACGATGTTCTGCGCGTGATGCAGGTACATGGCGAAGTCGTCGCCCCAGATGTGTCCTTGTCTCACAGTTCCGGCGTGGAAGATACTGATGAGACCGAGAAGCGCGACAATATAAAACTTTTCACGCAAGGAAAAAGGTCGACGTGCGGCGCGACCTTGGTGTCGAGTCTATCGCGGAGAAGACAACTAAATTCCCCCACACCTTGCAAAAAAGGTCAATCGGCGAAAAAGATGTCCCATTAAGGGATGGGAAGGGCGGGGATTATTGGGCTACGGCCGTTTCTGCAAACTCCGCCGCAATCTCGGGGGTGGCTTGATTGAGCATCCGCAGCCGGTACCAAACCACAATCGTCACCAGCGAAAAGACAAAAATAATTGTCGAGACGGCGTTGATCTCTGGCGTAATGCCGCGGCGCAAGCGGCCCCAGATTTCCAGCGGCAAAGTGTTGTCGCGTCCGATCAGAAAGAAACTTACCGCAATTTCGTCCATGGAAAGCGTGAAGATCAACAGCGCCGCGCCAATGATCGGCAACTTCAGATTCGGCAAAGTCACCCGCCAAAATGTCTGCCAGTAATTCGCGCCGAGATCAAGAGACGCTTCTTCCTGCGCCCGTTCCAGCTTGCGCAAGCCCGCAAAAACTTCCGTGGTCGCCACCGAGATCAGTGCCGTCCCGTGCCCGAGAACGATCGTCAGCAAACTTAATTTCGTAGCTGTGATGTTAAACAGCATCAGGAGCGAAAGTCCGGTGATAATTCCTGGGAGAATCAACGGCAGCAGCACCAGCCTGCGAAACAGCGCCTTGCCGGGAAACTCGGCGCGGTCCAGAGCCAACGCTGCGGGCACGCCGAACACAAGCGCGATCGCCATCGCCGCCAATGCAACCTCCAGGCTGTTGATCACGGAATCCCATATTGCGGCATCGGAAAAAAGTATGCGATACCAGTTAAGCGTCAAATTGCGCGGCGGAAATCCGCCGACGCCCGCGCCGTTGAACGAATAAATAATGAGAACAACAATTGGTAGATAGAGAAATCCGAACACGGCGGATGTATGCAGCAGCAGCCATCGCGGACTTTTCGTGAATGCCGATTCGCCGCTCAAGAAAAACTCCATTTCTTTTCCAGTCGCTCGGAAAAAAACAGCAGGCTCACCACCAGAACCAGCATCACCAGCGAGATTGCCGCACCCAGAGGCCAGTTATAAGCCGCGCCGAACAAACTCACCACGATATTGGAAATCATGATTCCGCTTGGCCCGCCCAACAGCAATGGAGCCAGAAAATCTCCCAGGCTGAGCACAAAAGCAAATGTGGCTCCCGCCAGCAGACCGGGGATCGAGAGCGGCAAAATTACTTTCCAGAAAGTCTGCCCCGGGGTCGCGCCCAGGTCGTGCGAAGCTTCCATCAGATTGCGAGGGATATGTTCCAGCGCCGCATAAATCGGCAAAATGGTGAAAGGCGTATAGATGTGTGTCAGCGTCAGCACGACGGCAAATGGACTGTAGAGCAAGAACTCGACGGGATGCCGGGTTAAGTGCGAATAATGCAAAAGCGTGTTGAGCACGCCGTCAGAACCGAGAATGGTCTTCCACGCATAAGCCCGCACCAGATAACTGACCCACAGCGGAATAATCACCAACTGATAAAGCAGATCTTTATGCCTGCCCGCATGAAAGGAAAGAAAATAAGCCAGCGGATAGCCGAGCAGCAGCGAGAAGAACGTTACCCGCGCGGCAATCCACATCGAGCGCAGCAGAGTTTGCCAATAAACATCGACCCGGAGAAGTTGCGTGTAATTGCTCAGACTCCAGGAGTGAACGACGGTCTGCGTGGGCGAGACCGACCAGAAGCTATAGCAGAACATCAAAGCGTAGGGCAGCAGCAAAAACACAGCCACCCACAATAAAGGAGGTGTCGTTACCGCCGTTTTGTATGCTCGCGAAAACATCAGATTCGTTCCGGAGACTCGCGAACCACCACGGCATCCGCAGGCAAGAACTCCAGTTGGATTTCTTCCTGCAAGCGCGTGCCGGTGGCGGTTCTCGCGGCCAGCACCAATCCTCCGGCGCACTCTACGCGAATCAACTCCGTCGCGCCATGAAATGCCTGATGGATGATTCTGCCGCGAACCTGCACCGCTCCCGCCGTCGCTAACGGCGAGACGCGAATATTTTCGGGTCGCAATGAAAAAACTGCCGGACCATCCGGTAGCGCGGTCGCCCACGCGAGTGCGAAACAGCGCGCCACTCCGTTACTTACTTTCGCCTTCAACAGATTCGTATGCCCAATGAATTGCGCGGCATAGGCCGAAGCGGGATGTGCATAAATCTCGCGCGGAGTGGCCACTTGCTCCAAATCACCGCTGCGCAACAAGGCGATCCGGTCCGACATCACCATCGCCTCTTCCTGATCATGAGTCACAAAAACAAAAGTAATTCCCACCTCGCGTTGCAGCGATTTCAACTCCACCTGCATCTGCCGCCGCAGGTTGGCGTCCAGCGCGGAAAGCGGCTCATCCAGGAGCAGCAACTGCGGCCGGTTCACCAGCGCCCGCGCCAGTGCCACGCGCTGCTGCTGTCCGCCGCTGATCTTCGCGGGCTTGGTCTTCGCGAAGGCCGACATCTTGACTTTATCCAGCGCCGCCGTCACACGCGCACCAATCTCCGTCTCGGGTTGCTTCGCGACGCGCAATCCGTAAGCGACGTTTTGCTCCACCGTCATGTGAGGAAACAGGGCGTACTGCTGGAAGACGGTATTTACCCGCCGACGATAGGGTGGCAATACGTCAAGCCGCTCGTCGCCCATCCACACTTCGCCGGAACTGGCGCTCTCAAATCCGGCGATGATTCGCAGCAAGGTCGTTTTGCCCGAACCGCTTTCGCCCAGAATCGTGAGAAACTCTCCCTGCCCGATTTCCAAAGAAATATTCCGCAGGACGACTTTCCTGCCAAAACTCTTGGCTACATTCTGAATGCGGAGCAACGGCGCCCGCCGCACATCATCTGCAACCGCTGCCGCAGCGATTTCGGTTGTGGTCATAAATGCCCGACTCCCACCCGCACGCCGGATAGGTTGGACAAGCTAGAAGGCAAGAGCTAGCAGCTAGAAGCTACCCTACTGCGCCGCCTTCACCTCATTCCAAATTTCGTTATACTTCTGGCGCCGCGGCACATTCTGCCAAAAATAAAGGTGCTTCTGATAATTGTCCACGTCATCGAGGTGAATGCTTTTGACCTGCTCCGCCGTCATGAACTGCCCCGCCTGCGGGTTCGCCGGAGTATATCCGGTCACATCCGTCACCTTCTTCTGCGTCTGCGCCTGAACCATATATTCCAGAAATTCCTGCGCGAGTTCCTTGTTCTCGCTCCCCGCGGTGATCATCAAATGATCGATCCATCCCGTTGTATTTTCCCTGGGAATCGTTTCGCCCACCGGAAAATTTACCTTGCGTAACTGATTTGTCATCAGCGGCCAACCCATGGCCACGGCGATTTCATGGTTCTGGAATAGATTGGTGAGTTCGCCGCCCGTTGACCACATCTTCCGGATATTCGGTTTCAGCTCAATCAGTTTTTTCTTCACCGCTTCCAGTTGCTCATCGCTTAAGTTGTAAAGCTGCGACGGATCCGGCTTGTCAAAGCCCAACACTTGCGCGGTCATATATATGGTCGCCAGATCGTCCCACACGGAAACTTTGCCTTTATTTTTCGTATCCCAAAAAACGTTCCAGCTCTCCGGCACCTGGGGGAAAACGGTAGTGTCGTAAATCATTGGGTCCGGCCCCCACACAAACGGCACGCCATAAACCTGACCATTCATGCGCACCAGGGGCAGGGAAGTGAGCTGCGGCGAAAGCTGCTGATAGCTGGGAATCTTCGCCAGATCCAGCGGAGCGGCCAGCCCGGCCGCGGCAATCGAAGTGGCAACGTCACTCGAAGGCGAAATCACATCGTAGGTTCCCGCGCTGCCACCGCGCAGCTTGGCCATCAATTCGTCGCTCGATCCCATGTACGACGCGGAAATCTTGCAGTGATGCTGCTGCTCAAATGTCTGCAAGAAGCTGGGATCGGCGTAGCCTTCCCACACCAAAAGATTCAGCGTCGGAGTTTTCTTCGAGCACGCTCCGGCCAAAACGGTCAAAGCCGCTACCAATAAAATTCCAGCAATCCGTCGCGCGCCCATCCATTCCTCCAAAGAAATAATCACTCCAGCGTTACCCCGTGCCACCCCTGTGGTAATCAGCGTTAAAGGTTTTAGAAAGTCTCGGACTAAAACGTCGGCGGCGTATTCACCCACAACACCCAGCATTCCCCGCGCCCCGGATTCTTCCACCGATGTGGCATCGCGCTCTCAAAATAAAAACTGTCGCCCGCCTTTAGCCGGTACTGCTCCTCGCGTACGGTTATCGCCAACTCTCCCCGCAAAATATACAGAAACTCTTCGCCCTCGTGCGTATAGGAATCTCCGCTTCCCGCTTCCGGCGCCACCCGAAACAGATGCGGCTCCATCACCGTGTTGCCCCAGGCCAGCAACTCCATGCGCACACCGGGACCCACTTCCAGCACCTTGCGCTCCGCTGGGCGCACCTGCAAACTGCCCGCGTCGGCGGCGTCAAAAAAGTCGAGAATATTCGTTTTGTAAAACCGCGCGAGCTTGCGCAGCGTGCCCACCGAGCCACTCATCTGCGACCGCTCCAGGGCGCTCAGGAACCCCACCGAAATGCCCACAGCCCGCGCGACTCGCGTCAGCGAAAGCCCGCGCTTGGCCCGCAATCGCCGCAAGTGCCCGCCAATCGCGGCCGCGCTGCCATCCGCCGAAGGAGGCATCCGTCCCTCTCTCTTCAACAATTGCACAATCGCCGCGGCGTTCATGCCGCGTGCCTTGCGCAGAAATCGCGCCCGCTTCAGCAGCTTCAAATCCTCGGCGGAGTACAGCCGATACCGCCCCGAGGACCGCTGCGGCCGCGTCAGCCCCAGCTTTTCCCAAGCCCGAATCACCGAAGGCGACACGCCCACCCGGCGCGCTACCTCGCCGATCTTCATGTATGCCGCGGACGCACTGGAATTCTTCGACAACAAGACTATTCCTCGAACGATTCCTGAAAAGAAGCGATTCCCCAAAAGGCAGAAGAACTATAACGACAGGCAGCGTTATTCCGCGATTCGACTTTTCATTCGTCTTTTCAATCCGCGGGACGCGTTTTTTCTCCTTGACAGTCCGCGCCTGCCTTCTCTAACCTTGCGGGATTATAGCAAGGTTGTGGCTGCGCACAAGCTGTCGTTTTCAAACAAAAATTCAGACCGATAGAAGCCTGGAGGTTCCATGCCGCCACTGCGAGCCCGCTGGACAGCCGCTTGCGTTGTCGTTGCCGTCCTTCTTCTTAGTCCTGCGTTCCTTGCGGCGCAAGGCGCCAACGGCCGCATTGTGGGCCGCGTCGCCGATCCCAGCGGGGCCGTGCTCGCGAATGCGAAGGTTACTCTGACCAACGAAGCGACCGGCATCAGCCGCGACGCTAATACTAATGACAGCGGTGACTACTCATTCGTCGAAGTTGTTCCCGGTACCTATACGGTGCAGTTCGAACTGACCGGATTCAAAAAGAACCTCCAGAAGGATGTCATCGTCGATCTCAATCAGGTGGTGACGCTCAATTCCACGCTCCAGATCGGCGGATCGCAGGAGACGGTCGAGGTCACCTCCGAAGCTCCCCAGATCGATACCACCAGCACGCAACTCGGCGCGGTGATCAACGATCGCTCGGTGAACGAACTCCCGCTTAACACGCGCGATACTTACCAATTCTTGCAGTTGCAGCCGGGCGTGCAGGCCCAATTGGGGTCAAGCGGCGCCCTCTTTGCCGGGTCCAGCGATGCTGGCTCCGTGTCCGTGAACGGCGGCCGCACTCGCGCCAACAACTTTAGCGTCAACGGCGGCGACGCCAACGATCAGTTCGTCAACACGCCCACGATTCAGCCCACGCCCGACGCCGTCGAAGAGTTCCGCGTCATCACCAACACCTTCGATGCCGAGTACGGCCGCAACTCTGGCTCGGTGGTCAACGTCATCACCAAATCCGGCACCAACGCCTTCCACGGAAATATTTACGAGTATTTCCGCAACACGGTTCTGGATGCGCGCGGTTACCCCGACACCAGCAAGCCGCAGCTCAATCAAAATCAATTCGGTGGCACCTTCGGTGGTCCTATTAAGAAAGACCGGACATTCTTTTTCGCGTCGTATGAAGGACGCCGAATTCGAGATGGAGTGCCTGGGCAATTACTCAGTGTGCCGAGCACCGCGGAATTCGGCGGAGACTTCTCCGGCGTGGGGGGCTTTGCCGGCGGTGGGGGCATTGCCAGTCCGTTCGTGGCGCAGGTACTCGATGGCCGCTCGGGTTGCGACGCAGCTCTGGGCTTCCCCGCCAATGGGATCTACGCCGCTGGGGGAGGATCGAACTTCACCGGCCTTCCATGGTCCTCGGTGTTTGCCAACGGGGTCATCCCAACCGCATGCCAGGATCCTGTTGCTGCAAACCTGCTCCAGCGTTACGTTCCCGCGGCAAACACCGCAGGCAATCTGTATCAGGTCGTCCCCGTCGGCACCATCAACGCCGATCAGTTTACCTTCCGCCTCGATCACAGAATCAGCGACCATCAGAGCTTCACCGCTTATTACTATTTCAATGATGGCCGCGAGCTCGATCCTTACAACACCTTCGAGGCTGCCGGCGCCAATACGCCGGGTTTCGGCAATTACAACAACGCCCGCGATCAGCAATGGAATTTCACGCACACCTGGACCATCAATAACGCGATTGTGAACGAGGCCCATTTCACCTATATGCGTGAGGGCCAACTTGGGTACCTGAAAAACCAGACATCCAACGCCGTGACCGCTTCATGTACGGGCGCTGCTGCTACGTTTTGTTTCACAGGAACCTCTGACTCTTCCGCGATTTCTTCCTCCTCCACCGGATTCGGCACCAATCCAAATCTCGGCATTACGCCGGGGTTGCCCGCAAACCTCACCGGAGTTCCGTTTGTAAGCATCTCGGGCGGCGCATCCTTCGGCAATAATTTTGAGGGTTTTCTGCCGCAGGTGGGAAACAGCTTTCAGTGGACCGACGAGCTTACCTGGGTGAAGGGCAGTCACACGATAAAGTTTGGAGCCGATGTCCGCCGCGCCCGCTTCGACCAGTTCTATTATTTCGACGTCAACGGCGAGTACACATTCGACAATAGCGGACCCAACGCGATTCTTCCCGGCGACGGCGATCAATATGCCGAGTTCCTTCTTGGGCTCGCCGATGGCTACACGCAAGGCTCCGGCCAGCGCGAGGACGTTCGCAGCACATCGGTTTATCCCTTCGTTCAGGACAGTTGGAAGATCAAATCCAATTTGACTCTCAACTACGGCCTGCGCTGGGAATTCACGCCTCCACCGACCGATATCAGCGGTCACGTTGAAACCTTCCGGCCGGGACAAAATTCCACTGTATATCCGTGCGGAATCACGAGTAGTAGCGAGAACTATTGGCAGACTCTTACACCGAACCCCGTTCCGAATCCCACCTGCGCCAATACGGGTACCGAGCCCACGGGATTGGTCGTTCCGGGTGATCCCGGAGTGCCCGCTGGAATGACTTCCACTTATTACAAGGCCTTTGCTCCACGCTTCGGCCTGGCTTACAGTCCTAACTTCAGCGACGGCGTGCTGGGCAAGCTGTTTGGCGGCAATGGCAAAACCAGCATCCGCACCGGCTGGGGACTTTTTTATAATCCGATCGAAGAACTGGTTCTGGCCCAGTTCGGCGCGGAGCCTCCCTTCGGCGGCAGTTCCTCGCTGTCCGATGTTTTTTTTAATACCCCTTACGTCAACCAGGGCGACTTCCAAACTCCCAATCCGTTCGGCGGCATTATCACCCCCACCAAGGGCCAGCCCACCGACCTGTCGCTGTTTCGCCCTATCCTTCTTTATGGCGAATTCCAGCCGCATCTACGCTCGCAATACACCAGCCAGTACAACCTCACCATCCAGCGCGAACTGAGCGCTAGCACGATGTTCCAGATCGGTTATGTCGGATCGCAGGGACACCGCTTGCTGGCTTCACACGACATTAATCCCTCGAATCCGCAGACTTGTCTCGACATTATTAGTATTGCCGCGGCGAATGCGGGGAACGTTTCGTCCTACGGGAGCCCAGCCACATGCGCCCCCACCAGCGAAGATGCGCAATGGAGCGTAACCGTTCCCTCTGGCTTCCAGTTCCACATGCCCAATGGCAGCACGGTCAACGGAACCGGCCAGACGCTCAATTTGGTGGGGCTGCGTCGCTATTCGTCGCCGAATTGCAATTCAACTCTGCCGGCATTTACGCCCGGTACTGGCTGCCCCGTTGATGGTGTCCCCGTCTTCACCGATATCTTCGCTGAAGACACTATCGCCAGCTCTTCCTACAACGCGCTGGAGATGATGCTGCAAAAGCGCTTCTCTCACGGATTGCAGTTCCAGGCCGCCTACACCTTCAGCAAATCGCTCGACGATGGCTCCACGTTTGAAGAAACTCTGAATCCATTCAACTACGCTGCCAGCCGCGGCCTCTCGCTGTTCAACTCGAAGCAGCGTTTCGTTGTCAGCTACGACTGGGAGCTGCCGAGCACGCGCTACCGCGGCTTCGCCGGTCGCGTGCTCAACGACTGGGAAGTTTCCGGAATCACGCAATTCCAGAGCGGATTTCCCATCCGTCTGAACACCGAAGACGATAACGAGCTGATCAACAGCTTGTTCTTCCTCGGCACCGAAGCTCCGAGTCTGAACGGTCCATTGCAAATTCTGAATCCCAAGACCAACGGGGGCTTTTACCTCAACTACAACCAGTTCTCCGATCCGCCGCTCGGCAGTTTCAACAACGGGACGCAGCGCACGATCTGCTGCGGACCTGGGCTTCAGGATTGGGATTTCTCCGTTCATAAGAAGATCACTCTGAGCGAGAGCCGCTACCTCCAGTTCCGCGCGGAGATTTTCAATGTTTTCAACCACACCAATTTTTCCAACCCGGACGGAGGCTTTTCCGATGGTCCCACGGCATTCGGCAAGATTACATCTGCCGGAGATCCGCGTTTGTTGCAGTTTGCGATGAAATTTTTTTTCTAACGCTGAAGTGAAGAGCTCGAAACTTCGAAACTTTGCAACGTTGAAACCTTGTAAAATAAAAGCACCATCCCCCGGGCGGCCGCGCCGCTCGGGCAATCTAATGGCCTCTGCCGACTAAGCCAGCGGCCGGACTTATCCCGGAGAATCCGATGTACCCCGACTTGCAGAAAGAACTCACGGCCTTCGAGCGCCGCACCCCCAAATCCGCCGAAGCGCACAAGAAAAATCTCAAACGCATTCCCCTCGGCGTCGCCAGCAACTATCGCGCCTACGATCCCTGGCCCATCTTCGTCAAAGAAGCCAGCGGCAGCAAGTTCCGCGACCTCGACGGCAACGAATACATCGACCACAATCTCACTTTCGGCGCGCTCATGGCCGGACACTGTCATCCCGCCGTCATGAAAGCTGTCGAAAAACGCCTGAGCACCGGAACCATGTTCGGCATGCCGCACGACATGGAATGGGAACTCGCCGAAGAAATCTGCAATCGCTTTCCCGTCGAAATGTGCCGCTTCGGCAACAGCGGAACCGAAGCCACGATGCACGCCATCCGCCTGGCCCGTGCCGCCACCGGGCGCGACAAGATCGTAAAATTCGAAGGCGCATATCACGGCCTGCACGATAGCGCGCTCGTGAGCGTTAAGCCGCATGCGCCCGAATACGGAGACATCCACAATCCCACGCCGGTGCCCGGCGGCCTGGGCGTACCGAAAAATGCAATCGAGAACGTAAAGATCGCAACCTTCAACGCTCTAGCCACCGTCGAGCGCCGCTTCAAAGAAAATCCCGGCGAGATCGCCGCCATCATCCTCGAGCCTATCCTAATGAACGTCGGCCTCTGCATGCCGGAACCCGGCTTCCTCGAAGGCTTGCGCGATATCTGCACGAAAAACGGCGCGCTGCTAATCTTCGATGAGGTCAAAACCGGCGCGAAACTCGGCTGGGGCGGAGCCTCCGAATATTACGGCGTGAAGCCTGACATGATCTGCCTCGCTAAATCCATCGGCGGAGGCCTGCCGCTAGCCGCCTTCGGTGCCAGCAAATCCGTCATGGATCTAATCTCACAACACAAAGTTTTCCACGGCGGCACTTACAACACGAATCCGGTCTCAATGGCCGCGGGCCTCGCGACTTTCCGCGAAGTCCTCACCCGCGAGAACTATGCTCACGTCGACATGCTCGGCAAAAAGCTTGCTGACGGATATCGCAAGACCATCGCCAAAGCCGGCCTGCAAGCCTACATCGCGCAAGCTGGATGCAACGGCGCGCTGATGTTGTATCCGAAAGAAATTCGCAACTACCGCGACTGGACCACCATCGACATCGACCTCTGGCGTCACTACTGGTTCGCCATGGTCAACCGCGGCGTCATGCCCCAACCCTACTGGTGGGACGAGCAATGGACGATCTCGGTCCAACACACCGAAGCTGATATCGACAAGCATCTATCCGCTTTCGACGACATCGCCGCATCGCTCGCGAAAGCCCAACAAGAACGCGCCGGCCAACCAGTCCTGGCCGCTCACTAAACAATCTAAGTGTTCAGTGGCCAGTGGTTGGTCTCAGCAACTGGCCACTGCTCACTGGCCACTGGCTCCTGATCTTGTCCACCACCGCCCAACCCGCCCACACCAAACTCATCCGCGCCCTCGGACGTCGCGACCTCGTCCTGCTCTTTGTGGTCGCCGTCTTCAACCTGAACGTCGTTCCGTCGATCGCCGCCAACGGCGGCGTCACCATCTGGCTCTGGGTCATTTCCCTGATTCTTTTTTTCTTTCCCCAAGGCATCGCCGTGATCGAACTTGCCCACCGCTATCCCGGCGAAGGCGGCGTCTATCTCTGGGCCAAAGAAGTCTTCGGCGACTTCCACGGATTCCTCTCCGGCTGGTGCTACTGGACCAACAACATGCTTTATGTGCCGACGATCATGCTCTACTTCGTCGGCGTTTCCGTCTATGTTCTCGGCCCCGGGCATCACGGATTGGTCGACAACAAATATTTCGCGGCATCCGTCTCCCTCGCTCTCCTTGGACTTCTTACCCTGCTCAACATTCTCGGCCTCGGCGTTGGCAAGTGGATCAACAACGCTGGTGCGATCGGCACATTCATCGCCGCCGCGGTGCTGATCGGGTTAGGTGTAACGATCTGCTCGCGCTTCGGCATCGCCATCTCCGCCGCCGATTTCAAAATTCCCGCCAACCCTCGCTTCGTTCTCAATTCGTTCGGTGTCATCTGCTTCGGTCTGATCGGCCTCGAACTCGCCTCCGTGATGGGCGACGAAATTCAAGACCCCGCCCGCACACTTCCCGGAGCTGTCGCCTGGGGCGGCGTGATCTCCGGCACTCTCTACGTGGCGGCTACGCTTACTTTGCTGGTTTCGATTGGCAAGAACGTCAACGTCCTCCAGGGAGTGGCTCAGGCCGTCACCGCAATGGCCGCTCGGGTAGGCGTAAGTTGGATCTCGATTCCTTTCGCCTTAATGCTGAGTCTTGCCATCGCGGGCATCGGTTCAGCCTGGATCGGCGGCTGCGCCCGCATCCCGTTTGTCGCCGGCCTTGATTCCTACATGCCATCGTGGCTGGGAAACATTCATCCGCGCTTTGCCACGCCCTACACGGCGTTGATCGTCCAGGGCATCGTCTCCGCCGTACTCGTGATTCTGAATTTCGCAGGAGCCGGTGTTCAGGAAACCTTTCAAAAGCTTCTGTCTCTGGCTGTCGTTCTAAATCTTGTCCCCTTCGTCTACGTGTTCGCATCGCTTTTGAAATTCGCGGTAACGGAGCGTGTTCCACGCGGCCGCTACGGACGTGTGACGATGTTCATCGCCGGAGCCAGTGGCTTCCTGACGACGATCCTCGGTATCGCGCTCGTATTTTTCCCGGCCCAGCAGATTACGTCGCTATGGTCCTACGAACTGTGGATGTTCGGCGGCACCGCATTCTTCATTGGCCTGGCTGCGTTCTTCTTCTTCGTCTACAGCCGCCTGAAGACGTCGCAACCTATTCGCAAGAGCGCGACTTCAGTCGTGCCACTGTGACAACACAACATCCGGGCCATTAGGCCCTGGGGTACGCAGGAGAAAATGACATGCCCGGCGGAGTCACAACAGAAGTAAAGACCTACCAGATGTTCATCAACGGCGAATGGACCGCCAGCCAATCCGCGAAGACTTTCCCCGTCTACGATCCTTCGACCGAAGAAATAATCGCCCAGGTACCGGACGCCTGCCCCGAAGATGTCAACCGCGCCGTCATCGCGGCGAGAACGGCCTTCGAAGAAGGCCCATGGGGAAGCACGACAGCCCAAGAACGCGGACGCGTTCTCTTCCGCCTGGCAGAAAAAATTCGCGCGAATCTCCCCGGGCTGGCCGAACTCGAATGCCGCAACACCGGTAAGCCCATCGTCGAAGCCGAATACGATATCACCGACGCTGCCACCTGCTTCGAATACTACGGCGGCATGGCGACAAAAGTCGTCGGCTACGTCAATCCCGTCCCCGACAATGCGATGTCGCTCACGCTGAAAGAGCCAGTCGGCGTCGCCGGACAAATCATCCCGTGGAACTACCCGTTGTTAATGGCCGCGTGGAAGCTGGCTCCAGCCATCGCTGCCGGATGCAGCTGCGTCCTAAAGCCCGCGGAACAAACGCCGCTCACAGCGCTTGAAATCGCCAATTACTTCGCCGACTGCGGCCTGCCTCCGGGCGTGGTCAACATCGTCACCGGCTTCGGCGAATCTTGCGGCGCTCCACTGGTCCAGCATCCCGATGTAAACAAAATCGCCTTCACCGGAAGCGCGGCCGTCGGCAAGATCATCGTCAAGCAAGCCGCCGACACGGTGAAGCGCGTCACCCTCGAACTCGGCGGCAAATCGCCCAACATCTTCTTCGCCGATGCCGACTTCGAAGCGGCCATCGACGGCGCACTCTTTGGCGTCTTCATCAATCAAGGCGAAGTCTGCTCCGCCGGCAGCCGCATCCTGGTGCAGAAATCAATTTACAAAAATTTCGTTGAAGCGATGGCGGAGAAAGCAAAAAAAATAAAACTCGGCCCGCCGCTCGAACGCGAAACAAAAATGGGGCCGCTGGTCAGCAAAGAACAATATGATCGCGTGAACTCCTATATCGAAATCGGCAAGAAAGAAGCGAAGCTGGCATCCGGCGGCGGCCGTCCGGAAAAATTCGCCAAGGGCTTCTACGTTCAACCGACCATCTTCTATGACGTGACGAACTCCGCCCGCATCGCCCGCGAAGAAATCTTCGGTCCCGTCGCTGCCGTGATCCCGTTCGATGACGAAGCCGACGCGTTGAAAATAGCCAACGATTCTCCCTACGGCCTGGCCGCCGCCGTCTGGACTCGCGACATCTACAAAGCCATGCGCGCCGTGAAAAAACTGCGCGCCGGAATCGTCTGGGTCAATCACATGCAACCCACTTACGTCGAAGCTCCGTGGGGAGGCTACAAACAATCCGGCTTCGGCCGCGAACTCGGCCCCTGGGGCATCGAAGAATACTTGGAAACAAAGCAAGTCCACATCAACCTGAACGAAGCTCCAATCGGCTGGTACTGATGCTCACGAAACTATTCCTTAACTCTTGTCATCCTGAGCGAGGATTGTGCTTTGCGATAGCGAAGCACAACCGCAGTCGAAGGACCTGCTGTTTGTGTAAAGCGTCACCGCAGCCGTAGGGAGTTCCCGCGAGAATCGAAACATGACCACAATCCGTATTCAAACTCCAATCCCCGGCCCAGAATCGCAGGCGTTCCACGCACGCCGCGCCCAAGCCATCCCTCGCGGCCTCTCCCACGGCACGCCCATCTACGTGGCCAAAGCCGAAGATGCCTGGCTTGAAGACGTCGACGGCAACCGCTACATCGATTTTGCCGGAGGCATCGGCTGCGCCAACGCCGGCCATCGCCAGCAACCCGTCCTCGAAGCCCTGCAAGCGCAGCTCGAAAAATTCCTCCACATGTGCGTGCAGGTAACTCCGTACGAAAACTACGTGACACTCGCCGAGCGCATGAACGAAGTCACACCGGGAAAATTTCCCAAGAAAACTTTCTTCGTCAACACCGGTGCCGAAGCCGTCGAAAACGCCGTCAAGATCGCCCGCGCCTATACCAAGCGCCCCGGCATCATCGCCTTTGAAGACGCCTTCCACGGCCGCACCATGATGGCCCTCGCCCTCACCAGCAAAACGCATCCCTATAAAGCCGGATTCGCCCCGTTCCCCGGCGAGGTCTACCGAGTCCCCTTCGCCTACTGCTATCGCTGCTCCTACAACCTGAAATATCCGTCGTGCGATCTCTTCTGCGCGCGCCATCTCGAAGACACGTTCAAACGCGTAGTCGCCAACGAAGAAGTCGCCGCGGTCATCGCCGAGCCGGTCATGGGCGAGGGCGGATTCATCGCCCCGCCGCCCGACTACTTCAAAGTCCTTATCGATCTCTGCCACAAACACAACATCCTCTTCATCGCCGACGAAGTGCAATCCGGCTTCGGCCGTACCGGCACCATGTTCGCCAGCGAGCACTACGGCATCGAGCCTGACATCATCGTCACCGCAAAATCCCTCGGCGGAGGCCTGCCGCTCGCCGCCATCACCGGCCGCGCCGAAATCATGGACGCTCCCGGCCCCGGCGGCCTGGGCGGCACCTTCGCCGGCAACCCGCTCTCCTGCGCCGCAGCTCTCGCAGTTTTGGATTTATTCGAAAAAGAAAACCTGCTGACTCGTGCGAATGAACTGGGAAGCCGCTTCCAGCGCCGCGCCCGCGAATGGCAAACTCGCTGGTCCATCATCGGCGACGTCCGCGGCCTCGGCGGCATGCAAGCCATCGAGTTAGTCCAATCGCAAGAAACAAAGATTCCCGCGACAGACGAGACAAAGCAAATTACGCAATACTGCTACGAGCACGGCCTGATCACAATAACCGCGGGCACCTACAGCAACGTAATCCGCATCCTGGTCCCGCTAGTCGCGACCGATGCGCAGATCGACGAAGGCCTGGATGTGCTGGAAGCAGCACTGGCCGCAGTCGCCGACAAAAAAGGCGCAGTTGCGCAATTGGTGTAACGAGAGCGATGACGCGAGTGGTCTTGGGAAGGGCACGGCTTCAGCCGTGCCGCTAAGAGGCAATAAACACGAGGGCTTTAGCCCCTGAGGTTCTCGTCGCAGAGGCTCATCCTTTAAGGGTTGTCATCCTGAGCGAGGATTGTGCTTCGCGATAGCGAAGCACAACCGCAGCCGAAGGATCCCTGCAAAGCATGTATCATTTATTGGTATGCGAGGCATTGTCACGATAAAAGCTTGACTGTGAAATTCAGATCGAAAATCGTTCCGCTAATGTTGTCAGGGATACTCTTCGTAATAGCGGGATTAGAGTGGTTTAGCTATATGGCGCAAGGTATCGCGTACGGCGATCTTTATGGTGTACGTGGCCGCGAAATGGATCTCGCGTGCATGGGGGCGCACGCTGTCAGATCTCTCGAAATCGCCGTTTGCTCTGAAGTCTTAGCGGTGGGCATTGTCTCATGGGTTTTAATCGCGACCACCGCTCCTATCTGGTTAAGATTGTCGATTGGCTTAACCCTGGCCATCGTTGTCACTTTCCTCACATACGTGACAATACGCGGTTTGTGAGGATTTGCAGCTCAAGTAAACGGAATAATTTCAATCTCGAGGCACCCCATGACCACCATCGCCCCTCCCGCCCTCCGCCTCACCAACTTCATCAACGGCCGCTGGACCGACTCCTCCGCCGCCGAATGGCGCGACGTCATCAATCCCGCCACCGGAGAAGTCCTCGCCCAAGTCCCCATGGCCGACGCCGCAGAAGTCAACCAAGCCGTCGAAGCCGCTGCCGCCGCCTTCCCCGACTGGCGCCGCACTCCGCCCGAAGACCGCATCCAGCCGCTCTTCAAACTCAAGATGCTGCTCGAAGATCATCTCGACGACATCGCCCGCACCATCACCCAGGAAAACGGCAAGACCTTCACCGAAGCCAAAGCCGAAATGCGCCGCGCGATTGAGAATGTCGAAGTCGCCTGCGGCATTCCCATGATGATGCAAGGCTACAACCTCGAAGATGTAGCCCGCGGCATCGACGAAATGATGATCCGCCAGCCTCTCGGCGTCACCGCCGCCATCGTGCCCTTCAACTTCCCCGGTATGATCGCTTTCTGGTATTTGCCTTACGCCATCGCCACCGGCAACACCTTCATCCTTAAGCCCAGCGAGCGCGTCCCGCTCACCATGCGCTACGTCTACGAACTGTTGGAAAAAACCGGCCTTCCTAAAGGCGTCGTCAGCCTGATCAACGGTGGCAAGCCCGTCGTCGATGCGCTCATCGAGCACCCCAAAGTCCGCGCTATCAGCTTCGTCGGGTCCACTCCTGTCGCGCGTTACATCTATGCCCGCAGCGGCGAGCAAGGCAAGCGCTGCCAATGCCAGGGCGGAGCGAAAAATCACGTCGTCGTCCTACCCGACGCCGACATGCCCATGGCCACGCAAATCATCAGCGACAGCGCCTTCGGCTGCGCCGGCCAGCGCTGCCTCGCCGTCTCGGTCGCCATCACCATCGGCGAAGCCCAAAAAACTTTCCGCGACTCCATCGCCGACGCCGCTTCCAAACTCAAAGTCGGCAACGGCCTCGAAGATGGCATCCAGATGGGCCCCGTCATCACGCCGCAGAGCAAAGAGCGCGTCGAATCCCTCATCGGCCTC
>Ga0209010_1000081_pt1 | contig 36252 bp, 30 predicted proteins | sample BlaSpr_A8_OM1_O3_FD_187985 | JGI IMG/M metagenome (GOLD analysis project Ga0209010, IMG submission 187985) | Forest soil microbial communities from Thunder Bay, Ontario, Canada - Black Spruce, Ontario site 2_A8_OM1_O3 (SPAdes) (version 2) | ecosystem: Environmental > Terrestrial > Soil > Boreal...
GATGTACTCGTCCCTGGTGCGGCCGGGCGGAGTGATTGCCTTCCACGACATTGTCGCGCACCCCCCGGAGGCTCAATGTCACGTTAAAGAATTTTGGGATGTGGTCAAGCAACGATACCGATACAAGGAGATTATCGACGGCCCCCAACAGCAGTGGGCAGGAATTGGAGTGCTGTATGTTTGAACCAGGAGGAGGGTTGCCGCAACGACGGGCCTTGAGCCTTTCTTTGTGCACGACGGGCGCCATCGATTCTTTGCGCGGCGCAGGAGCGCCGCAAAATCCCGCGGGCATCCGGTGCATTCCGCGTCCTTGCTGCCCTTTCTGCGGGAAACAGGGTGAGCCCCTGTATGCCGCGTTGCTTGACTGGGCTTCCGGTGTGCCGGGAAGCTGGGGGTTCAGCACTTGCCCGGCTTGCGGAATCGCTTGGCTCGATCCGCAACCCGTAGCCGAGGACATTCCCCGACTTTATGCCTCTCGTTATTACACTCACGGGCCCACAGCGAGAACTAGGTTTGATCGTATCCGCGAAAAAACCCGGCACTGGGTGTTGCGCCGAATGGGCTATGGTGTGGAACCGGAAAAGGGAGTATTTCCCAGAATATTGTCGCACCTGCGATCCAACGCTCGCGCCGCCGCCCTCGACGTGATGGATCTGCCGGCCTCCGAAATGGGCTCGCTGCTCGACGTGGGATGCGGAAACGGCGAATTCCTGTTGCGCATGCGTTCCCTGGGATGGAATGTATCGGGCATGGACCCCGACCCTGTGGCGGCCTCTCACGTCCGCAGTGAGGGCCTTCAGGTCTTCTGCGGCACGATTTCGGATGTGCCCGAAACCACTTGTTACGATGCGATTACCCTCAGTCACGTAATTGAACATGCGCCCGATCCCGTAGAGCTGTTGCGTGAGTGCCGAAAACGTCTTCGTCCCGACACAGGACGTCTCGTTGTGACAACGCCGAATATCAATAGTCTGGGACACCGGTGGTTCCGGAAATACTGGCGTGGGTTGGAAACACCGCGGCATTTGAATCTTTTTTCTCCAGACGGCTTCTCTCAGTGTGCCGTACGCGCCGGTCTGAGAGTGGTTACCCTGACGACCGAGGCTCGCATGGCGCGTGTGCTCTACGTCCCCAGTGTTTACGGCAAAAGGGGAGAGCGGAATGTGGCAGAGCGCCTTAATTTCAAGACCAGCACCAAGATTGCCTCGTATGGTTTTCAATTTCTGGAAGATGCACTGATCCGCCTGATGCCGGACGCGGGAGAGGAGATTTTTTGCGTGTGTGCTGTCCCGGCGAACCCATGACCGATTCTCCATACTCCGTCGAACCGGTCTGTGCCCCCTGCGATACGGGCGTGCCTCTGGATAAGCCTTTGCTCGAAATTCCACTGCAAGCGCATGGAAGAGGCGCCGAAAGAGTCATTCGCAGTGTTGGCTTAAATACCTTTTATCAGATCGGCGCACAAGTCGCCCCGGCCATAGCGGCAATGGCGGCGATCCCGTTCTTGCTGCGGCATCTGGGAAGCGAAGCCTTCGGCATCATCACTCTTTTCTCCTCTGCGCTGGTTTATTTCACCATGCTGGATCTGGGATTGGGGCGTGCCGCGACTCGCTTCATTTCTCAAAGCATCGAGGCGAATCACCCGGAGGATGTGCGCCGGTATTTCTGGGGTTCTATTATTCTGCTCAGCGCGCTGGGAATCGCGGTGAGCATCACTTGTCTTTTGGCCGTACCCACCGTCGTCTCAAAATTCTTAAAAATCCCACCGTCGTATTTCCATGCGGCAACTCAATCCTTCTACATTATCTGTGTCACCATCCCGCTCGTCACCATGATGGCGACACTGCGTGGTTTTCTTGAGTCCTGGGGACGTTTTCCTTTCATCAGCATGGTCACCGCGTGCAGCGGGGTTTGTCTCTACCTGTTGCCGGTGCTTGTTTTATGGATGGGAGGAGGGATTGTTGGCATTGCCGCTTCCTATGCGCTTGTGCGCGTGGGCATGTGCGGCGCATTCGCAATGGGCTGTCTTCGCATCGAAAAACGGCCCGGCTTGCGCCCCATTTTCGATCCCAGTGCGGTCAAGCGGATGCTATCTTTCGGGGGATGGCTCTCGGTCTCGAGCATTGTCGGCAGCGCGATCGTTTACGGCGACCGATTCCTGCTTGGCGTGTGCGTCGGCATGACCGCGGTGGCCAGCTATGGCATGCCGGCAGACGTCATCGGCAAGATGCAGATATTGATTTCCAGTTTCTGCGCGGTGCTGTTCCCGCTAATGAGCCGTCTGGACAAGTCGGGGTCGGCCCAATTTCACACTTTGTATCGCGGGGCGGTTGCGCTCAGTTTGTCTTTCATCACGCCGCTCGCAATCTCGGTGGTCTTGGCCGCCCCGTTTCTGATGAAGCTTTGGTTGGGGGCGCGAAGTTCGCCGGATATCGTATTCGTGGCTCAAGTGTTCCTGGCCGGCGCCGTCGTGCAAGCTACAGCTTCAATCGCCTTTACGGCATTGCATGCGCGGGGAAGGTCGGACATGCCAGCGTGGGCGCATCTGGCCGAATTGCCGTTTTATGCCATTGCTTTCTACTTGGCCGCCACCCGCTTTGGTGTGCGTGGAGCAGTACTGGCCTGGCTGGGACGGGTGATTGTCGATTTTTCCTGTATGGCAGTGCTACTACATGTTCATAATCGCGATCGGCGCGTAGCTATACCGCCCGAGTTGGCGGCAGCCGTTATTTCTGTCTGCATTCTGCCGATTGCCGTTCTTCCGAGATTCCAAGCCGGAATTATGGCCGTTACACTCTGTGTCCTGACCTGGTTTTGGACTTGGCGAACATTGGTGGACTCGGCGATGCGAGTGCCTCTTGCCAGAATGATTCTTAACAGAGATCCCCATGCGGTTGCCACGCTCACCAACGATCGACGATAATTTTATGGTGCCTGACGTTCCAAGAATCACAGTAAACCCGGCGGAATCGATCGCTTCAATGGAAGTTGCGCCAGCTTGGGCACCGACTGGCGCAAACGCGACAGACAGCTTTTCCGGCAATAAAACGGCCCCCGATGAGATCCGGCCTTCCTCCGCCGTCGCTTCCCCGAGAGTGTCGGTGATTGTCGTCACCTACGGCTCCAGCGCGGAAATACCGGACTGCGTCGAGAGCCTTCTGAATCAGTCCGTACCAGTCGAGATTTTCCTGGTCGATAATGCGTCTCTCGATAACACCGCGCAAGTCATCTCCGACTACGCGGCGCGTTACGAAAATGTCCACGCTATTCTGAATACGGAAAATGTCGGCTTGGCTGCGGGGAACAACGTCCCCATGGGAAAGTGCCGGGGAGAATACCTGTTGATGTTGAATCCCGACACCGCGTTCAGGGGCGATAGCCTCGAGCGTATGGTGGAGTTTCTCGACCGTAACCTGGATGTAGGGGTCGTCGGCCCCAAGAACGTGTATCCCGATGGGAGTCCTCACGTCAGCTTTCGCCGCAGCTGGGGTATCCGGCATGTCGTGACTTGGCGCGTTCTGCCCTATCGCCTACCCCGGCTTCTTCATGACCGGTTCTCCTCTTACGACACACAGGATGTTTTGTACGTTTCAGGCGCTTGCTTGCTGATTCGCCGGGCGATTTTCGAGCAAATCGGCGGCTATGACCCGGAATACTTCCTGACGATTGAAGACGTCTGCGATCTTTGTATCCGGGTCAAACAAACCGGGAGCAGAGTCGTCTTCCTCGGGGAAGAGGAAGTGGTTCATCTTGCCGGACGCAGCGGCGTACAGGCGCCTTACATCGTGGTCTGGCACGGAAACCGGGGCACGGTTTACCACTTCCTGAAGCACAAGGGAATCGCTCAGGCGCTGGTGGTTTCTTTTTTGTTGCTGAGCGCCTCAGCCACCCGAGTGGTGCTGGCGGCGATGCTGGGCCTCGTGAAGAAGCGGTACAGAAATGTAGCACGAATTTATGGCCGGGTTTTCTGGGGCCTTATTGTCAGAAATCCCATTTGGGAAGGGAAATCCAAACTCTCGACATCCCCAAAAAATGTGACGTAGCCAGCTGCGGGAACAAGAGAAGACGATATGAATGGTAGTGAAAGTTGCTAATGGCAGAATCGTGCCCGCTGTGTTGCTCCTCCAATACGCATGCGGTGGAATCGCTGCCATTCGGAGTGCTTCGCCGTTTTTACCTTCGGCAGATGAACATCGACTTGGGGGAACAGTCGTTCGTGGCGATCGACCTGAGAAGATGCGAACCGTGCGACCTGAGGTTCTACACCCCCGCCTTCAGTGGGGACGAGAAATTTTACGAGTCGTTGCAGAGGTTTGACTGGTACTATCTGGCGGAAAAGCAAGAGTACGAATTCGCTGCGCACTATGTTTCTTCGGAAGATCGGGTCTTGGAAGTGGGGCCGGGCCGCGGGGTTTTCGCAGAGAAAATCAAATCTAGGTCCTACACGGGTCTGGAGTTGAGCGAGGCTGCGGCAAATCAGGCGCGGGAACGGGGAATGTCCGTCTACAAGTGCAGCATCGAAGAGCACTCCAAGGATAACGCCGAAGGTTACGACGTGGTTTGCTCGTTTCAGGTTCTTGAGCACATTGCCGACACCAGGAGTTTTATTGAATCTTGCCTGAGATGCCTAAAGAGCGGAGGAACAATGATTCACTCCGTTCCCTACGAGGATGGCTTTATTGGGAGACAGCACAACAACATCTTGAATATGCCGCCTCACCACGCCACCCGCTGGACCGACCAGGCTCTTCATAACTTGGCGAGAATGTTCGATCTGCAAGTCATCGCCTTCGGCTATGATCGGCTTTCGGACCTGCACTTGCGGGCCTACTCCGTCGCGCTTATCGAGAACTCCATGAACCGCGCGCTCGGCCGACGGCAGCGGTCGTTGGACGCGGCCTTTGAGAATTTGCTTGTGAAGGCTCCCGTTCGATTATTGTCGCGTCTCCTCGAGCGCGGGCTGAAGGACAAAGGCCTTCGGCCGGCAGGACACTCGGTTACCATTGTCTATCGCAAACCCTGACCGGGCGCATCCAGGAGCGAACGCGCAAACTGCGATGAAATCAGTTCTCTTTTATAGCGATGCCGCCGAGTATGGCGGCCACGAAGCGATGACCGTCGAGGCTGTCAGGCATCTGTGTGGAGAATCCGATCTCAAAGTTTATTTCGCGTTCTACTCCGGCAATACACGGCTACGGGAAAAGTTGGAAGCGGTTCGGGGTCACTCGGAAAGCCTGGTCCTCTTGCCGTTGCCGGTTAAGGCCAAGACACTGCAAGCCATTCGTTCCCTGATCAGTTGGAGACAGGTCGCACGCATTGAAGCGGTAATGAGACGAGTAAATCCCGATGTGGTCGTCGTCTCGCAGGGGCGTATTGAAGGCAGCAGTATGGGCTTGTTGGCCGCAAAACATGCGGGGTGCCAAGTCATCAGCTATCTTCCAGTGGCCCACCCCGTCTCGGTTTCCGGAAGACGCTTTGCCGTCTCGATTCGCGAAAGGATCAATCGCTACTTCTATCAATTGCCCGACAAGATTATCACCATTAGCGAAAGTTCCCGGCGGATGCTCAGCGATCGCGGCGCGACGCCGAATGTTGTGGTTGTTCCCAACAGCGTGGAAACGCCCCCGATCCACGAAACCGACCGGCAACGGTTTCGAGAGAGACACGGAATAGAACGGCATGAGTATGTAGTCGCTACGATTGGCCGTATCAGTTTCAGGGACAAGGGACAGGACTTCGCGCTTAGGTCTCTCTCTCGATTCCGTCTTGATCTCCGGGACTACAAATTTGTGTTCGTCGGCCATGGGCCCGACGAAGAGCGATTCAAAATCATGATCACGGATTTCGAGTTATCCCGACAAGTCCGACTTCTGCCCTGGACTCCCCACCCTACAGAAATTTATGCCGGCATCGACATGGTGATGATTCCTTCGAGGTTCGAAGGCGTACCATTGGTCATGCTGGAGGCCATGGCATACGGATTGCCGATTGTCGCTACGGACGTGGATGGGATGGCAGAGTTTTTGCCGCACGAATGGTTGTTCCCGTTCGGAGATTGCAAGGCTTTGAGCGAGGCGTTGCTGCGTGTCAGGAACGACGATAATTCCAGGTGGCTGGAATTACATCGCCATCGCATTGCTGATGAATTTACCGTTAGTAATTTTCGTGACCGGCTCATCGCGGCCATTTGTGGATGAGTTCCGCCGGAGTCCTCCGGCTGGAGCAAACTGTCGGTGGGGTCGATTCATCGAAGCTGAGCGCGGCTCGACCGAAAGCGTCGCAGTGGCCTAGAGAAAATGATTTCTCCATTATTTGCCGACACGGTTCTGATTGCATCGCTGATCGTATCGCTGGCGGCCTATGTTCAGGTCAGCAAACGAGACGGCAGCTATGTAAATATCCTTACGCCCTCGTTTGTCATGGGCATTCCCGCCAATTACTTTTTTCCATTGTTCTACACGCATGTAATTGGGAACGACGCAGGTTCCTACTCCTACATTTACGTCTACACGACGATCGCCATAGAAGCTGCCGTGTTTGCCTATTTCTATGTTCGGCGCCGCAAGACCATGCTGCGGTCTCCTTTCGCTTACTCTTACTGCAATTTTTTTTCGCTCGCTCTGGTCTTTCTGGGACTGGCATTGCTGATGTATGCGCCCATTCTGCTGGAGTTTCGCGAATCGCTGCTGGATCCGCGGCAGATTTATCGGGAAACGAGGACCGGGTTCGGCGTCAATTTTTATATATCCACGGTATTTTGTTATTTGGCATTCATCTGCGCCATGTTCAGCGCGCGGTCCTGGCTGTCCAAAGGATCAGTCGCTCTTGCGGCCACCATCCTTATATCTCTGCACGGAAGCAAGGGGCTAGCGCTCAATGTCGCGTTCCTCTTGGCGCTCTTCGTTGTCTATGGAGCGCGGCGAAAAGTGGGATGGTGGCCATCGCTTTTGGCATGCTTAGGCATGGGGGTTTTGGTACTTGTCCTCTTTGCCGCGACGATGGCCTTGGGCGATAGCCCCTTGGAGGTTCTGGAAACGATTAGCGGGTATTCGGACTATACCCGAAATGCCATGATGGTGATCGATTCGAAAATACCGGTGCAGTACGGCCGCCTCACTATGGAGGCCAGTGTGATCGGGCGCATTCCACGTGTGCTTATGCCGGCTAAGCCTAAGAACTTCGGCTACTTGTATCTCGACGAGGTGTTCTACCCGCAGTCGCTCGATCAGGACGCCGGAGTGCCGGAATTCGGGATCGGTGTGCAATATGCCGACTTCGGATTCCTGGCAATCGTTTATCTGGCGGCTTTTGCGGCGTTGAGGGGATGGTTAGCTCGCGTGTTCGTCGATCGGTTGAAGAAAACTCAGCATCCGGCGGATTTTTTCCTTTTGGCATTTTTCGCCAATATCTCCCTCTTATCGGTTGGCGGCGTCGGCTGGTTGCTGCCCGAAGCGCTGGTTGTGGCGGCGTTTCTTTATTTCGCCTCAACTCTGGGCGCCAAGAAAATTTATCGGGAAAGGCTCGTGGCACCACGTTTTATGGCCCAGTCGAGTGAGGCAATCCAGGGTTGATATGCGCAGGGACGAGGCGCGAACTGGACGGAAGTGTCGTACTATCCCAACTTGGAAGGACCGATGGCCTTTGTAAAAATATGGCGGACGATACAACGCCAAGGCGCGCGTTCTGCCTTGCGAAAGCTGCTCACCCTAGCGCCGGCGTACCTGGGGGGCATCGGACGCTGGCGGCTGGGCCGCTGCAAATGCTGTGAACGCCCGACAATTTTCGTTGCTCACAGGAGCGGCTGTTCCGAATTTCAGGTCTGCTTGTTCTGCTCGGCCAACGAACGTTACGAGCTTTTGGCCGCCGAGATCCGCGAGCGCTACGGAGAGAGCCTTACGCGTATGGACGTGCTGGAGTTGGACCCACGGTCTCCGCTGCGAACCGTGCTAACCCGGGCTCGCACGTACACTCGTTCCTTCTATGCCGAGGGAAGTCCTTCACCGCAGCAAGACGGCGCGGTTTGCGCCGACATAACCGCCCTGCAATTTGAAAATGAATCGCTCGATCTCATTGTGTCGTCGGATGTGCTCGAGCACGTACCGGATTTAGGCGCCGCCCTAAGGGAAAGTGCCCGGGTTTTACGCCCTGGAGGTTCCCATCTGTTCACCGTACCCCCCCGAACGCAGACGAAAATGCGTGCGCAGATCGTCGGCGGACAAGTCCAGCACCTTCTGCCCCCAGAACGCCACCTCGATCCGCTATCGCCCGACGGGATACTCGCATTCTGGGACCTTGGACCCGATCTTGGCGACGCGCTGGCCACAAAGAGCTTGGAGATTAAGATTGTGCGTGGCCCGGTTGGCGATGCTGGCCGACTGGTGTGGATAGCCCAAAAAGTCGTCCCTTCGGCGCCTCACTCCTAAGATTTTCGATTTTCGTACGAGGATCATCGGCCGCGCTTACGGCTCTGTGATCGCGGTAAAAGGCTTGCAAAGTAAAATCGAGTGATGGTTACCCGGGAAGGTTACCGCTTGGTTTCAGGTTTACATTAATTTACGCATTATCCTTCTTAGAGTCCTTGTGGTTTATCGCCCTATATATTAAATTGTCCTTCAATTAATGTTGGCTGGCAGTTTAGGTCCGCTGGCCCAACTTTCAAAAACTTCTATAAAAAATAATGACCCTACGACGAATTAGTGGCTGCGCACTAATTTTTTTCGCATGGAATCTGCTCGGCTGCGGCAGTTCGCCCACGTCAGTCCAGCCAGCGGTTTCCATCGTCGGACAACCGGCGAACCAAACCGTAACTGTTGGTCAAGCAGCCACTTTCACGGTGATGGCTACCGGAACAGCGCCGGTTACGTATCAGTGGAAGCGTAACGGAACCGCGATTCCGCAAGCCACAAGCGCTTCCTATACGACCCCTGCCACTACCTTGGCTGACGACGCAACGCAGTTCCAAGCCATGGTTAGCAACGCTTTGAGCTCGACCGACACCGACACTGCGGTCCTGTCGGTTCATTCGCCGCCGGACATCACAACCTTTCATAACGACAACTTTCGCACTGGGCAAAATCTGTTGGAAACTTACTTGACGCCGCAGAACGTGAGCTCTTCCACGTTTGGAGAAATTGGATTCTTGACGGTCGACGGAAAAGTGGATGCTCAACCGCTGTTCCTGGGCGACGTATCGATCCCCGGACAGGGAACTCGCAACGTACTATACGTGGCTACGGAGCACGACAGTGTCTACGCTTTCGACGCCGATAAGCAAACTCTGCTCTGGCAAGCATCGGTTCTCGGAGCGGGAGAAACGACTAGCGATGATCGTCAGTGCAGCGAGGCCGTAACTCCCGAGATAGGCATTACCTCAACTCCTGTGATCGACCGTAGCCGTGGCCCCGACGGAACCATCTATCTGGTGGGAGCGACCGAGGATAGTTCCGGGGGCATTCATTTTCGATTGCACGCCCTCGATGTAGCGACCGGGGCGGAAATGCTAGGCGGTCCGGTGGAGATCCAGGCGCAATACTCGGGCTCCGGGACAATCACAAATACCGCGGCCATGAGTTTCGTTCCCTCGCAATATCTGGGACGGGCAGCCCTGTTGCTGGCCAATGGGATGGTGTACACGTCTTGGGCATCACACTGCGATATCGAACCTTACTCTGGTTGGGTTATCAGCTATAACGCCGCGACGCTACAGCAAGCCGGCGCACTCGCTCTTACGCCCAATGGCGGCAAGGGTGGAATTTGGATGGCAGGAGACGGTCCGGCGGCAGACGATGCCGGCAATATCTATTTGCTGGATGGAAACGGGACGTTCGACACCACTCTCGATGCCAATGGCTATCCCAACGAAGGTGATTTTGGCAATGCTTTTGTAAAACTTTCCCCCTCGGCAAACATGACCGTGACGGATTATTTCGCCCCTCATGATACGGTGGCCCAATCTGACAACGACTATGACTTGGGATCCGGCGGCGCCCTATTGCTCCCCGACATTCTGGATAGTGCCGGCAAAACCTTGCACCTTGGGTTGGGATCGGGCAAGACGGGGTACATTTACGTGGTTGATCGCGACAACATGGGAAAGTTCAACCCTTCCAGCGATAACATTCTCCAGGAGATCCCGGTGTGCTGTCCCCCCGTTGGGGGCTTATACGGACCGGTATTTTCCACCCCCGCCTACTTCAATTCCACCGTGTACTTTGCCGCGATTACCGAACCTCTTCAGGCGTTCTCCATCTCCGACGGCAAGCTTTCTTCCGCTTACACCATGATTTCCAGCAATGCGTTCCCTTATCCCGGCACTACACCCAGCATTTCGGCCAACGGCAGCAACAGTGCTATCCTGTGGGCCGTGGAGAATGCAACTACCGGCGTGCTGCACGCCTACGACCCGAACAACCTGGCTACAGAGTTCTACAATTCCGGCTTGACGCCCGCGCGAGACCAGTTCGCGGGCAACAAGTTTATTGTTCCGACAATCGCCAATGGCAAGGTTTTCGTGGGCACACCCACCGGCGTTGCCGTATTCGGCCTGCTGCATTGAGTCGTTCCTGCCCAGCCGCACACTATATGCTCCGTTTTTTTCGGTCGGAATTTCGATTTGGAATGCGCGTGGCTGCACGCTCCCTCAGGCGTTATTATCGGACGGACTGGAGAGCCTTGCGGCATGACTGCTGTTCTGTATGACGCGCGCTGGATCGGCAACCACGGCATAGGGCGCTTCGCCGGTGAGGTCTATCGGGCTCTGCCCGGGCTCACACCTTTCGACATTAAGCGCCGTCCCTTTCATCCCCTCGACCCCTGGTTGCTTGCTTCCACGTTGCGCACTCTTCGACCTCATCTGTATTTCAGTCCGGGCTATAACCCGCCGGTTGGCTGGGAAGGGAGGTTTGTGTTCACCCTCCACGACCTCAATCATCTCCGCGTTGACGACAATTCCAATTCATTGAAACGAGCCTACTATCGATACCTGATCCGGCCTGCCTGCCACCGGGCGCAATTTGTGCTTACTGTCTCGGAGTACTCGCGTAGCGAGATCATTCAGTGGTCCAAAGCCAGCGGTGATCGCGTGGTCAATGTGGGCAATGGCGTCGGCCCGCCGTTTTCTCCGGAAGGAGCGAAGTACGATCCCGGATTTCCCTATTTCCTATACGTGGGCAGCCAAAAACCCCACAAAAACCTGCACCGCTTACTTCAGGCGTATGCACAAAGCGGAGTAAGCCAAGACGTAGGCCTGGTGATTACCGGAGCGCCCGGGAAAACGCTGGCCCTCGAAATTCAGCGGCTGGGTCTCACCCGGAATGTCAGTTTCGCGGTAGCCAAACGAAACGACGAGTTAGCGGAACTCTATCGCGGAGCCGTGGCATTGTTGTTTCCTTCGTTATACGAAGGATTCGGCTTGCCGCCATTGGAGGCCATGGCTTGTGGAACTCCTGTTCTAACCTCCAATGTGTGCGCGCTTCCGGAAATCGTGGGGGACGCCGCCTTGCAGGCCGACCCGATGAGTATCGACCAGATCGCCGACGGTATTCGGCGCCTGGCTGATGATTCCACATTGCGCTGCGCCCTGCGGGGAAAAGGTCTTTTGCGCTCGGCTCACTACACGTGGGAAAAAACTGCATCGCGCATCGCCAAGATTTTGCAAGCTGCTCGCCAGTAAACTTCGAACTCGGCTCCTGATTGGAAGCAGAAACAGTTTCCAAAACGAGATCAATGCCGCTCTCATTCCACTCATTAAGAGTCCGGTCCGTGATACTCGCCCCTAAAGGGTATGAACCAAGAATTGTTCTTCGGCGAGTAGGCCAGCCGGCAATTCGTTGAGGAACCCCCACCCCTTTTGCGTACCACGTGCGATACTTATTTCGCGCAAAATTAACACCTAAGCTCCACTGAGATTACATTCGCCCTTTTCGTACGAGATTTTTCTGCGAAAGGGTTTTTCGGACTTCCGCAACTTTATGGGAGGTTTAGGGTTACGTGGGTTGGAAGGAAACAATGCCTGATGTATCGATCCTCATATTGACCAAGAACGGTGCGGACACTATCAGCCCTTTGTTGCATGCCGTTTTCTCGCAAAAGAAGGTCCGGATAAACGAGGTGATTGTCGTCGATTCCGGTTCCTCGGATGCTACGCTTCAGATTGCTGGTGGTTTTCCGGTACAGATTGAGGAAATCTCCGCCGAGAGCTTCCACCACGCACGCACGCGAAATCTGGCTGCCAGCCTGGCGTCCGGCGAGATATTGGTTTTCCTTTCCCAAGACGCGATTCCAGCTTCCGATGTTTGGCTTCAGGCAATGCTAGAAAATTTCTCTGACCCGAAAGTCGGCGCAGTGTATGGCCGGCAGATTCCCAAGCTCGATTCCTCTACCGAACGGCAGGACGTGCTGGATGCCATCTACGGTGAGCACAGAATAGTAAAAGATCCTTCGCTGGGGAACCAGATCGGCTATCGGTTTTATCACTTCTCGGACGCCAACGCCGCCTTGCGCCGTAGCGTTTGGGTAGCCACACCCTACCCCGAGGACCTCAAAGTGTTCGAGGATCTGGCCATCGCCAAGCGCATTCTCGACGCGGGATGGAAAATCGTGTACGAACCCAAGGCATGCGTCCTTCATTCTCACCGCCACTCGACCAAAGATTTGTTCAAGCGATATTTCGACATCGGATATACTTTAAGATACTTGAAAATCTGGAATTCGCCGGGCATCGGCTTCTCAATGTTTAGAGACGCGAGGAAATTGCTTCGCAACAAGCTGAATCGAGCGAGAATTCGTGGGTCGGGACGTTCTGCAAGCGGTTTGGCCCAGGACGTGGCGAAGTCGGTTGGTCTATTCCTCGGGTTGAACCAGGCGTGCATCCCTTTAGCCCTGAAGAGGCACCTGAGTGCCAACGGGATTTACGAAAGAAATGAAGTAAATTGAAGTTCGGGCCCCTCACAAAATCCTCATTTGTGTAAGAGGTTTGTCGACTTATGATTCGCAAGCGACTCAGTTATGCTCGCTTCTATTTACGACTCGTCACTCTGCTTTTGCCTGTCCTCGCCTATTTCTTTGCCGCTCGAATACATTTGGGAATTAACATCCTCTCCGGACATCGCCCACCGGGACTGCCCTCTTACTGGGGGATAGTTCTTTTTACCACCATCGCATGGGCGATTGTTGCCGAAGAATCCGGATTGTGGAACATCGAACAGCTCTACATTCCTTGGGGCAAATCGCGCCTTCTGTTGGAAGCCCTCGCTTTTACCTACGCGGTTGTCATGGCTGGCGTGTTCCTCTATCGCCAAGTCAGCTATTCCCGGGTCGTAGTGGCCATGAGCGCTTTATTTTTGTTCATTCTAGCCACAGCTCTGCGCATTACCTTCCGCGTTTTTCTGGATTGGGCCAGGGCTTCCGGACGCAGTGCGGTGAAGATCCTCATTATTGGCGCCGGTGCTTACGCCAAGGCAGTAGCCAACAGCCTCATCGAGGGTCAAGTGTTGCCTTGCAAGATTGCCGGGTTTGTGCGTCTGCCTGGACAGTTGATTGAAGTCGAAGGAAGCCCGGTGTTCGAACTCGGGGAGCTCCCCAGTTTTTCCAATGGCGACGCCATCAACGACATCGTTATTGCTTTGCCTCCTGAGCGCTTGCACGAGCTGCAACTGGTACTGCCTACGTTAGAGCGTCTGTGTGTGCCTACACGCATGGCTTTGGATCTCGCGCCCGGCGTCGAACTTCGGAACCAACTAATTGATCTTGGCGGAGTCCGCATGTTGGATTTGCGTCCTACTCTCGCGGACTGCCCTTCCTACCTCGTCCACAAGCGCGCCTTCGACATCATCTTATCGCTGCTGATCGTGGGCCTCACCTGGCCGCTGATGTTGCTCATTTCTCTCACAATCCGATTGGAAAGTTCGGGCCCGGTTTTCTTTTCTCAGGACCGCGTCGGCCTGAACGGGCGGGTATTTCGTATGCTCAAGTTCCGCAGCATGAGAACGGGAACCTGCGAAGAGGGCGACACCCGCTGGACCTGCGAGCAGGATCCACGCCGCACCCCCTTCGGCGCTTTTCTCCGGCGCACCAATCTCGACGAGCTTCCTCAATTTTTCAACGTTCTAAAAGGCGATATGAGCATCGTGGGCCCGCGTCCGGAACGCCCTTACTTCGTCGAGAGATTTCTCTGCGAGTTCGACAAATACAACTCGCGCCATTTCTTCAAAGCCGGCATAACCGGCTGGGCTCAAGTCAATGGCTGGCGTGGTAACACCTCGATCGCCAAAAGAGTTGAATACGATCTCTACTATTTACGCAACTGGAGCCTCACTTTCGATCTGCAAATCATCACTTTGACGTTTTTACGCATGTTCACCAGCAAGAATGCCTACTGAATCCGGACGTGCTCTTTCGACTAGTACTGTTAGTTCACTCTGGAGTACCGACTGGGCACGCGATACTAATCGGGCTGATCTCCATTTTGCAAGCCACTCCCCACATCGTATGCCGCGTTCCGTACTTCTAGCTCTTTCGTGCCATGTCTGGCACTGGCGGGCCATTTCCACAAATCGAGGGTGCGCTTAAAGTAGTTTTCGAGCAGCACTTGGGGGAGGGCTGATCAGCAAACGTCCCATGACTCAAAACAGAGTCCGGGACGTTTTGTTTTGTCCGCATAATTTCTAGGCATAAAACACGCGGCGTTTACTTCTTGTAAATCACGCCGTCCTTCATTACGAAACTGACTTTCTGCAATTCTGAAATATCCTGCAACGGATCGCCCGGCACAGCGACGATATCCGCCAAATATCCGGCTTCGAGAGATCCGATCTGCCCGTCCCATCCCAGGGCTTTCGCCCCATTCAGAAGATCCGCCTGGAGCACCGCCGCAGATGTCATGCCGAACTGCACCATCAGCACAAACTCGCGCGCCTGCGTGCCGTGAGGAAACGGGCCGACATCCGAACCGCAGGCCATGGGAACGCCCGCCGCAATTTGCTTCTTGAATTCCTGCGCGTGCAAATCGAGCATCTGCTTTTCCCGCGCGGCCTGCGCTGGCGTTGCCGCATGATTGGCGAAATATTCGAATATGGTGAAAGTCGGCACCGCAAAAATCTGCTTCCCGCGCATCAGCCGCATGGTCTCGTCGCCCAGTTGGTTGGCGTGGTCGATCGTCACCACTCCGGCTTGCGCGGCGAACAGCGTTCCCGGTTCGCCAGTAGCGTGCACCGCAACCCGCTTTCCTACTCGCGCGGCTTCTTTCACAGCGGCAGCCAACTGCTCCTCGTTGTACTGATAGGTGGTCGAAAACTTCCCGTCCTGCACTCGATCCGGCCCGGTCTCATAAATCTTGGTGAAGTCAGCGCCCTCCTTAAACTGCTCACGCATCACTGCAATCAATTCATCCGCGTTATTCGCATAATCCGCATTGGACAAGACATGCTGCGCCGGGTTGTACCCAATCGCGTCTTCGTGCCCGCCGAGAATATTAATCGCATTCCCGCTGATGCGCATGCGCGGCCCGGGAATGCGCCCTGCATCAATCGCATCGCGTACTGCGGTATCGGCCGAGCCTGCGCCCTCAGTCCCCATGTCACGCTCTGCCGTGAAGCCCGCCATTAAATCGTCGCGGGCCGCCAGAACCGCGTTGATCGTCCGCTGCGGCACCGATTCCTGCACCGTCTGCAAATCCTCCGCACCGGGATGAAGAAACAGATGCACATGAGCGTCAATCAGCCCCGGCATCAGCGTGCTATCACCCAGATCAATCACCTGCGCCCCTGCCGGATGCTTCACGAAAGTTCCAGCTTCCACAATCCGCTGTCCTTCCACGAGAACTTCGCCCGGATGCAGAATTTGTCCCTTCTTCGCGTCCAGCAATCGCTCCGCATGAAGCACCGTGACGGGCCCAGTCGATAGCTCTGTCTGAGCGGCCGTTGAAATAGTGAATGCGGGAATAATCGCTAATAAGAAAAATCCGATTTTAACTTTCATGTGTTTTATAGGACGCGATGTTAGCACCAAACCGAATGCAGGCACCAGGGAGATGCGCGCTCTCTATTTGGCCTTGGCCAGCATATCGGGTAGCACACTAGCTTTGCCGAATGCACCACCGGCAGAACCAGAAGTTTGACACTCCCGCCCCCAGTTCCTATACTCCCTCCACGCTGCAAATCCAGTCTGGCGGGGACTCTAAATGAAAAACAATTTGCTGACTTTCCTGATCGCTGCCGTTGTGCTTCTATCGCTTCCTCAAAACAGTTTCGCTCAAGCCCCAACCGTTCACCAGCCCACCCTCACGCCACAAAACAGCGGCACTACGCAACTGCTGATCGCGGTCAGCCCGGTGAACTCGCAAATCGTTTGGGCCGCGGGAACGGGCGGCACCTACGCAGTCACCACCGATGGCGGCAGCCATTGGACCTCCGGCATTGTCCCCGGAGCCGAAGCGCTCCAATTCCGCGACGTGCAAGGCGTCAGCGCCAGTACCGCCTATTTGCTTTCGATCGGCAACTACGCCACGAATTTTCAGATTTATAAAACCGTCAACGGCGGCGCCACGTGGACCACCGAATTCACCAACGAACTGCCAAACGCCTTCTACGATTGCTTCGCCTTCTGGACTCCGACCAATGGCGTCGCGCATGATGATTCGGAAAACGGGATATTTCCCGATCTCCTCACCACGAATGGCAAGACCTGGCAGTCCATTGCCAATCGTATGCCGCCGCCCTTGCCCGGCGAAGCTTCTTTTTCCTCCAGCGGAACCTGCATTACGACTCAGGGATCGAGCAACGCTTGGATTACTACTGGCGGTTCGTCGATCTCGCGAATTCTCTACACCTACGACGGGGGCTTTACCTGGAACGCCTCGGATACGCCCTTGACCAGCTCGTCCTCGGCGGGCGGGTTCAGCGTCGCCTTCCGCAATCCGCTCAATGGCGTTGTCGGCGGAGGAGACCTTTCATCGAGCAATAATGCGCAAATGGCGGTCTCCGATGATGGGGGCCAAAGCTGGTCTTTGACGAACACACCACCGGTCCAGGGAGCGATTTTCTGTCTCGCCTATGCAGGCGGAATGCATTTTGCCAACGTGGAGAACGGCAGTGCTGAAAATAATCGAACTGTAGTTGTGACCGGCGAAGCGCCGCCAAATTTCGATTCCGGTCAAGCCGCATGGAGTCCCGACGAGGGTCAAACCTGGTATCCGCTGCCAAATGCGAGTGGCTACTGGGGCTGCGGCTTCGCCAATCCTGGCGCTGGATGGTTCGTAGGCAACAACGGGCAAATTCTGAAAATCAGCTTTTAGTTTTTTGACTGGAAACTAATGGCAGCAGAGTAAGAGCGGGAAATCTTTCCCGCTCAACCTCTGCTGCCATGGGGAGGGAAACTAGCTTGCTCTGCGCGAACGAATTTCTTCTTCCTTCTCAGCTTCCACTGAATCGTCGGCGTGCTTTTGGGCATTCCGAGCTTTTGCCTCATCCACCGATTCCTTGACTGCATCTTTGGCCTTGCCCCATGCGTTCTGTATCTTTCCTTCAGCCTGCTTCATAGCGCCGTGGGCTTGCTGTTCGCTATCTCCGGTCCATTCTCCGGCTTGGCGTTCAACCCGGCCAGCGACATCCTTGACTTTGCCTTCTACGCGATCCTTATTCATTATCATTCCTCCTTAAGTTGTCTTTCTGTCACTAGCTACTGCATCACTAAGAAACTTACAGCACAGGGCTACGCCCTTGGATGATACGAATCAAAATCGTGACAACTGCCAGAACGAGCAAAATGTGGATGAATCCGCCCAGGGTGTAGGAGCTGACCATGCCCAGCATCCACAGGATCAAGAGCAAAACTGCTATCGTCCAGAGCATTCGCCTCCTAAACCCCGGCCACTTAACTTCAACCTTACGCCGGGCCGCCTTTGACGATAATCAGGCGAATCACCTACTCTTTGACTTATCTGGCATTATTTGACTTAAGAATGCCCCTCCGCAGGCAAACGTCAGTAGATATGTACGATTCCGTTGCGGACGGCGTAAAGGGTGAGATCTGCGACCGAATGTAAGTCGAGCTTGCGCATCAGATTAGTGCGATGAGTTTCCGCGGTCTTTACGCTGAGACCGAGAGCGGTTGCAATCTCCTTTGTAGTCTTGCCCTCGGCCACAAGTTGAATCACTTCACGCTCGCGGGGAGTAAGCACATACTGCCCGTTCGTTGTACTTGTCAGGTCGCTCGGCGGACGCAAGTAACCGTCGACCATCATCTGCGCTACTTTCGAAGTGAAGAAGGTCTGCCGCTGCTCAAGGGCTTCGACGGCTGCGACCAAGTCACGCCCCGCGTCAGATTTGAGAAGAAAGCCGCGCGCACCCGTCGCTAAGACTTCTCGCACCATCTGTTCGGAGTCGTGGACTGTCAGAATCAAGATGCGCGCTTCGGGAATCATCGCTAAGATTTGTCGCGCCGCATCCAATCCGTTCAAGTTGGGCATGCCGATATCGAGCAGACAAATATCGGGGCGCAATGTGCCGGCGAAACTAACAGCCTCGCGGCCATCCCTGGCTTCGGCGCAAACTTCCCAGCCTGCATGGTCTTCGAGTAGCGAGCGTATTCCGTCTCGCGCCAGTTCGTGGTCGTCCGCGATAAGGATCCGAAGCATACCCAAGCTTCCACCCCAGTAAGGAACAATCAGGTTCCGATGCGAGTTATCCGCCGCAACCAGTTCCTCTGTGGAATAGTTGCGCTTCTGACAAACGCGGTTGCAATCGACCCGCGCAAGGTGCGAAATATGCCACCATTACGCGAGCACGAGACCTGCCAATCTGTAGTTGTTCCCGGGCGTACTTTTTAGTGCGCTCTGTTTGAGGTGACAGCGTTGCGCCCGTGTAAGTTTTGCTTACTCCCGTTATATCGCATCAACATCTCCTCAGGGTTTTACTCTAGATCGCGGCGTTCGTGACTGTAGATTGCGTGCTTCCACCCTGCTCGCATCGCCGAGATGGCATCTAAAAACGCACGGAGGAATTTCTATGCGTTCTGCCGCTCTCAGACGTAATAAATCCATCTTCTGGTCGGTACTCACGACAGCTTTAACAATTACCATTTTGATTTCATGCGCCTTTGCTCAAAATCCCTCACCGGCCACGCCTGCGCCGCCCACCGCCGGCAACGGATCTACGACAGAACAAACCCCGCCCTCGCAATCGACTCCTCCGCAGGCCGCACCAGACGACGCGCAGCCGGCTGCTCAGGAACCAACCGCTAACGATCAGGGAAGCATGTTCGTTTTCAAGAAGCAGGTAGAAGAGGTCGTGTTGCACGCTACGGTATTCGATGACCAACAGCACCTGGTCACGGGTTTGGACCAGGCCGCGTTCACCGTTCTCGAACAGGGAAAAGCGCAGAAGGTAACTTCTTTCCGGCGGGAGGATGTTCCCGTAGCGATCGGCATCGTAGTCGACAACTCCGGTTCCATGCGCGATAAGCGGGAGCAGGTCAATAATGCAGTCCTGAACCTGATTCGCGCCAGCAATCCGCAGGACGAAGTTTTCGTGGTGAATTTCAGCCAGAATTACTATCTCGATCAGGATTTCACTTCTAACGTCAACCTGTTGCAGACAGCCTTGCATCAGGTTTCATCGAGCGGCAGCACGGCGCTGTACGACGCGATTGTGGCCTCGACTATGCATCTCAAAAATAATCCTCGCCTCGACAAAAGAGTTCTACTGGTAATTACCGACGGGCAGGACAACATGAGCCAGGAAACATTGCAGGAAGCGGCCCAGCGCCTGCAACAAGCCAATGGTCCAACGCTCTATGCCATCGGTCTGCTGGGCAGTGGATTGCAAAGCTCGGGCCGCGACGCATTACAACGCCTCGCTTCGGGAACTGGAGGGGTCGCTTACTTTCCTGACTCCTTGAATCAGGTTGATAGCATCACCCGAACCGTTGCGCACGATATCCGCAGCCAGTACATGATTGCGTACAGGCCGAGCAACCAGAGCGCTCAACCCGGATATCAGCCAGTCGTCGTGGAAGCGCATGTCCCGGGATATGGCAAGCTGACTGTGCGGACCAGAAGCGGCTATTACCCTCCTCAGCCTTCGCACTAAGTACACCCGTTACGCGGATGACCCATGTTAGTAAGTGTATTATTCGAGATACGAGGTTATTGCTCTACAGCGGCGGTAGGAAAATACGTTCCCTGATGTAATAATGCGTCGACCGCCGCGACAATCGAGCCCACGTCGGACTTTGCGCACGCCCCGCGAATGCCGGCTTTACGGGCTTCCTGCTCCAATTGCTTGGAGAGATGAATGGTAACCATCAGGATCGGGATCTCAGGAAAAAGGCTCGATATCTGCCGCGCCGTGTCCAGCCCGTTTAGATCGGGCATCTGAAAATCCAAAAGAATCATGTCGGGCGGGTTCTTTTTTACCCGTTGCAGCGCTTCTCCGCCGGTTCGAGCCTCGTCGCAAACATGCCACGTGCTCTGCTGCTCGAGCAGAGAACGCAGATAGTGACGTACAGCCGGATTGTCATCCACTACAAGAATACGAACCAATCGGCCCGTCCTTTCGCGCAACGACAACACTACAAGGTTAAAATAGGTGTTTCAGGTCTTTGCGGACAATACTGTAAAATCCCTAGCATCAGCCGCGTTACAGCCGAAGTTACCAAATAACGAATTACCAAATACCCTTGTCGCTGCCAGTCAACTTGAACTCCAATGCTGCCGCAGCGGCTAAACCCGGCAGCAGGCTCAAGCGCAACGTGTTTTGAAATTCTCCGTTTAACAATAACCTTGTCCATTCCGAGGCATAGAGACCCGCCGCTTGCGGGAAAATCGGAATCCGCAAAAACTTCTTCTTAAAGCGAATCTGCTCTTCGCCAAAGCGGGCAGCGTCGGTAACCAGCGCGGGCAATGGAAGCGCTTCTCCGCGATAGGATTTCACGTAGCCAGATACCATGTTCAGATAAGTAGCCAGGCCGTCCCACAGCCCTGCAGTGCTCGCAGTCGAACGAAGCCGCCCATAGTCGATCGCACCGGAATCCACCAGTCGCGCGGTATCGACGATATCGCAAAGCCGCAGGTAAAAGTGACGATACATCCGTTGCAGCGTGCTGATAATCAGCCGGTTTTCCGGCGCCGGCACGCGGAAGGAGTACTGGCCAAACTGCGCCGTTCGAGACCATGCAACCAGAGAATCCGTGACCACGACCTGCTCACCGGTCTGGCCCAGGCGGGCGACATGCACTTCCACGAGTTCGGGAAGACCTGGAACTATGAAATTAAATTTGTTCGCAAGCCGGTCGCCCCAGCTTCGCTCATCGAGCTTTGCATTGAATCTCTTGGCCATAATGGCAACCACATCAGCACCGTCCGCATTGCTGAAGAGATCAAGGTCGTTCCCCAAATCTGGCCAATGGTCGAGAGATTTAATCACGATGACGTCGCCGGCATCGGCCAGCGCTTCGCAAATGGGAGCAAGAAAGGACACCGCGTGGTCAATTCGTTCCCGCTCTTTCGCCATCGCCTGCTCTACCCATGCGAATGCATCGTTTCCCTCGGCCAGCATGACACGATACAAACCGGGAAAGGCGCGCAGGATCACGTGATGCGACGTGGCGAGAGTCCAGAGATCCTCGAAATCCTGAGACCCAAAAGTAGAAATGGAGCCGGCGATTTCCGCCCTGTAAGCGAGTTCGGCAACCGGGCATAGTGACGACGAAGTCGCGCTCTTATTTCCTTCGAATCCCAATAAGAGTTGGGAAAGAAGAGTGATGTTTCCCGTAGATCGTTGTGCGCCATCCATAAGCAATCGGTCAGCCCCTGTCGTCGTAGAGTTATAGAAACGGCAACAAACCTGGCTCACTTTCGATGTAGAAGCCTCGGTCCAGGTTGTAGTTGTTCCTGAGTTACCGGCCTAATTCGACCCGGAGGGAGCGGAATTCGTCGTCCCGCTACCTCCGCAATTGACCTCTGTGCGACGCTCCACGGCTGTCCCTTCCTCATAGTCATTCCAGGTTTCGATCAACGTAAAAGGAGGCGGATTAGCGCCATCGTAGTAGCGCTGATAGAAGTTCAGGGTTTCGTCCAGCGTCTTTCCGCATCTGCTTTGCATGTGCCGATTCAGGCCCCATTTCGCAGCGGAATCGTCAAAGGCCGGCCACGCCCCTCCGATCACGATCTTGTCTGGATGTTTATCCTTCATCGTTTTGTAGAAACTTTCAAGATACTGCTCGCCCCAGTTGCTACCGTCCGCCGCCCATCCCCCTGGGCCGGGCTGAACCCAGGCGAAAGATCCCGCAAAATCATTTTCATATTGCGCTGCTGGCTGATCTTTGTAGATCAGAAGAGGCAGTTTGTCCCAACCGCTGCAATGTTCGCGAACGCGATTCCAATCCACATGTCCGCTCTTGGGAAAAATAAAAAAAAGCGGCCGATCCTCATAGGTGAGATAAGCCGAACCATATTTTGCCGCCGGACCAAAGTAGTCCTTGTAGGCCTTGTCCAGAGCCGCGATTGCGGTGTCCGTGGCCTGCGCGTCTTCGTCCGAAGATTCGTTATAGAGCAGGGCGACCTGGAAGTGATTCTCACTTGCCACTTGTTGCAAAACGGCGAAATTATGATCCGAATAGGGATTGGCGTCACCGTACCAGTCGACGACGAAAGCCGAAATTCCCATGTGGTGCGCCTGCTGAATTTGTTTGCGGAGAACGCCAGGGTCCTGGCTCGAATATCCAACGTCCATGTGAGTGTGATCGCCGAACCATGGCATATACACGGCGAGAAGTTTTGGAGACAAGCTCGGCGCCTGCGCATTTTGCAGCGCATGATGAATGCCGGGAGTGGTGCACCCGGTAGCCATCACAAAGCAGGCTATACAAAAGCTAAGCAACGTCTTCGACACTCATCGCTCCGTTCGTTCGGAATTTCTGCTCTTTTAGGTAGTTGCTGCTTTCGACAATCCACGCCAGACATAAGATGCAGCCCGGAATGCCACGGTTGGCGTTCAATTCAGGCAGGACGAGGGATTCTAAAAACATGCCGTGGGACACGCTGCCGAGTACATCCGTCAGAACTGCGGTACGGCCTGTAATTGTCGAATCACCCAACGGTCGGCGGCAGGAGTCATCAGTACCACAAAATGTAGGACGACGTGTTCCTCGTGAATGAGCTTTCCGCCGTCGGAAATTTGAAGTTGATAGTCGGCGGTATCGTGCAGCTCCATGACATCGCCCTCCGGCGCATAAAAGACCGCTTCCAGTTGGTGATTTTGATTAACATATCGCTGGCTGAGACCGGAGCGCTGCTGGTTAGTAATTGTATCCCTGAGCCAGGTCTTCGCTTCGCCGGCGAACGGTCCCTCCAGCGGATCGAAGGTATTGAACTCCAGAGCCTGGGCCATGCTGTTCCAGGCGAAGCGATAGTCACGGAGGATTCCGCGTTCCGTCAGGCTCTCTACCGCGCGGGGACCGGCTTTCGCGATGTTCAACTGAACTCGGGGAGACGAATCGACTGCGAACGAAGTCGAAGAAAGCACCAAGAGCAAAGTCGCTGCGAGGGCGAGAATTCGAAATTGGAGAATGCAGTTGGCTACGCGGCGCATCAGTGCGCTCCTATGCGGACTTCATTGCCCATGACTACGCCGGAAGCCGCGGAGACGACAACCGCACCGGGTGCGTCCATCTGAGCTTTGGCTATGCCTTTCTTAATGGGGGCGTCCACCGTATCTTTTCCGCTGGCATCGGTAGCAGTGAAAGTGACGATTGTTCCGTCGGGCACCGGATTGCCAGCGCAGTCGTGAACCGGTTCGGTTTCTACGACAATTCCGTTTGCGGTTCGCTGGCCCTGAATGCGCAGATTGCACGGATCCGAAGCCACCTGCTGGACCGCGCGCTTTGCCGATAGATCGTCCAAAGACGCAACTACCTGCAACATTCCAGCCGCCTTGCCTGATGCCGTGCGAAACCACGCGACTCCATCTCGCGTGTGGGCCGGTTGCGAGAACACCGAACTATTTCCTGTGGTCAGTTGAAAATTAATCGTTTTCGGCACCAGCACCAAGTTGTGGAACTGATCAAAAGGGAATGCGACTCCGCTGACCGCATCGCTTTGCCCCGTGGGAACCCGCGAGGGATGCACCAGGAACGTAACGCTGGCGGGCTTTGCGGCGTTAACGTAGAAGCTCGCACTGCGGCAAGTGCCCGAGCACAGAATTGCCATATAATCGCCGGCATTTTGCAGCTCCCGCGCTTGCAGATGAATTTCTTGTCCGAGGCTCACTTCGTTCCTCCGCGATACACTCGGACCCAACAGGTAAAAAGTGGCCGCACCACTGCCGGTGGTCGAGATCGCCGTCTCGTCGCCGGCGGTAACGGAGGCGGGAACAGTTAGTTCCTGTGCCGCAGACACTCCCAACATTGATGCCACGAGCAAGCACGCTCCCGACAAAAGCAACGTTGTGCGTAATGGGAAACTCCTTCGCATCGTTAGGACCTTCCCAAACTGTATTGGTTCACTACGACATGAAAATTGTGTATCTGGCCCGCCAATGATCGCGGAACCTCAACCGCGAAATGCTCCGACGATTGCGGAAGCAGAGCGCGGTCGACATAGCCGTCGGCGACCCACACGACTTTACCATTGCCATCGTAAAAGCTTGCGATCACGTGGGGAATGTTGACGGTTTGTCCGCTCTCGTTAAACAAATCCCCGTGCAGAATATTTTTGCCCTGAGCGTCGGCATCCAGTTTTTGATTCATCACGCCGATCACCGGATCGGCTGATGCTGGAACCAGAGCGGCCTTCACATCCATGCGAACGTTCTTCACATCTTTCAGAGAAAAACCAGGAAAGTCGATGCGATACGGCGTGACCTGCTTGGGCAGGAGGATGTGGTCGATTTTGTCGAAGCTGCTTTCGTCATCGAGGGGATTGCCGGCTCCATCCACCAACGTTGCATTCACGTTCACAAATGCCGGGATCGTATCTTCATTTACCACTTCACCCATTACCACCGCGCCTTCGGCGGAATCGACTGGGTTCATCGAGATGATGCGCACGCGTGGCCCATCCACATTCTTCGACCCCCACTGATCGTCGGCGGTACCCGTGACCAAGTCCCAACGCAGGTAATTCACCGGGATAACTTCCGCTGGCACGGTGGGCGCCTGAAACTTCGGCCAGACTGCCTTCCAGACATCGCCCTCGCGAACCAGGTGGATGTCGCGAACATCCTCAATGGGACCTACGGGCGTGGAGAAGTGCAGGCGAACGCGCATCTGCGCTTCGTCGTTTGTGATGTGAAGCGGGCGGGGATCGAAGCCCTCAAGATTCGAAAACGATCGCAAGCTTCCGCTGGAGCCGATCCAATCCTGAATAAACGATTGCTCGTCGGAACCGCTGGTTTTCGAGAGAGTCGCAAATGCGCGATCCCAGTTGCGCCGCTGAACATCCACAAGCAGGTTGTCAAGCGCCTGCCCCGGCGTGTCGGACTTGGGAGTCAGGCCGCTGAGCGCCGAGCCGGCAGCGATGCCGACCGTTCCACGCGCATGACCGGGCCCTACAAAAGCAACGACCATCAAGCCTATGGTTACAGCTACAAGAATGAGCGGAAGAGCAATTTTCATTTTTCCCTCAAACCACGCGACATCATTTATGCGACTCGCACTTCTACACCGCGAAGTGCTGTTCCCGTTCCACCTGTACAGGAGCCTCCACTACGACCGGGACGCGCCGGACGGCGGGCAAGAAGAACTCAAGGAAAATCGCCAGTAGGCTTACGCCGATCGGCAGCGTTCCCCACAGCAATCCTTGCCAGGCCGGAGGGATTGCGTCCGACTTGATCTGGTGAGCGGGAGGCACATCGTCCTTCGACCATGCGGTGATATCGCCATTGTTAAAGGTCTCGATTTTTCGCCAGCCGACAAAAGTCAGCAGAGGTTCGTAGTACGAATCGTGCACAAAAATATATTTCAAGCCATAGCGGTTGGCGTGTTCGAGCATAGCGCGCAACGCGGCCATGCCAGCCGAGCCGTAGAACTTCGCATTAGTAAGCTGCGCCGATCCGTAGTGCGTCATCTCGGGCAACAGACGGGCGGAGTTGTAATCTCCGTCGACGCTGCTGGCGTCGGTGTACGTCGAGACCTTTGCCAGTTCGCTGCCGAAACCCAAAGTTACGTAGCGGAAAGAGTCGTGTCCGTCGCGATTGAGAAAAGCGATCACGGGCTCAACATTCGCCGAGGCGGTTGAGCGATAAGGATTCGCGTTAAGCCACCACAGCGCTCCGCCGATGGTCGCTACGGCCGCAAGAGCAAGCCCCACCGCAGCTTTGGCGCGGAAACGATCAAGCAACTGGACCGCGAGAAGTCCCACCAGCGGCATGGCTAGGAGAGTCGCCCAGAAGGTGAATCGCTCAAAAGTAAGAATTTCGTACGCGCGCCCCAGCAGCCATCGCGGTAGTGGAGTCGTTCCGCCAAGCCCAAAAATGAGGGCCAGCCAGAAACCAAACAGCAAAGGCCGCAGCCGGCGTGAGGAAGCGCCTTTAAGGAGAATGTAAGGCAGCGCCAGAATCAAGACTCCATACGGAATGACAAAATAATTCACTGCCGTAATGGAATTGAGCAGGAAGTTGGCGCGGCTGTCGTGCGGAATGGGAATCTGATGGATCGGATGCTGGATGATGGCCAGCCAGTAGGGCAAGAGAACAATCCCTACTCCGACGCCGACGATGGCCGCAAAAACCGCGGCCCGCGACAACACCCCGGCGACAGAGCCGGAAACTCTCTCATCCCGCGCATCCAGATAAGCCGTCCACAATACCGGGCCGGCGAAAAACACTACGCCAAAAATTAGAGTGACGTGATGAGCCGCAGCGGCTGCCAGACCGATCGCGATTCCTTTGACAAGAGAACGCCCGTCGGATTCGGTGACCCATTCATACAGATAAGGCAGCGCGTTCAAATACAGAGCGGCAGACGTCACAGTGGCCAATTGCCCCGCCTGATAAACCAGAAACGCCAGCGCTCCCAGAAAAATGCTTCCTAACGCGGCGTAACTGGCGGCGCGATCCTCCACCCAAATCCTGGCAAAACGGTAAACACCTACCGGCAGCAACAACACGCCGATCAACTGCACCAGCATATATCCCATCTTCAGGCCGACAACATTCGATAGAAGGGCGATCCACTGGTGAGTTAGCGGGGGGTACGTGGTCTGTGAAAAACCGGCGAACCACTTTTCATTCCACGGATCGAACCAGTGATGGGCGTAGTGCGAAGCGAAAAAGATGTGAAAATTAGCGTCAAACGAGCCGGAAGGAAGCTGCATCAACAACAGCGGTCCGTGCACGGCCAGCGCCACTAACACGATTGCAATGAGCGGAATGGGGCGAGAGTAACTCTGAGTTGTGGTCACAAGTGAGCGGCTCCAAGTGTCCCTACGAACCACTTTGATTCATAAAACGCCTTTAGGGTTTACGGTGTTTCGCCCTTTCGTCGTGTTTTTCCCGGCAGCCTTAGCCGCTGGAATAGCATCTGATTGGGACCGCAGAAACTAATTGAGGATGCGGGAGGTAACGCCCAAGACTTGTACATAGTGTGGTGACACCGTGAAAAGCCGATATCCGCTCGCGTGCTTTTGCATTTTTGTGTTTATAAGGTGTGTCGCCGCTCAGACCTACGATGTGAACGGTCCGAGCGGCGGTACAGCTCCGCCTGCCCAAAAACAGGGCAGTGATACCTCGAATTCGCAGAATAATTCCACCCAGACCGATTCTAACCTTGGCTGGGGTTCCAGCATTGACGTCGCTCGCCAGGCGCGCGCCGCTCAGGACGCGCTCAAAAGAAACGACTACACGGCCGCAGTAGCTTACGCCGAGCGCGCGGCCAAGTCCGCACCGCAAAATCCAGAGCTCTGGTTCCTGCTTGGCTATGCCGCCCGTTTGGAAGGACACTATCCCGCCTCTATTGACGCTTACAATCGCGGGCTAAAGATTCAGCCCAACTCCCTTCGCGGTCTCGCCGGATTGGCCCAAACCTACGCCAAGATGGGACGCAACGAAGAAGCCGAGAAACTCCTTCAACGGGTGGTTGAGGCGAACCCGAAAGATGCGAACAGCCTGCAACTGGCGGGCGAACTTTTGCTGAACACGGATGCCGAGCAGGCGCTCGAGATGCTGAAGCGCGCTGACATGTTGCAGGCCTCGCCTCACACCGATTTATTGATTGCACACGCCTACGCACATCTGGGAAAACCCGACGAGTCCGCGCACTACTTGAATCGCGCCAAGAATCGCGCTCCCAACGATCCTGAAGTTTTGCGCGCAGTTGCCGGGGAGTATCGCGACGAGGGCAAGTACGACGCGGCAATTTCCGCGTTACAGGCGATTCCAGCGAAGAACACGGACGTCCAAGCCGAGCTGGCATATACCTATCAACTCGCGGGCAGGCCGCAGGAAGCCGCCGCCCTCTACGTGCGCTTGGCGAAAAGCGCGAAAGGCAATCTTGGTTTGAACTTAAGCGCTGCGCAGGCGTTGGTTTCGCTCGGCCAAGCTGACGCGGCGCAACCGTTTCTGGATGAAGCCCGCCGGATCGAGCCCAATAATTACCGCCTGCACGCGATTTTGGGATCGATCGCCGAGGGCGATGAGCGCGTTGCGGACGCGAGCAATGAATACAACCTCGCGTTGAAGAATTTGCCGCCGCAGGTACCGGAGGGGCCACTCTATCCGATCGAACTTCGTCTCAATCTCTATGAAGTTGACGTGAAACAGGACGATCAGCCAGCGGCCAGGCAACAACTCGACGCAGCTCTCGCAGAAATCGGACAGGTGAATGTCCCTGCACCGTCCCAGCCGGAGATGTTGAGACTGCGGGCGGCGATTGAAGCAGGCATGGGCAATACTGACGCTGCGAATAAAGACCTGCAAGCGGCGCTGGCTCTCGCGCCTTCAAATGTGAACTCGCTTCTCAACTACGCCAGCTTGCAGTGGAAGCTCGGGCAGAAGGATGCCGCCCGGGATACGTTTGCCAAAGTTCTGGAACTGGACCCCAACAATCGCACAGCACTGTCCTCGCTTGGTTATCTGGCCCGCGACAAGGGTGATGCGCAACTCGCGGAAAACTATTTCACTCGCGCCACCAAGGCTCATCCCAAGGACTACGCGCCATACATGGCGCTGGGCGATTTGTATACGGCGGAAGAAAACTTCCATGCAGCCGAGACGAATTACGAGAGCGCCTACCAGCGAATGAACGGCAATCCTCTCATCATTGCGGGTGGCGCCAACGCGGCGCTGCAATCCCACAATCAGGAGTTGGCGAAACATTGGCTGGATCGCGCCAAGGGCAAAATGAACGAGAGCCCGCAGGTGAGCCGCGAGCGCGAACGCTACCTGACGTTAAAAGGCGACTACGCCGAATCGGCGAAGCTGGGCTACTCGGTTATCGAAAAACTTCCGCACGACCGCGAAGGCGTAGTTTACCTGGGCTATGATCTTTACTACCTGGGACGCTACGACGAAGCGCTCGCTCTCGTCAACAAATACGATTCGATTCTGCCCGAAGACAAAGATCTCCCTCTGATTGCCGGATACGTTCATGCGCATAACGGGCAATCGCGCCAGGCGCTGGCTGACTTTACCCGCGCGCTGGAACGCGATCCAAAAATGGCGACTGGGTATGAAAATCGCGGGTATGTCTTGAACGATCTCCACGAAGGATCCAAGGCAGCCAAGGACTTTCAGATCGCTCTTCAGTTGCAGCCGAACTACGGCGAGGCACATCTCGGGTTAGCCTATGCCGACCTGCAAATGCACCGCCCCAAGGCCGCGCTCACGCAGTTGGATGCAGCGCAAAAGTTGTTGGGCAAGTCACACACCTGGCACCTGGCTCGCGCCGAAGCGTTCCGTCAGGAGCAGGATTTCTCTCGCGCCGAGCCGGAGTACCGCATTGCTCTACAAGAAACTCCGAACGATTTGACGATCCAGTTGGCCTATGCCGACATTTTGTTTCACCTGCGGCGCTTCCAGCAATCGCTTGCCGCATTGGATACGGCGCAGAAACTTGGCCCCACAGATCCCCGCGTCTACGCTTTGCGAGCGCAGGTGCATGCCAAGCAGGGTCAGCGCGATGACATGATGCGCGACATTCAACTGGCGGAACAGTATGGCGGTAACCAGGTCGATATTTTGATGGCCACCGGTGGGGCGCTATTGGCCGTGGGAGATCGCGACGCGGCAATGCAACGCTTCTCGCGCGCCTTGGACGTTCCCGGCGGAGATCGCATCGGAGTTCGACTCGCCATTGCGCAGGTTTTCTTGCGACAGGGTCACTTCGATGACGCGCGCCGCCAGATTGCGCTGGGCTTCGCAGAGGCGCGAATCGACGCGTCTCCAGTCACGCCGGATGACATTACGGAAGCAGCCAGCATCTTCATGGCGATACATGACTTCGATCTTGCCGAAACCTACTTTGACAAGGCGCGACTGGCGGGAGCTAACCCTCGCACCGTGGACATAGGACTGGCCAATACCTATCTCGCCCAAGGAGAAACGGTGCAGGCGGAAAAGGCTCTCGCCGATCTCGGGTCAGCCGACGACTATCGCGACGACTACGACTATATGATGGCGGCGGCGAATCTGCATCGTCAGCGCCAGGACACGGTGCAGGCCCTTACCGACTTCGCGCAGGCCAGCACGGTCGCCGGTCAGGAAGACTTAACGACCGCCCAGACAGCGCAGTTCGAACTGGCCAGCGAAGAGGGACGCCCGATTACCCAGAACATAAGCTTGTCCCCGGAGGCCTCCTTCGGGCCGGCGCTGGAAGATCTCAACGTCTACACACTGGATGCGAAGATTCTGCACGTTACGAACCCTGCGCTGCTGCCGCCGCCCCGGCATTCTTACCAGAGCCTGGCCGATTCTCACTACCGGATTCACATCGGCAATTTTCCCGTGATCTCCGGCTTCGTGGGAGAAAGCCTTACTGCCGGCCGTTTTCTGTTCCCGAGCGTCAACGTCATTCAGGACCGAAATACGTATGACACTTACCTGAATGGCGGAATTACTCCAATTCTGCATCTCGGACCAAACTCCATCGCGTTCAATGGCGGACTTCAATTCACGATTCGGCGCGACACACTTTCACCGGTCTACATGAGCCAGAATCTGTTTCGCCAGTTCCTTTACATATCGACCAGTTCATTCTTCAATTGGGTTTCAATCAATGCCAACGCGATCCGCGAGGCGGGACCTTTCACCGATCAGGATTTGAATTCGCGCGACGCATCAGCGAATGTGGAATTCACAGTCGGCCGGCCCTGGGGTCACACGTCTTTGCTTGCTGGATATGCCGCCAGAGATTTGTTATTTCATCCGCTGGTGGAAGAATATTTCAACACGTCCAGCTACATCGGATTGCAGCACAAGTTCGGCAACCGGCTTACCGCCGCGATTCTGGCCGAGGACCTGCGGTCGTGGCGAGTGCAGGGCACCGAGTACGCAATCGCGCAGGCGCTGCTTCCGGGCGCGAGATTTGAGTTCCGCGCCAGCCCGCGATGGAATGTGCAAGGTTCCTTCGTGTTGTCGCGTGGCGAGGGTTACCACGAATACGACAACGCGCAAAGCGAGTTCCTCGTCTCCTACACTCGGGCGGTTCGCGGAGCCGCGCAGGATGTGGCCAACGGCGCGCCGATCCCACATCCCATGCGATTTTCTTTTGGTCTTCAGCAACAGACTTTCTACGACTTCGCGGGAACGACCAAAAATACGATTCTTCCGGTCGTGCACTTCAATTTATTTTGAGCCTCACTTCGTCCATGACCGAAACGATAAAAATCGATAACGACGAGGTAGTCCCGGCTGCGGAGGAGAAGGCCGGTGTCACATCGTCGCCGCGAAAGACGCTGAAATCCCAGCTTCTCGGCGGCAGTTTAACGCTGCTTGCGGGATCGGGACTGGTTGGAATTACCAACCTCGTTTACAACGTAGTCACGGCCCGGCTGCTGGGTCCCACAGGGTTTGCGCACGCAACGGCGGTTTACACGATCCTGATGCTGATGTCCGGCATCACTCTGTCCTTCCAGGCCGTCTGCGCCAAATATGTCGCGAAGAGTGAAAGCCCGGAGGAGCAGACCGCCGTTTTTGCCAGCCTGCACCAGCGCTCCTGGATCGCCGGCATTGGGATCGGATTACTATTGTTCCTGTTGAAGGGCCCGCTAACCGCTTATCTAAATCTGCCCGACCCAGTCTTGATCTCTCTGCTGGCCCTCGGCACGGCGTTCTACATTCCTCTCGGAGTGCGCCGCGGATACATTCAAGGCATTCATGCCTTCGGGCCGCTGGCGCTGAACTTCATGCTCGAAGGTTTGGTGAGGCTGGGCGGCGTTTTTTTGCTGATCGAACTGGGCACGGGAGTGAAGGGCGCCGTTTTCGCCAGCGTACTGGCGGTGATTGTTACTTACTTTGCCGCGCTCCCAAGTCCAGGCTTCAGGTTTCTCAGCTTTCGTAGCATCGCAATTTCGTTCCGCGAAGGATTGCAGGCCATCGTTTTCTTCTCCGGCCAGACCGTCATCAACAACTTCGACATCGTTCTGGTGAAGCATTTCTTTCCGCCCGCCGAGGCCGGATTCTACGCCGCCGTTGCGCTGGTGGGGCGGTTGGTCAATATGTGCGCGTGGTCAGTGGTAAACACGATGTTTCCCGTCTCGGCCCGTGCCGGCAGCAGCGAGCAAGAGGAGGGCAGCCCGGTCCTCATCACTTCGCTATCGCTGGTTTTCCTCATCCTTACAGTGTTGATCTTCGGCCTGTGGATGATTCCCAGCTTTCTGTGGAAGACTTTGTTCGGCGCACACTTTGAACTAGGTACTTACGGAGCGCTGGCTCCCCTGCTGATTCTCTATGCCATCACCACTGGCGTGTATTCGCTCAGTTCCGTAATCATCACTTATGAGATGTCGCGCAAAATCGCCAATACCAGTTGGCTTCAATTGGCATTCAGCGGCACCATGGCGCTGGGAATCTATATCCTTCACCAAACCCTTCGCCAGGTCATTCTCGTTCAATTGGTTTTGATGGTTGTCCTGCTCATCGTGCTAATCATCCCGCTGCTGCGGAACCGATGGACAGCCAAGAGTCTTCCTGTTTACAGCAGCATCCGGACGCTCCGCAGTCTCACCGAGGAGGAAGTGATCGCAGAGTTTTTGCGAAGCGAATTTCACCATCCCGAGTTCGATGAGTACCGGCAACAGTTCGATTATCTGGTTAAGAAGCCGAATCTCGATAGTTCACGGGAGAACGCTGTACGGCAGGCTCTGCTGTTTCTGAGGCGCGGCGCGATGTGGCGCGAGCTTCCTGCGGACACTCAATGGTTCGAAGTCGAATTAACAGCTGCGGACCTGGCGCGTATTCGCTTTTTCCCGCGGGCCGATTGGCGCCGCATCGCGCAAGGAAGTTTTTATTTGACCGATGTGGTGGAGCGTATCCGGCCGCAGATGGCGGTTTCGCCCGATGACAGCTTCTTCGGTAAATTGCGCCTTCTCAGTTCCTCGGTGCAGGAAAATCTGATTGATGCCGCCGTGCTTCTCATCGGGATCAACGACTCAGGGCCTTTGACGATTCTGGATGGCAATCACCGCATGGCTGCCGCGATGCTCGGAGCGGCATCGGTGCACGATCGGTTCCGCTTTATCTGCGGATTCTCTCCCAACATGATCCGCTGCTGCTGGTATGCCACAAACGTGAACACCTTGCTGCGCTACTTCAAGAATCTGGTGCGCTACTTCTCCTACGATCCCGAATCGGACATCGATCGCTTCCAGGAGCACAGCTACTAGAAGCTATGCCGTAAATAGTTTTGGGAAGGGCGCGGCTTCAGCCGAACCGTCCACAGCCAATAAAAATGCGGACTCTAGCCGCTGAGGGAAACGACGTACTATCCTTCCGTTCATTAGGAGGTGACTTCTGGATGTTCGCGCCTGGATATCTATCAGCCATTTAGCCTGAAAATCCTCTTATCGCGATGGTGGACCTTGCTGAGTTGAGGTGGCCGCCGGAGGCGCGGAAGGCTCTTCCACGATACTGTTATCGCGGCGCCGCAGCAGGATAGGCTCATGCTGTTGCCGCAGAGCATCACGCGCCTGCACGACCTTGGCCTGAACCTTGGCATCGCTGTCGGAGGATACCTGTGACAGCTTCTGGCCCTCCGCCGCTTGCCGCGTAGCCAGACCAACCGTCACGTTGGGACCGATCGTTCCTGCCTTCTCATAGAAAAACTGCGCGGTCTCGCGGTCCCCTTCGATCTCCGATAAATAGCCGATATTATTGACGGCAAACGCGTTGTTCGGATCGAGGGCATAAGCCTTGCGGAAATCCTGATCGGCGGCTGCCAGATCGTTGCGATTCAAAGCCGAGACTCCGCGAATATTCAGCTCCGCTACTTTCACCTCGGGGTTCTCTTCAGTCTGCATGCGGCTGCGCAAGTTCTTGGCGTTCTCCGCTGCCATTTGAGCCACCGGCTTCCCCCGCCATGTGCGATTCAGCGTCACTACGGCAGCCGCCTCCGAAGACATCACCGCAGCTTCGTCGTAATATTGCAGCGCCGCCTGCGATTCTCCCTCCATCTCTTTTGCCACTCCCATATTATTCAGAGTAAAGATGTTGTGCGGATCGCTCTTCAGCGCTTGCTGGAGCAACATGTCGGCCTCGGGGCCATGCCCCTGCGAAAGCAACCGTACGGCTTCGACGTTGTCATGATTGATCTGGATAGGGAGGTCGCTCACCGCCAGCGCATCCTTCATGGGGTGTCCTTCAACCCGCGGCGAACTGGCGCGCGCGATCACCGCATCGGACGCCTGCTGCGCGGCGAGCGCGTAGAACCGCTGGGCACGGTCTACCTGTCCCTGAAGCTCTGAAACGTAGCCGAGATTGTTGAGCGTAAAAGGATCGTCCGGGTCCAAAAGATAGGCCTTATAAAAAAATATTTCCGCCTTCTCATAACTGCGTTTGTGAATAGCTTCCACGCCCTCGCGGTTCAATCGCTGTACAGGGGTCAAATGACTGCGCTTGGGCAGCGTGATCTTCAGATCCTTGGCGCTAGCACACAAACACGGACACATCATCGCGGTTGCCATAATCCCGGTTACAGCCCATCGTTTCCAGAGCATATTTCTCGTAGTTCCCTTCCCCGATTGATCAGATCTGTCGCTGAAGCTGCTGAACGGCGTACTTATGATGCCGGGAACCGCCTATTGTTTGGCGGTTAATAGACGATTTTTTGCGTGGGGGCGACTACCTTATGGCTCGAACTGGCATCCAAAACCTGCGTCGAAATTTGTCTGTAGGGGATGCTATGACCCGCTTATCAAGCATCGTTTCAACCGCCATTCTTTCGGGATCGCTTCTGGGAGCCGTGGCCGCAGCGCAGGCAACGCCAGCGCAATCGGTGGTTTCCACTGCGGTAAGGGTTACGCCCGCAAACGATGTTCCGGATATCGCTCTCGATCCCGCCAGTCTGCTGCCCGATCTGCCCCCGCTGCCTCCCGCCAAGGCCAGTCTTATTGGCGGCACCGTGCAAAAGCTGGACCGCGTGCGCGATCAGGTTACGGTGCAGATCTTCGGCGGCGGCAAGATGAAGGTTGCATTCGATACGCGCACCCACTTTTATCGCGACGGCGTCGACGGCTCCGCCTCTGGCCTGCAAAAGGGGGATCGAGTGTACCTGGATACGATTCTCGACGGAAGCACTGTCTTTGCCCGAAGCATTCGAGTGAAAACTACGAATTCCACTGGCGAGACCGAGGGAACGATCATCAGCTATCGCGCCGACAAAGGCGAGTTGGAAATACGCGATGCGCTCTCGCCTCGTTCGCTGAAGATCCATGTGACGCCGCAGACTCGATTGATGCACGGTGACCAAACCGTTTCCGCAAACGAACTCATGCCGGGAACGCTGGTCGCTATAAAGTTCGGCCCGCAGCAGAATGGCGGCGACATTGCCCAGGAACTATCGGTGCTCGCGGTTCCGGGATCGAGCTTTACCTTTGCCGGCCGCATTACATCGCTCGATCTTCGTTTGGGGGTGCTGGTCCTGGATTCTTCGACCGACCACAAAACGTATGAAATCTACTTCGATCCCTCGGTGATCGCGTCGAACGACAAGCTACGCGAAGCCTCGGACGTAACTGTGATCACCCGGTTTGATGGAAACCGGTACGTGGCTCGAACGCTGACGGTGAATTCGCCCAATCGGTAATAGAAAATCATACAAAACGGCTTC